>Ga0315286_10000646_pt1 | contig 29999 bp, 27 predicted proteins | sample YL17G10_0_MG_FD_205038 | JGI IMG/M metagenome (GOLD analysis project Ga0315286, IMG submission 205038) | Sediment microbial communities from Yellowstone Lake, YNP, Wyoming, USA - YL17G10_0 | ecosystem: Environmental > Aquatic > Freshwater > Lake > Sediment | place: USA: Wyoming | collected... | reverse complement strand
GAGGCGGGCGTGCTGGATGGCAACTGCCAATGGGGCGGCGACCTCGTAGACGATTTCTATGTACTCCGGCGCGAAGACATTGGGGACCTGCTGCGCTTCCAGGTGGAGCGTGCCAATCAGTTCCCCCTGGGCCATGAGCGGGATGTTGACCTCGAAGGGCGTGCCCTTAGTGAGGTAGTCTCCTCTTCCCCCGTCGCCAGTGTGGACAGCCAGCACGGTCGCCGGCTTGCCCTCAGGTCCAAACGCGGAGATGTGGGCCCGCTGGTAGGGCACCAGCCGGGCAAGGCGGACCAGGGTAGCCTGGGCGATGGCCTCCGGTGACTGGGCCTCAAGGATGGCGCGATCGATTTGGTGTAGAGTTACCAGACGTTCGGCGTATTGCTGCTGTGCCTCCTCTGCCCGCAAGCGCTCCACGCGGGTCCGCAGAGCGACGATGCCATAGGCCAGATTGTCGGCCAGTTCGGTCAAAAGGTCCACTTCCTCGGCGTCAAAGGCACCAGGCTCAGTGGCATACACGGTCAGTGCGCCAAAGGGCAGCCCATCGGCTAGGAGTGGCAAAGCGATAGAGGAAGCATAGCCGCGCCGGGTTGCCTCTTCGCGCCACGGCGCAAAGTGCGGCTCGTTCAGGATGTTCTGGGCAATCGCTGGCTTGCCAGTGCGGATGGCCGTGCCGGTGGGGCCACGCCCCCGTTCGGTATCGGCCCACGTGATCTTGACTGTCTCCAGGTATCCCTCTTCGAACCCCGCCTGTGCGACGGGCCGCACGCTCTTGGCCTCGTCCTGCTCGGAAAGGCCGACCCATGCCAGCCGGTACCCGCCAACATCCACCGCAATCTGGCAAATCTCCCGCAGCAGATCCGGCTCATCCCTGGCGCGCGACAGCGCCTCATTGCACTGGCTGAGCATGTGCAGGCCCCGATTCGCTTTGCGCAGTGTTCGCTCCGCTCGCTTTCGCTCGCCGATGTCGGTATAGACCCCTACCAGGCCGATCAACTCGTCGCCCATCTGGATTGGGGATCCGGCTACCAGCACGTCCACTGGAGAGCCATCTTTGCGCGTGCGGACCGCCTCGATCGGAGTCAATTCTGCGCCGCTCATCACGCGCCGGGTGAGGTTGACCGCCTCCTCAAAGGCGTCCGGATTGGCGATCAGGTCGTCAATGCTGTGTCCAATAACCTCTTTTTGCGTGTATCCGAATAGTCTCTCTGCGCCCGCGTTCCATTCCACCAGGCGATGTTGGGCATCCAAGGTGACGATGGCATCGGGAGCAGCATCCAGCACCGCTTCCAGATACAGCCGTCGCTCTTGGGCCTCGCGCTCGGCCCGCACTCGCTCTTCGAATAGCCGTGCGTGCTCGATGGCAACCCCCGCCTGAGCGACCAGTGCTTGGACCAGTCGAATCTCGTCGGCGGAAAAGTCGCGTGTGCGCCTCGTTTGTTCCAGTTCCACCAGGCCAATGATGCGGCCACCCACCGCCAGGGGCAGCATCAGCAGGCTCAAGACCCCCCATTTCCGCATGCGAGCCAGTTCGGCCGGATCAGCATCCTCGTCCGAGCCCTGGACAATGCACGGACGGCCGGTGTCCAACACAGCCCGGGTAGCCGGGTAATCGGCCAAGGCGTAGGCAGTGCCCTTTGGTTCCCAGGGTACGTCGTCCAGGCGCGGGTCGATCCAGGTCTCGACCGTGTCGGCCTCGCGCTCCCACCTGGAGAGCGCACAGCCTTCGACCCCGATCGCCTTCATGATCTGCTCGGCAATGAGGACCAACACTTCTTCGAGTTCGAGTGTAGATGAGACGGCCCGGGTCGCCTCCAGTAACGTGGATAGTTCCCGCGCTCGCTGTTGCTCGGCCTCGAACAACCGGGCATTTTCGAGGGCCTGAGCCGCGTGCTGAGCCAGGACCTGGGCCAGCCGTAACTCGGTCTCGCCATAGAATCCTGGCTGCGAATGATCGACCATCAGCACGCCGATCAAGCGTCCGTGAGCCACCAGAGGAATCGCCATCCAGGAGCGCACGTTCTCCGCGCCAGGGACCCAAATCCATCCGTCCAGTTGCCGCACGTCGGGGCTGACGACGGGTTGGAGACAAGCAGCCATCCGGCGCAGGATCGGGCTCTGTTGGAGAAAGCGCCCTGCCTCGCGGCTGGCAAGTCCTTCATCCTCGTACCCCATGCCAACTACCAGGTCTGGTACGTTGCCTTCTCGCAGAACAAGGACTGACGCGGTGTCGTAGACCAGGACACGCCTCAGCTGGTCCAGGATCAGGCGCAGGATCTCGTTGACCTCCAGGCTGGCACCCATCACCTGGGCAGCCTCTCGCAACACCTCCGTCTGCCCGCGTGCGGCGCGCTCCGCCTGTAGTAGCCGGGCGTTTTCGACGGCGATGGCTGCCTGATCGGCGAACAGGGTGGCCAGTCGGACCTGGTTCTCGTCGAAGAACCCTTTTTCCTGGTCGTCGGTGAGGTCAAGCACACCAATGACCCGGTTGGCCACTTTCAGCGGCACCCCCAGCATTCTGCGGAACGCTTGCTTCTCATAGACGGCTGCCCGCCCATCCCAGGCGCCATAGTCCGCGACCATCATTGGCTGCCCGGATTGTGCTACGCGGCCGGATAGGCCCTCGCCTAGGTTGAGCCGGGTTCCCACATAGTCGCCCAAAAAGTTGTAGCCGACGGCCAACTCCAACGCATCCCCGCTGCCCTGCATGAGGTAGAGCCCGCCGGCGCGTACGCCTACCAGCTCCACGGCTCGGTGCACGATGGCCTGGAGGAGCGCCGGTAGGTCAGGTTGGGAATTGATCTCCAGCGAGGTCTCGTACAACGCCGCCGTTTCCCGCGCCCGGCGCTGCACTTCCTCCTCCGCCCGCCTGCGCATCAACACCTGGCCGGTCTGGTTCGCCACGTGCTGGACCAGGTCGACGTCGGCGTCGCCGAACACCCGTTGTTCAAAGGAATCGAATCCCAGAGTGCCAATTACCTCTCCACCGGCGATGACCGGCACGATGAGGATGGACTGCACATTTCGTTGGCGCATGATCGAGTGGACGGGCGAGAGAAGAGGGTCGGCCTGAGCCTGGCTGACGACCAGCGGGGCTTTATGCTTCAGTATGTAGGCCATGGACGGGTTGTCAGCCACAGGGATGACGGCTCCCATCGCGCTGGGGCTATCTGGGGGATGATAGTCGGCGATCACCTCAGCCGCCGTACGTTCAGAATTGAGGATGGCAAAGCCCGCCTGGGGAGCTTCCAGGAAACGGGCCAGCTTGGCGCATACGTTGTTCAAGGCATCAGTGATGTCCGCGGCTGAAGCAATAAAGGCAGAAACCTGATAAAGAAGGGGCATCTCTTGCAGGCGGCGCTGAATTCCAGCCTCTGTCCGTTGGCGCTCGGTTGCCTCACTCTTGAGGCGCTCATTGGCCACCTGCAGTTCAGCCGTGCGTTCGGCCACGCGCTCCTCCAGTTCTTGCGCGTGCCGCTGTACGTGCGCGTACAGCCTCGCGTTCTCGAGAGCAACGGCCATCTGGGCAGCCACCGTCTCCAACACCCGCTGATCGGTCTGTGTGTAGGCATCGGGCCGGGTTGTCTCCACGTTGACCACGCCCAAGATCTGATCTCCGATCCGCATGGGCACGCATAGTTCGGAGCGGATGTCGTCGCGTATGGCGTGGTAACGCGGATCCTGGCGCACGTCTCCCACGCAAACGCTCTGACCATGTTGGGCTACCCAGCCGGTAATGCCTTCGCCCCCTGGACTGCCCGCAGTCAGGGCAGGCACGTGCAGATTGTGAGAGGCAACGTGGGCCTTGTCTTGATCCACAAATCCCGGACCCTGGCCCTGCTCGGAGAGAGCAAAGGGCAGCAGCCTGCCGGTGCCTTCTTCGATCAGCAGGACCGCGCCGTCTTCATACGCCAGCGTTTCCTCCAGCACGCGCATGATTTCCTGGGCCAGCGTCACGGGCGTGTGCAATTGTTGCAGCCGCTGGCCGGCCCGGTAGACTGCGGTCAGCTCCAAGAAGTGGTGCTGCCCGTCGTTGCCAATCCGGGTCTGATCACCAGCGCTTGAGCTGGAGGCTTCCAGTTCGGCAACCTGCCGGCGCAGTTCCCCCAACTCGGCGATGATCGAAACCTTGGTCTCATTGCGGTCATTCATGAACCTATTGTACCACGTTCGAATCCAGTAAGCAAGAATGGGTATCATGCACCTCGGCCCTGTAACCTGCCGTGTTCAGGATTGAAGCCCCCTCGAATCTCTCGCTTCCTGGAGTCCGGACTTCCAAGCCCTGATCCCCGGAAAAGTTGGTCGGCAGTGGGTGCTGTGGTATAATGGGTGCGCTTGGAGACAGGGAACCGATGTCCATTGTCGTGGCGGAGGGGATCGCCAAATCGTTTGACCCCAACGATATCTTCTGGGACGTATCGTGCAGCGTAGCTCGCGGCGACCGTATTGCCCTGGTTGGCCGTAATGGCACCGGAAAGACCACGCTGCTGCGCATCCTGGCGGGCCTGGAGCCGCCGACCCGCGGCCATGTTCACCGCGCCAAGGGGTTGCGCGTCGGCTATCTTCCCCAGGGAGCCACGCTAGAAGGCGGCAGGACGCTGTGGCAGGAAATGATGACCGCCTTTGGGCCGCTGCGGGTTATTGAGACCCGGCTTCACGAACTGGAGGCGGAGATGGCCGATCCGGACCGCGCCCAGGCGGCCATGGGAGCCTATGCCCTTCTCCGGGATCAGTTCGAGGCGGCGGGCGGCTACACCTACCACGATCGCGCCAAACACGTGCTGATGGGCCTGGGCTTTCCACCCGAAGAGCATCAGATGCCCCTTGCCCATCTGAGCGGTGGGCAACAGACGCGGGCGCTGCTGGCGCGCTTGCTGCTCGAATCGCCGGGCCTTCTGCTCTTGGACGAGCCTACCAACCACCTCGACTTGCAGGCCATCGAATGGCTGGAGGGCCATTTGAACAGTTGGGAGGGCACGGTGATTCTGGTGGCCCACGACCGGTACTTCATGGACGCTGTGGTGCACAAGGTGTGGGAGCTGACCTTTGGTCTGTTAGAGACCTATTCCGGCAAATATAGCCACTACACCCAGCAGCGCATCGAGCGCCACGACCGAAGGCTGAAAGAATACCGGGCACAACAAGAGTTCATCGCCAAAGAGGAAGACTATATCCGGCGCTACATGGCCGGCCAGCGCACCCGCCAGGCCCAGGGCAGGCTCAAGCGCCTGGAACGGTTCAAGGAGGACGACGCGTTGGACCGGCCGCGGCACGAGCAGACCATCCGCGTGCGCTTCCAGACCCCGCTTCGGAGCGGGGACAAGGTGGTCTGGAGCCAGGATCTCGTTGTGGGCTACAATCCGGCTGCTCCCCTGTTCCGCTGCCCCGACCTGGACCTGCGTCGGGGGGAATGCGTAGCCCTGTTGGGGCCGAATGGCTCCGGCAAGACGACTTTCCTCAAGACCCTTTTGGGCCAGATCGATCCGCTGGCCGGGCATGTCCGGCTGGGAGCCAGTCTCAAGCTCGGGTATTTTGCCCAGGTTCACGCTGACTTGAGGCCCGACCAAAGCATCCTCGACGCGATCCTGGAAGTCAAAGACCTTCCCTTGGGCGAGGCCCGCAGCTTTCTGGCACGCTTTCTGTTTACCGGGGACGACGTACTGAAGCCAATCGGTACTCTATCGGGGGGGGAGCAGAGCCGCGTGGCCCTCGCCAGGCTCATGCTGCAACGGGCCAACTTACTGCTCCTCGATGAGCCGACCAACTACCTTGACATCGCTAGTCAGGAGGTGCTGGAGTCTGTGCTCGGCGAGTTCCCCGCCACGATCTTGCTGGTGACCCACGACCGGTACCTGGTGGATCGACTGGCGACCCAGCTCTGGATCCTGGAAGGAGACCAGCGGACACTCACGGTGTTCAAGGGCACCTGGGCTGAGTATGTGAGGGCCCGAAGCGGGCAGCCGGAAAAACCTCAGGACCGTCCGTCCAAAGACAAACGATCTGAGGAGCAGCGCCAGGCCCGGCGCGACGAGAAACGCGCCCGCCGCGAGCAGGAAGCTCGCCAACAGCAGGTCGCCGATCTGGAGATCGAGATCCACCGGCTGGAAGCGCAGCTCAACGAGCTCCAGGGAGAGATCGCCGCGGCCAGCGAGGCGCAGCAGGCCATGCGCCTCCACGAGCTGGGAACCTTCTACGCCGAGTTGCAGGGGCAGTTGCACGAGCGGTTGGACCTATGGGCGGAGATGGCCGCATGACGCGCAGGCCATTTCTCATCGGCCTCACTGGCAACATCGCCACCGGCAAGAGCCACGTAGCCGCGATCCTGGCGCAACTCGGGGCGTGCGTCATCGACGCCGACCGGGTTGCCCACCAGGTGATGCGGCCTGGCGGCCCGGCCTACGACGCCGTGGCAAAGGCATTTGGCTGTGAGATCCTGGCCGATGACGGAGACATCGACCGGGCCAAGCTGGCGGCCATCGTCTTTCGCGACGAGGCCGCCCTGCGCCGCCTGGAAGCGATCGTCCACCCGGCCGTCATCGCCGAGGTAGCCCGGCGCGTCGCCCAGGCCACACAGCCGGCCGTGGTGGTGGAGGCCATCAAGCTCATCGAGGCTGGCATGCACCACCTGTATGATGAGTTGTGGGTGGTGACCGCACCGCGTGCGGTCCAGATCGCGCGGCTGGTGGCGACACGGGGTCTGACTGACCAAGAGGCCGCTTTGCGCGTGAATGCTCAGCCGCCTCAGGAAGAAAAGGCAGCGTTGGCCGACCGAGTTATCGTCAACGATGGGGATCTGGGCGCGCTGCGAAGGAAGGTAGAAGCTGCCTGGACAGTCCTTATGGAATTGCATTTCGAGGAGAAATGACGATGTCGATCAAAGCTTGGATAGGCAAACATGCCCAACTGACTGCCTGGGCCGCTCTGGCCGTGGGTATGGTGATCATCTTGATCCTGGCAGCCAGAGACGTGGGCCTGCTCCCTTACCAATGGGCGGCACTCATCGTGGCTACGATCCTGTTGGCCGGCCTGTGCGTGTGGATTATCGGTTGGGACGGGGAAGAGGAGCAAGAAGCCAAAGAGGAGAAAGGATAGAAGCAGACCTCCGAGGTCTCGGATTGTCTCACTCCGGCGCCGCCTGGCGTCGTTGCTGGTAGATGTCTAGCAATCGCCCCATCCGCTCTGGCTCAAGCTGCCCCCTCGGCGTCGGCGTCTCGAAGAACCGGCGGGGCAAGTCTTCCAGCCGGGCCCGGAATCCTAGCCGCTCCCGCAGCCGCACCCGGTCCCAATAGATGCGCTCGCCCATCGCCCGCAGGGCCACGGCGCTACGCTCGACGCCCACGCTGCCCAGTGCCTGGCTGATCGTCTCCAGGTCGTAGACGCGGCGGGCAAAGAGGCAGATGGCCGTGCAAGTCTGGACGATCCGCTCCGCCTCGTCGGCGATGATGCGGTCGACGATTGCCTCGTCGGTGTACGGGTCCAGCTTCTGGTCGATGTCATAGCCCGCGTTATCCAGGTGTGAGTGCCTGGCCCCCAGTAGGTGGCCGAGCACGTGGGCATACCCCGTCCAGTAGCCGGCGATCCCCTGCCCGCCGACGGCGGCCACATACTCGGGCGCACCAAAATGCCGTGCGGCGGCCACCTCCCCCTGGCCCAGCCATTTCCCCACCTCGCTGTCGCCCCGCACGATGGCTGCGACAGCGTGACTGTAGCGCTCTGCATCGCCCCAGCGCAGGTCAATGTCCCGCAACTGCCTGGGCTCGATGACGCCCCTCTCCATCGCCTCGGTGGCCCAGGCCAGGGCCGTGCCGCAAGAGATGATGTCCATGCCCGCCCGGTCGATTTCTTCGATCAGGCGCAGGATCTCCGGCCGGTTGCCCACGCCCAGCAGCGAGCCGACGGCGTACACCAGTTCGTGGTCGTAGGCCACCATCGTGGATTCGTACTCCCAACCCGGCGCAAACGGGCGGCGGTATAGCGCAACGTGGATGCAGCCGATCTGGCAGCCCGCGCAGGCGCGCTTGGTGATCAGTTCCCCCTCGGCAAACGCCTCGCCGCTGATCTCCTCCGCCTCGCCAAAATAGCCCTGGCGGACGTTGTAAGCGGGTAGGGCCCCCAGCTCGTTCAGTGGGAGAATGTTGGCGGGGGTGCCCAAGTCATGGTACTTTTTCATCGCGTCTGTGTGGAGCACCCGGTCGTACACCTCGGCGTACACCTTTTTGTACGCGCGGCTATCAGCGGGCAAGTCGAATTGCTTCTGGCCCACGACCGCGATGGCCTTCAGGTTCTTGCTCCCCAACACCGCCCCCAGCCCTAGCCGTCCAAAGTGGCGGAACGTATCAACGTTGACGTTCGCGTACCGAATGCCTCGCTCACCGGCCGGCCCGATGCGGATGATGCTCCGGTGACCGGCTCCCTCGACCAGATCGCGGATGACACGCCCTGTTTCGATGGTGTCCATCGCGCGCATGGCGTCGGCGGCGCGGATCTCCACCTTGTCGCCGTCGATCACCAGGTACACCAGGCGCTTTGCCGCGCCGGTGACGGCCAGGGCATCATAGCCCGCGTAGCGCAGCGATGAAGCGAAATGCCCTCCGGCGTGGCTCTCGCCGTACTCACCGGTTAGCGGCGACCGGAAGGTGGCTGCGGTCTTGGTGACCACCGGAAAGATGGTCGTCAGGGGGCCTGTGGCAAAGATGATCGGCTGGGCCGGGTCCAGGGGGTCCTTGTCGTCGTGAACCAACTCGCCCAGAAGCCGGGAAGCCACCCCGGTCCCGCCCAGGGCCTCGTGGAACAGGTCGGGACGATCCTTAACGCTGCTCTCTCCGGTCCCCAGGTCCACGTGGAGAATGCGCACGAATTCAGAGTTGAGCATCACCCCACCTCCGCTTCGGCCAGTTCCAGGCAGTCGTGGGGGCAAAAGCGCGCGCACTGCCCGCAAAAGATGCACACGATCGGCTTGTTCTCTTCCTTGTCCCAGCCGATGACCTGGACGGGGCAGGCCTCCACGCACTTGTGGCAACTGATACACTCGGCCTTGCGGTAGGTCATGCCCCGGCCGCCGACCCGTAAGGTGAGCGCATCGGTGGGACAGGCCTCAACGCAGGGCGCCGGCTCGGTGCAGGACGTGCAGATATGGGCTGCCATGCGGCCCATGACGCCTCCCCGGCTGCGGATCTGAATGGCGCTCTTGTGGGGTGAGAAGCTCGAGTAGATCATCCGCGCACAGGCCAGCATGCACGAATCGCAGCCGATGCAGCGAGCAATCCGCGGGGCCGTTAGAATCTTGGCCATATCACCCGCCTAGTACACAGCGTTGGGATCTACGCCGTATAGCCACCAGTTGTTGGAAATCCCCTGTGTCTGGCCTCCGGCGCGGGGCAGGTGCTTGAACCACCATTTGTGGTGGGCAGGCATGTCGCCGTTCCCCCACTCGCTGCAATTCACCTGCCGGACGGCGCCCTGAAGACAGGGAAAATACAGCCAATCGTCGCAATGGCTGAGCACCGCCAAACGGTTGCCCCAGTCATAGTCCGCCTGGCTGTTGGGTGCATAGTGCATCCACCCACAATTGGCCCCCCCGGGCGCGATCTTGTCGTAGCGGATGAACCGCTGCCATAGGTTCTCATCCCCCTGGTAGGCCTGCCAGGTGCGTTTCAGGTGAGATTCGACGCGATGGCCAAAGCTTTCGAGCATCGGTCCGATGTCACGCTCGTAGTTCAAGCCCATGATCACAAAGCGTCGGGAGATACCCTCCGTGCGGACGATGGGTGGGGAGTTGCACCAAAAGGCGCCCGGCCCAACCATGATCGACTCGTAAAAGCCCGCATGGGGAAAGCCGAACAGCCAAACCTCGTCAATCTGCCCGGATTCGACCCGGTGCAGCAGACCGAAATCGGCGATAATCGCCTCATAGTTCACCAGATCGATGTCGTGCCAGCCGGTGCCGTCGCGCCAACACTGGAGGAAAGAGCTTTCGTCGTAGCGAAAGCCGTCTACCTTGACCGGCCAGGCGTCTACCTCGATGCTCTCAACGACCTCGAACTCGACCAGGCCGTTGCTGCACTCGCAGAGGGCTGCGATGAACTCCCTGGTCAGTTCGCCGACCCCGTGCCAGCCCAGAACCTGGGTCAGCTTCCGTCCGCCCTCGGAGCGGATGAGGGGATTGAAGGTGATCACCAGAACGCGGGGGCGCAGCGGCTGGAGCTGGTCCTCCCCCCTGAGAGGAAGTGGGGTGGGGCTCAGGCCGAAAAGCGTCCGTAACCAGGCCAGCCAACGATCCCAAGAACTCATGGCTTCACTCCCCTACTTTTTCTCCCGTTCCTTCACCGTCTCGACAGAAATTGGCGCATAGTGGTCGAACTCCATGACAAACGTCCCTCGCCCCTGGGTGCGCGAGCGCAGCGTGGTCGCGTAGCCGAACATGTTGGCCAACGACACGTTGGCGTTGATCACCTGGCCGCTGCCGTTCTGCGTTTCGATGCCCAGGATGCTCGCGCCCCGGCTGCTCAGGTCTCCGATGACGTCGCCCAGATAGTCGTCGGGCGTCACCACCTCCACCCGCATGATCGGCTCCAGCAGGATCGGGCAGGCCTGCGATACCGCCTTGCGCAGCCCCATCGACGCGGCGACGTGAAAGGCCCGCTCCGACGAGTCCACCTCGTGGGTCTTGCCGTCTACCAGCTTGACTTTGATGTCCACCATCGGCTGCTCGGCCAACACGCCCCGGGCCAGGCTCTCGCGGATGCCGGCCTCGACTGCAGAGATGAACTGCCGTGGCACCGCACCGCCTACCACCTTGTTCTCAAAGACAAAGCCGGAACCGGCGGGCAGCGGCTCGACCTCTAGCTCGACCACGGCGAACTGGCCCCGGCCGCCCGTCTGCTTGACCAGCCTCCCCTCGGCATGGGCCGCGCGGGTAATCGTCTCATAGTACGCCACGTGGGGCTGCCCCACGTTGGTGTGCACGCCAAACTCCCGCCGCAGGCGGTCCACCACCACCTCCAAGTGCAGTTCGCCCATGCCGGCCAGCACCGTCTGGCCTACGCGTTCGTCCTGGCGCACATGGAGGGTGGGGTCTTCTTCGACGAGCCGCTGCAAGGCGACGCCCAGCTTGTCCTGGTCGGCCTTGGTGCGCGGCGCGACGGCTATCTCGATGACCGGTGCGGGGAAGCTGATCCGTTCCAGGATCACAGGCCGGCTTTCGGCGGCCAGGGTCTCGCCGGTGGTCGTGAATTTCAAGCCCAGCACGGCCCCGATGTCGCCGGCGCCGATTTCGTCTACCTCTTCACGGCGGTCGGCGTACATGCGCACCAGTCGCCCGATGCGTTCCCGCTGGTCGTTGTTGGCGTTCACCAACGTCTCGCCCCGGCGCACGGTCCCCGAATAGGCGCGAAAGTAGGCCAGTCGCCCCATGTAGGGGTCGGTGCTGATCTTGAAGACCAGAGCAGCCGTTGCTGCATCGGGGTCCGCCTGGCAGGCGATGGCCTCCCCCGTCTCCACGTCTTTGCCGGCCAGGGGGGGGACGTCCAATGGCGAGGGCAAATACTGCACCACGGCATCCAGCAGCATCTGGACCCCTTTGTTGCGCAATGCCGTCCCGCACAGTACCGGCACCACCTTGGCCGCGAGAGTCGCCTGGCGCAGCGCCGAGCGCAGCATCTCAGGGGTGAACGCTTCGCCGGCCAGGTAGCGTTCTGCCACGTGGTCGTCCACATCGGCCAGCCTCTCGATCATCTCCTCCCGGCGGCGACCTGCCTCGGCCTTCAGTTCTTCGGGCACGTCGGTCACGGCTGGGTCGGTGTGTTCCTGGCCGCAGTAGACGATCGCCTTCTGTTCGATCAGATCGACCATGCCGCAAAAGTCGCTCTCCGCGCCGATGGGCATCTGCACCGGCACGGGCCGGGCCTTCAGGCGTTTGGCGATGCTGTTGATGGTGCGCCAATAGTCGGCACCCACGCGGTCCATCTTGTTTACGAAGCAGATGCGTGGCACGCCGTAGCGGTCGGCCTGGCGCCACACCGTCTCCGACTGGGGCTCCACCCCCGCTACGCCGTCGAACACCACCACACCCCCGTCGAGGATGCGCAGGCTGCGCTGCACTTCGGCGGTAAAGTCGATGTGGCCCGGCGTGTCGATGATGTTGATCTGGTGCTCACCCCAGGTACAGGTGATCGCCGCCGACTGGATGGTGATGCCGCGCTCCCGTTCCTGGGGCATAAAGTCGGTGATCGTGGTTCCCTCATCTACGCTGCCGAGGCGGTGCGTGACCCCGGTATAGAACAACACCCTCTCGGTCACGGTCGTCTTGCCCGCGTCAATGTGGGCAATGATGCCGATGTTGCGGATAGTGCTCAGGTCTCTGCTGCTTGTCTTACTCATTCCAACAACTCCTGTAACCACCGGGGCACAAAGGCACCAAGAACAACTTGAGTCTCTTCAGGCTCCATCTTCTTTCGTGCTATTGTGCCTTCGCGGTCCCTATCGTCTCTCGTCGAGCCAGGGTCCGCGCTGGAACAGGCCCGGGCTGCCGAACCCCTTCACGCCCAGCACGCGGCCGTTGGCAAAGTAGGAGAACTCGAATCTTGTCAAGTCACCGGCCCGGGCGCCAGGGATGGGCATGAGCCGCGCCGTCAAAGGCTTGTCCAGCCGGAGCGCCAACGTGGCCACGTCCAATAGGATGCCCGCCAGCTCCTCCTCGCTCACGTCTCCTGGCAGAGGGACCACGTCTAGTCCCGTGCCGCACACGGCAGAGTATAGAAGCAGGTCGTTGACCGTGAACAGCCCCTCGCGGCTGCGGTCGGCCAACGTTGCGTCCTCCAACACCGGCAACATCAGCCCGTTGAAGCCACAGCGCGGGTAGCTGGCCCGGCGCAAGCAATCGGTGAGCAAGGAAGCGGCGAACAGCGTCCCCGGCGCGCCGAACCGGTCCACCCCCAGGCGCTCCACGGCTGCACCGATGCTCCGCGCTTCTTCGGGGAAGGGTGCCAGCGAAAAGTCGATGCCGGCGAATCGGTAGCTGTAGAGGTCGGTCAGCGGCCTGACCGTGTCGACGAGCTGGCCGGCAGCCTCTTCCACCGCTGCTACCAATCGCCCCCGCACTTGGTCGATGGACCCCGCCTCGGAACAGGCTGCCACCGCAAGGCCGGCCGACTCGGTGGCCAGGGCCAGCGCGGGGGAACCGCCATCGTGATATGCTGCCGGGAAGAACGGGGCGTGGGGTCCCACGTTGGCCAACATCGCCAGGCGCAGGTTGCCGAACCCCATCTCCGTGGTGTGAGCGATTTCGTGGATGGCTCGCGCCGTGCGCCGGATCGCTTCCAGGTGAAGGCCATGGCCTTGTTGCGCGACGACCACCCCGGCGAACACAGTCTCGGTGGCGCGGATGAGCTCAGGGATCACGTCCAGTCGCGACAGGTCCGCATCTGGCGAATCGGCCAGGACCGGACCCAACGACAGGTACTCGAAGCCTGCGTCTGCGCACCGGGCCCACAGCTCGCGTGCCAGGTCCAGCGGATCGCCCGGCAGCCGGGACAGGGGCTGGGTGGCCAGGCGGGTCGTCTGCACGGAAAAGCCGGCCGACTCAAGCGAAGCGCGCGCGTGGCGCGCCAACCTGCCTGCGGTAGCTACCGCGCTCGCCTGTGTCGCCGAATCGCCAACGGAGATGAAACAGGTAATTGAGCGGATATTCACGGGTTCACTGTCGTTCGCATTTGCCTTGCTGCCTCAAACAAGATCACGGTTGCGGCCATTGCCGCGTTAAGCGATTCAGCCCCGCCGGGCATAGGGATGGTCACACGGCCTGTGGCCAGGGCCTCCGCTTCCACCCCGGCCCCCGCTGCCTCTCCTCCCACGATCACCGCCGAAGGCAGCCGCCAATCCACCGCATCGTACGGCACTTCACGGGCGGTACGCGCTGCGGTCGCCAGCCACACGGCCAGCCCGGCTACCTGTTCGCGGACGCCGGGCCACTCCAGGCGAACCACCGCCAGGCGGAAATGTGCCCCCATCGCGCCGCGCACGACCTTGGAGTTGTAGAGGTCTATTGTGTCTGGCGTCAGGATGACCAGGCCAGTGCCCGCGGCTTCCGCCGAGCGCAGGATGGTGCCCAGGTTGCCTGGGTCGCGCAGGCGATCGAGAATCAAGACCAAACCGGGATGCGGCGAGACTGGCACCCTAGGGACCACCGCAAGCACCCCCTGGGGGGTCTCCGTATCGGTGCAACCGACCAACACCGCCTCGGTGACCAACCAGGCCCCCTCTTCTGCCCGCTCCAGTGCTGGCAGCAGGTGCTGGCCGGCGGCCGTCGCCGCCCAGGCCTCTGTATAGAAGACAAGAGCGGGCCTGACGCCCGCCCTCACCATCTCTTCGACCAGCCGTGTGCCCTCAACAAGAAAACGGTCCGCTCGCTGGCGGTTTCTCCGCCGAGCGAGGGACCGGACATATTTCGCCCGCTCGTTCTGGATGCTGGTGATCGTCGCCACCCAAAGCCGGCCTACTGGCTCTTGGCCACCTCGACCAACCGGGCAAAGGTTGCTGCGTCGCGCACGGCCATGTCCGCCAGGATTTTGCGATCCAGCTCGACGCCGGCCTGCTTCAGTCCGTAGATGAAGCGGTTGTAGGACAGCCCGCTCAGGCGGGCTGCCGCGTTGATGCGGGCGATCCACAACCGGCGGAAATCGCGCTTGCGATCGCGCCGGTCGCGGTACACATACCACAGCGACTTGGTCATCGCCTCGTGGCTGCGTTTCCACAGGCGATGTTTTCCCCCAAACTGGCCTTTGGTGAACTTGAGGACTTTACTATGTCTGCGTCGGGCCCGTGGACCCCCTTTTACCCTAGGCACGTTCTACTCCTTTACTTCATGTATGGGATCAGCCGGCGGACGTGCTTCTTCGCGCCGTGGGACGTGACTTCGTGCATTTCATCAAACATGCGCCTCACGCGCTTAGACTTATGGCGGCGCAGATGGCTCTTGCCGACCTTGGTCCTCATCAATTTGCCCGACCCGGTGTATCGGAACCGCTTGGCCGTGGCCTTGTGCGTCTTGAGTTTCGGCATTCATTCCTCCTCATAAAGCGATTGCCCCCAACCGGCTCAGGGGCAACAGCCAAAAGATCGAACCTGCTCCTTTTTGAGAGCTTGCAGAAACGGCCTTCGCTTCAGCCCCTACGTCGCTCCGGTGTGCTTCTTGCGGCCCGTCTGAGGCGCCAGCACCATCAGGATGGTCGGACCCTCAAAACTGGGTTGCTGCTCGACAGCAGCTATGTCGGCGAGTTGTTCCGAAATGCGCTGTAGTTGTTTCATGGCGACTTCTGGGTACGTGATCTCTCGACCCCGGAATCGGACGCGCACCTTGACCTTGGAGCCCGCTTGAAGGAATTCACGCGCCTTGCGAACCTTGAAGTCCAGGTCGTGTTCCCCGATCTTGGGCCTCAGGCGGATTTCCTTGACATCGATCTCCTTCCGTGCTTTCCGCGCCTCCCGTTCGCGCTTGGCCTTTTCGTACTGATATTTGCCAAAATCCATCAACTTGACGACCGGGGGGTCAGCATTCGGGGATACCTCTACCAGGTCCAGGGAGCGTTCCTCCGCCAGACGCAGCGCTTCCGAACGCGGCAACACGCCAAGCTGTTTTCCATCGGAGTCAATGACGCGCAACTGTGGAGCCCGGATAGAAGCGTTGACGCGTGCCGTATCTCTGCTAATGTCTCTCCTCCTCTAACGAATGATCGTGTCCCACAAGCCCCGTACGGCAGCCATAGCCGGCGGACAGTTCGCGACAACGGAAACCGTCTTGGGCCCTAGGAGCAGTGCAATACTGCCCAGCCAACCCGCACTAAACACGCGCATTATACCGTAGATGCCCAGTGGGGTCAAATATGGTTGCAGCCAAGGTCGACAGGGAGCCCCTTCCTTCTTAACGGAGACTTAACCCCAAGGCTGTTCAAAGCATCGACAAAACCATGACATTCTGGTAGAATTGATGAGACATTCCAAAGAAGTGGTAGCAGATCATGGAGACCAAGCCACCACACCCCCATGCATGCGCAGCGCAGAGACGTGGTCATAACTTCCTTGCGCTTTTATTGAACTCGGCGGTGACAATACCTTGGAGCAGGTAGCTATGAAAACTGGGATTGTGGGTACAGGCATGGTCGGTTCGACAGCCGCGCATGCGCTCTTGATGCGCGGCGTCGGGCGCGAGATTGTGCCGGTGGACAAGAATGTGAAGCGGGCGCAAGCCGAGGCGGATGGCCTTTTCCACGTCGTGCCTTTCGCCTACCCGCTTCGGGTAGTTGCTGGCAACTATGCCGATGGTCGATCTTGACGGTGTCCACGCCGGTCGCCGAGGTGGCGGGGGTTTGCGATGTGACGCTCTCCCTGCCGCACTTGTTGGGGGGAGAAGGGGTCGTAGCCAGTTTCCCGTTGCCCCTCAGCCAGAATGAGGAGGCCCAGCTGCAAGCGAGTGTCCAGGTGGTGTCTGGGTCGATCCAAGAACTGGAGACATAGGGGTGAGTGCCATGAGAACTGCGCTGTGGTGGGTCCGCCGGGACCTGCGCCTCACCGACAACCAGGCCCTCGCCGCTGCTCTGGGGGCGGCCGATCGGGTTGTCCCGGTTTCTGTCCTGGACCCCGTGTTGCTGTCGTCGCCAACGTCGGGCTCAAAGCGGGTTGCTTTCCTGTTTGAGGGCTTGGGCCAACTGGGCGCCGAACTGGGCGTCCGGGGCAGCCGGCTCATCCTCCGCCGTGGCGAGCCGCTGGCGGAACTCACCGCGCTCGTGAGCCACAGCGGCGCGCAGGCCATCTTCGCCGAGGAAGATACCTGGCCTTACGCCCGGCGCCGAGAGGCGCGCGTGGCCCAGCCCCTGCCCGTCCACCTGACAGGTGGCCTCAGCGTCCACCCGCCGCAGGCGGTGGTCAAGCCAGACGGTGCACCCTACACGGTATTTACACCCTTCAGCCGTGCCTGGAAGGCCCTACCCCGACCGGCGACCCGGTCGGTGCTCCCGGCTCCGGACCGGTTGCCGGCCGTGCCCGATTTCCCCAGCCTGCCCATTCCCGGCGAAGGGAACTCCCCTCCGGCGTGCCCTTTCCTCCGGGTGAAGCGGAAGCCCAGCGCCGCCTGCAGGCCTTTGTGGATGGCGATCGGCCGGTCATCTACCGCTACGCCGAGGCGCGGGACTGCCTGGATTTGTACGTTAAGTCGCGATTGTCACCATACCTGCGCTTTGGCATGCTCTCTGCCCGTGAGGCCGTGGTCGGAGCCCAGAGCGCGATCGAGGCCGCTCCCGACGACCCGGCGCGACAGGGAGCGGAGACCTGGCTCAACGAGCTGATCTGGCGCGAGTTCTACATCTCCATCCAGTACCACTTCCCCGAGGTCGAAACAGAAATCTTTCGCACCGATCTCAGGTATATCGCCTGGGAAAACAACGAGGCCGCCTATGCCGCCTGGTGCGAGGGGCGCACCGGCTATGTGGTGTTCGACGCCGCCATGCGACAACTTGCCCATAGCGGCTGGATGCACAACCGGGCGCGGATGATCGTCGCCTCCTTCTTGGTCAAAGACCTGCTCGTCGATTGGCGCTGGGGCGAGCGCACCTTCATGCAGCACCTGGTCGATGGCGACCCGGCGGCCAACAACGGCGGCTGGCAGTGGACGGCGGGCGCCGGCACCGACGCTGCCCCCTACTTTCGTATCTTCAACCCGGTCCGCCAGGGCGAAAAGTACGACCCCGACGGGGCCTACGTCCGTCGCTGGGTGCCGGAACTGGAGCGAGTGCCAACCGAGTATATCCACGCACCGTGGGAGATGCCCACGCATGTGCAACACGCAGCCGGCTGCGCGATCGGGCGCGACTATCCAGCCCCGATCGTCGATCACAACTGGGCCCGCGAACGGGTGCTGCACGCCTACGCTCGTGCCCAGCAGACGGCCGCCGAATAGAGAGAGGTAGATCCAACTCCTGTGGCTGCACAGGCGAATTGGCGTGCGGGTGGTGTTTGACGCGCACCACCATACGTGGTATAGTATTGATCGGGTTCGTCGCTTTCTACCGGCAAGTTGGGGACTTGGTCCCCGATGTCATCCTGGAGGCCAAGGCCAAGGACGTAGCTGTCGGCCAACTGCGGAAGGACCTCGGGCGCCACGCGCCCGACCTGGCCTTCGTGTTTGGCCTCTATCCCTGAGTGGTGAGTCCGAGATGATCCGTTTCTTGCGTACGACCTTGAATCCAGCCTGCTACCACGGCCATGGGGTGAAACCCCCCTTCTTTGAAGGTTGGTACTACAAGTTGGTGGATGCCGGCGAGGGGCACCTCTACGCGGTCATCCCCGGCATCTTCCTGAGCGACGATCCCGCAAAGCACCATGCCTTCGTCCAGGTGCTGGACGGCCGCACCGGCAAGTCGACCTACCACCCCTATCCGGCGGAAGAGTTCTGGGCGGCCGAAGGCACCCTTGACCTGCACGTCGGCCCCAACCGGTTCACGAGTGAGCACATCTCGCTCGACGTCGACGTTCCTGATCTGACGCTGCAGGGTGAGCTGCACTTTGAGGGGGTCAAACCCTGGCCGGTGAGCCTGGCTTCCCCCGGCATCATGGGCTGGTACGCCTGGATCCCCTTCATGGAGTGCTACCACGGCGTGGTGAGCCTGGACCACGGAATCCAGGGTGCACTCACCGTGAACGGCCAGACCATCGACTTTTCTAAGGGGCGCGGCTACATCGAAAAAGATTGGGGCCAGGCGTTTCCCGCCGCCTGGGTGTGGTTCCAGACCAACCATTTTGTGCGACCCGGAACCAGCCTCACCGCCTCGGTGGCGGTTATCCCCTGGGTGCGCCGGTCGTTTCCCGGCTTTATCATTGGCCTGTGGCACGAGGCGGTTCTCTACCGCTTTGCGACCTACACCGGGGCGCGCATCGAGCGCCTGGACATGACCGACGAACAAGTGACCTGGATCGTGCGGAACAAGCGCTATCGGCTGGAAATGCTCGCAACTCGCGCTGAGGGCGGCCTCTTGCACGCTCCCACCACGGCGGACATGGGCCGGCGCATCGCCGAGACGCTGGGTGCGACCGTCGAGGTACGCCTGTCGCGCCTGGAAGCGGCAGGGCCAAGCCTAGTCTTCGAAGGAACAGGTCGCCATGCTGGGCTGGAGGCGGTAGGCGATCTGATGCGGTTGCGCGCCATGTGGGCGACCGGGTAGACCAGACCAACAGCCGATTCATGCCCGAGGCTCGGGGCGATGCAGCTACTACTGGAGCAGCATTGGCATCATCTGCCGGAGACGAAGTGGTTGGGCTCTTAATCGGCGTGCTTATCCTCGCCCAGGCAGTGGCCTTTTACCTGGAACGCCGTGGGCGTCGCAGGCGACAGCCTTCCGGTGAGCAATCATCGGATGCTTCATGAGGTCATTGCGAGCGTTGCCTAGCGCTCGCCCGGTCTCACATTCACCGGTCGCGTGGCGTTGAAGGGCCATCCGCCCCGACCGGTCCAACTCAAATCGGGAGGCACACCATGACGATCGCCAAGCTCATTGCCCTCCTGGGCCTTCTGGCCATGACGGCTATCCTCATCTACGGCTTCACCGCCGGCGAGTTTTTCGGTGAAGGCAAACAGCTCCTCTCCATGCCGTGGGGCATCGTTTCGTTGGTGGACCTGTACGTCGGCTTTGTCCTCTTCTCCGGATGGATCGTCTACCGCGAGGGTCTGACCCTTCGCTCGGTCGTCTGGGTGGTCCTGATGATGGGTTTGGGCTTCTGGGCAGCCAGTCTGTACACCCTCTTTGCCCTGCAAACCAGCGCAGGGAACTGGCAGCGCTTCTGGGCGGGCCGCAGGGGCGGCGACCAGTCACTTCCACCTGACCAGGGCCAGGCCGGTTAAGGCATTAGAAACATCTTAGAAATCTGTGCAATATCTTGACAGACTGGCCCACTTGTGGTACAATGGTTTTGGGTAGGGGAGCAATTGCATCCCGCTCGATATGGATACCTGGAAGAAGGGAGGTTGTACCATGAGGGGCTCTTTCAGTTTAGGCAAGATACTCGGTATCCCCATCCAGCTTCACATGAGCTGGTTTCTGGTTGCCATTCTGGTGACCTGGTCTTTGGCTTCTGGCTACTTTCCCCAGGAGTATTCGGGTTGGTCCACAACGGCCTATTGGGTAGTCGGGGCAGTGGCTGCTGTGTTGTTCTTTGCTTCCGTATTGCTCCATGAGCTGGGGCATTCTGCGCTGGCCCTGCGTGAAAAGGTGCCCGTAAAGAGCATCACGCTGTTCATCTTTGGCGGCGTGGCCCAGATCGGCCGTGAGCCTCCAGCGGCGGGTGCCGAGTTCCGCATCGCCATCGCCGGGCCACTGACCAGCCTGGGACTGGCGGCCATCTTCGGGGGGCTGGGGGCATTGACCGCAGGCCAGGCGACTGTGGCCGCTCCGTTGGCGTATGTGGGCCGCATCAACCTCCTACTAGCCCTGTTCAACCTGATCCCTGGCTTTCCGCTCGATGGCGGGCGCGTGCTGCGCGCAGTGCTGTGGGGGCTGGGCGGCAACTTCCGCACCGCGACGCAGTGGGCATCTCGCGCAGGCCGTATTGTGGCCGCCTTGTTCATCTTGGCCGGCGTCTTCCAGATCGTTCTGGGTGGCAGCTTTCTCAACGGCCTGTGGATCGCGTTCATCGGCTGGTTTCTGTATAACGCTGCCACTTCTAGCTACCAGCAAGTCGTTTTGCGCGATGCGCTGGCAGGAGTTAAGGCCCGAAATGTGATGACGGCGCAGTGCACCACCGTCCCTGGCGATCTACGGCTGGACCGCCTGGTGGAAGATCACCTCCTGGGACAGGGACAGCGGTGTGTTTTCATTGCGGACAGGGACGATCTCCAGGGACTCGTGACCTTACATAACATCCGCAACGTGGCCGCAGATCGACGGGGAGAAGTCACCGCCATTCAGGTGATGACGCCGGTGGACTCGGTCTACCAGGTGCATCCCGACGACGACTTGATGACCGTTCTCCAGAGAATGGACGAGTCGGACGTAAACCAGGTGCCGGTAGTGGACAATGGTCACCTGGTGGGGTTGATCACCCGCGAGAACCTGCTGCACGACATCCGGCTGCGCGCCGAGTTGGCAGTATAGAACCGATGTGTGAGGTCGAATGAGGAACAGCCGGCTGCTCACCGTCTTTGTCATCGTCTTTGTAGACCTGCTTGGTTTTAGCCTGATCCTGCCGCTCTTGCCCTACTACGCCGACACGTTCGGCGCCAGCCCTCTGGTCGTGGGACTGCTGACCGCTTCCTACGCAGCGGCGCAACTGATTGGGGCACCGGTGTTGGGGCGGCTCTCGGACCGCTATGGCCGGCGGCCTGTGCTCCTCATCAGCATCGCGGGCACATTTCTGGGCTTTCTGCTGCTGGGGTTTGCCCCGTCGCTGGGCAAGGGTCTCGCAGGCCTCTTCCCCGGGAGCTGGCTCTCGGTCAACGTCGCGACCCTGGGCATCCTCTTTGCCAGCCGAATTGTGGACGGCCTGACCGGCGGCAACATCTCCGTCGCCCAGGCCTACATCACCGACATTACCGACGAAAAGAACCGGGCGCAGGGCCTGGGCCTGATCGGCGCGGCCTTTGGGTTGGGGTTCGTCATCGGCCCGGCCGTCGGTGGGCTCCTGAGCACCGGGGGACGGTACGCCGTCCCGGCCTTTTTCGCCGCCGGTCTGTCTCTACTGAACTGGATTGCTGTCCTGATCTGGTTGCCCGAGTCGCTCACCCCCGAGCGCCGCGCCATGCTGGCGCAGCGCCCGGCCCGGTCCATGCTGAGCGCGTCGGAGCTGTTCCACGCGCTACAACGGCCGCGGTTTGGTCCCCTGGTGCACGTGCGCCTGTGGTATGGCCTGGCCTTTGCGGCCTTTACGGGCGTGTTTGCGTTATACACCCAGTACCGTCTGGGCCTGGACTCCACGCAGACCGGCTACATCCTGGCCTACGTGGGCCTCCTGATCGTGCTGGTGCAGGGGTTGGCCATCGGCCGCCTGACCAGGCGATTCCCGGAGAACCGCCTGATCCTGGTGTCGACCGCCGTCCTGGGAGCCAGCTTTCTGGCCTGGGCGTTCGCACCCAACGTGCCGGTTCTGCTCCTGGTCCTTGCACCACTGGCCTTTTCCAATGGGGTCCTGAACACGGTCATCAACAGCGCCATCACCAAATCGGTCTATCCCGAGGAGGTGGGTGGCGCGCTGGGCTTGGCCGCCTCCATCGAGAGCCTGACGCGGGTGATCGGCCCGGCGGGGGGCGGCGCCCTGATGGAGTGGTTGGGCGTGTGGTCGCCCGGCGTCATCGGGGCGCTGATCCTGGCATGGCTGGTGTCCTTTGTCTGGCGGCGGCTGATCGTCAATCCCGATCCGCCACTGCCCAGCCGGGGCGGCGAGATCCTTGCTCAGGAGCCGTTCCAGGCTCATCCTGGATAGGTGCGCAACCCAAGCGGAAACGCCAGGACGGTCGGGTCCTGGCTTGCTATGAGTCCGAAATCCAGATCCAAAAAAGAGGAAAAATAGGAGGGTACTGAAATGTCTGCAAAGCCAAGATCTGCCAAATCAACGGTCGCAAAACGCGCTGGTTCGGCCAACGTCGTGGACGCACCGGAGAAAACGTTCCGAGGACTGCGCATCTTTAACGCGGTCATGGGGCTTCTCCACCTGGTGCAGGGGATTCTGATGATCGTGCTCAGCAACGCTACGACCTATCCCATCTACACCAACTACCTGAAGTTCGACCTCGCTGCCCGCTCGCTGACGCCGAATTCTCTACTGGTCTACGAACTGCGCTTTGGTCCGGCCGTGGCGGTGTTCCTGCTGCTGTCTGCGGTTGCGCACTTTTCACTGGCCACGTTCGGCTATTCCTGGTATGTCAGGCACCTGAAAAAGGGCATGAACCCGGCCCGCTTCTATGAGTATGCCCTCAGCTCTTCGCTGATGATCGTGCTCATCGGCATGCTGGTCGGCGTCTGGGACCTGGGCACCATGATCGTGATGTTCGGCCTCAACGCCATGATGAACCTGTTCGGCATCATGATGGAGCTGCACAACCAGGCGACGAAAAAGACCAATTGGACTTCGTTCATCTATGGCTGTATCGCGGGGATCATTCCGTGGATCGTGATCGTCCTGTACTTTCTGGGCGCGCTGTCCTCGGCCGGGGCCGAGCCTCCCGGCTTCGTCTATGCCATCATCCCCACGATCTTTGTGTTCTTTAACATCTTTGCGCTGAACATGCTCCTTCAGTACAAGAAGGTGGGCCCGTGGAAGAACTACCTGTTCGGCGAACGGATGTACATCGCGCTCAGCCTCCTGGCCAAGACCGCCTTGGCCTGGATGATCTTTGCCGGGACGCTGGCGCCAGTTTAGAGACAAGTTTCGTTCCGACGCGGGCAATCCCCTCGCCCGCCCGAGCTGGGCGAGGGGGTTGGCTCGCACTGTGTGAAGGAAAGCGCCATGGGTCGCTTGAATCCTGAGAAACTGCACGTCCGCATCGCCCCCGGCCTGGCGGCGGAAGGGTCGCTTTCGCCTCGGCGCTACACGTTGACCCACTCGGACGCAACCGGCGACCTGTTCTTGACCATCGGGCCAGAACACGACCAGGAGCAAATCTCGGGTTGGTATACGCGCATCATGCGCGACGAAGTGCTGGCCGAATGGCGGGAGGACGGTGACGGACGGTGGTTGCACGTCACCTGCCACGTCAGCGGGGGCCTGGTATTTGGCGGTGCCGGCATGCGCTACGACATATTCCAGCGCGAGCTGCCCCTGGTGTTGGAAGCACTCCGCTATGGCGATGGAGGGCTCTACGAGGCCCAACCCGACCTGGATCGGGCGCCGATCTGGATCCATTTTCGCTCCACCGACCGCCGCTATAACAAGACCGAGCGCCGGGGTACCCCGGCCGACTACCGGCTGGCGAGCGTCGGCCCATCGCCTACTTTCCCCTCGTAACCGATCCCCTACCTCCCCTTTAGGAGTTCCGCCAGGAGGAACACAGCCGCCGGCTTGTCCAGCGGCTCGTCGTTGTTGCCGCATTTCGGACTTTGTTTCCATGGAAATTAGACAAACCACGCCAGGTTTCCCCTACTGGCAAGGTCTCCTATGCCCTCTCTTGCCACTTCCCAAAGGTCGACGAGCAGGGTCGAGGGATCTCGATGGCCAAGGCGCGGCGCTGGCAGGCGTTTCCTGGGAGCGCATGCGGGAAATCCTTGTGGGCCGGGGTGTTGAGCTGCGCTGTTCGAGAGCCAAGTTGCCGCTAGATCCTAACAGACATGATCAGGCGTGATGCACCCGCGCCCCCATTTCATCTCAATTTCATCTTTCCGTGTTATACTTGCTGCTGCCCAGGGAGATTCTATGCATGTACTGATTGTGGAAGACGAACGCAAGATAGCGACTTATATCAAACGGGGCCTCGAGGAACAGGGCTACGCCGTTGATGTCGCCTTCACTGGTCGCGAAGCGTTGGATTGGGCCGAGACAGTACCTTTCGATGTCATCGTGCTCGACGTGTTGTTGCCGGAGTTGGACGGCATTGCTGTGTGCAGCACACTGCGCAAGCGCGGCCTGCGCGTGCCGATCCTCATGCTCACCGCCCGCGACACAATAGACGACCGGGTCGCCGGGCTGGACGCCGGAGCGGACGACTATCTGGTCAAGCCCTTCGCGCTCAAAGAACTGCTGGCCCGCCTGCGCGCCCTCAGCCGGCGTGCTGCCGACGTACCGAAATCCCCCATCCTGCAAATCGCCGATCTCAGCTTGGATACCCTCACCCACCGCGTCAGGCGAGGCGGCAAGGCCATCGAGCTGACTGCCAAGGAGTACTCGGTGCTGGAATGTCTCTTACGCGAACCCGAGCGCGTCCTTTCCCGGGCCATGATTGCCGACCATGTCTGGAATTACGACGTATACAACGAGTCCAACGTGGTGGACGTGTACATTCGCAACCTGCGCCGCAAGATCGACGACGGTTCTGACCAGAAGCTGATCCATACGGTGCGCGGCGCAGGCTACAGGCTGTCGGTCGAGAGCGAGGGTATGCCATGACCCTACGCATCCGGTTTGCCCTGTGGGCGGCGCTGCTTCTGCTGGCCGCGCTGGCGATCTTGGGGGCGTTTGTACATTTCCACATGAAACAGGGGCTGAACGCCGCGATCGACGATTCGCTGCGCCTGAGCGCCTCCCAGGTCATTGCCACGGTCAACGTCGAGAACGGTCAGGTGGATTTCCGCGATAGCCTGCCAGAAACGGACGCGACCGCTGACCTGCGGCAGCACGGGCTGACCCTGCGCATCCTGGACGCGACCGGTCAGGTGATGCAGGCATTCGGTCCCCATTACGCCCTGCCTGTTGCGGCCACCAGCCTGTCCGCCGCCCAACAGGGACAGCCCAGCCTGGCTACATCGAGCGATGCGCAGGACGGTGATTCTGTGCGCGTGTACACCGCACCGATCGTCGAAAACAACCAGTTGATCGCGATTGTGCAGGTGGCACAGACGCTCGACAGCGTTCAAGAAACACTCGACCGCCTGCTATCGGCGCTGTTGCTCGGCGGGCCACTGTTGGTGCTGGTGGCGGCCCTGGGCAGCTACTTTCTTGCGGCCCACACGCTGGCTCCGATCGACCAGATCACCCGCACCGCGCGGCGCATCTCGGCAGAGGACCTGTCCGCCCGCATCAGCCTTCCCGCCACCAACGATGAGGTGGGGCGGCTGGCTGCCACCTTTGACGACATGCTGGCCCGGCTGGACGACTCGTTCCGCCGCGAGCGCCAGTTCACCGCCGACGCCTCGCACGAGCTGCGCACCCCGCTGGCTGCCATGCAAGCCACTCTCAGCGTCATGCGGGAGAAACGGCGCACCCCGGAAGACTATGAGCTTGCTATGTCTGACCTGTCTGAAGAAACTGACCGGCTGCGCAGCCTGGTGGAGGACCTGCTGCAGGCAGCGCGTGGCGAGACACGCCACATCGCCGTTCGCGAGGCCGTGGACCTATCCACCTTGCTGCGCGACGTGACCGATTCGCTGCGGCCTCTGGCCGAGGCGAAGGGGCTGGCGCTCACCTGCCAGGTCGCCGATGGCCTGACCCTCCGGGGCGACAGCGACGCCCTGATCCGCCTGTTCGTCAACCTGCTGGACAATGCCGTGAAATACATCGAGCAGGGAAGCATCGAACTCCCGGCGGGCACCGACCAGGACAAGATTCGCGTCCGTGTGGCCGACACCGGGATCGGCATCGCCTCCGAGCACCTGCCCCACGTGTTCGATCGATTCTACCGGGTGGACAGGTCGCGTTCCAGCCCCGGGGCAGGTCTGGGCCTGGCGATTGCACAGCAGATCGCCCAGGCTCACGGCGGCAAGATCGGGGTCGACAGCACCCCGGGAGTGGGGACGGCCTTCAGCGTTGATCTGGCCAAATGAAGAAACCCGCGGCTTGATTTCATGGGCGCTTCATGTGCGCGTGCTATACTCTACACATAAGGATGGGACGTCACCATCTGGATCCAATCTAGAGGAGATGATGCTATGATGATGAAGCGGATCGTTGCACTGGTAGCCGTCGCGCTGCTCGTGGCGGCAGCGATTGGCGTAGCTGCCGCACGCTCGTTCGCGCAGTCGGCTCAGCCCCCGGCCCAAACCGAGGTGACAGGTGCGCCGGCCAATGAGCAGGCGGTGGCACCAGACACCGACAACATTGAAGAGCAGGTCGGTGAGCAGGAGGAAGACGGCACTGCCGAGGCCGTAGGGGCACCGGATGGCGACAACGTCGAAGAGCAGATCGGAGACCAGAATGCAGCCGACACCGGCGTGGAAGCAAACGAAGCGGGCGACGGCCAGGAGGCCGCTCCCACCGGGACGCCTGCCATCACCGCCGATCAGGCCCAAGCTACCGCCGAGGCTCACCTGAACGCCGGAACGGCTACCAAGGTGGAATTGGACGACGAGAACGGGCAGTTGGTGTACAGCGTCGAAATCGGCACCTCCGATGTGAAGGTGGATGCCATGACCGGTGCGGTGCTGAGCGTGGACACGGGCCAGGATTAGCTCTACAGCGCCGGTACAAACGACAACGCCTCCGGCAGGCCCGGGGGTGTTGTTCTTTTTGGGCGGATAGAGAAGCCGTTTACTGGATTTCATTCAGGCTTCATTTTGATCTGATAGAATCCCTGCAGCCAGGCGGACAGCCAGCCTGACACTGCGCTCGTAAGGAGATGAACAAAGCATGTCTACCCGAATCCGCACTGCGCTATTTGCCGGTCTGATCCTCGCGCTGGTCTTGGCCGCCTGTTCAACGCCCCTGCCGACGCCGGCGCGGGGGGGCCCGGCCTCGAACACGCAGCCTGCACCAACGTCGTCAACAGGAGGAGCGAGTACCCTTGCCGCGCCCGAGAACCCCCTGGCCCCGGAAACCAACCCGGTTGGTGACATTCCCGACAGCCAGGTTTTTGTCTCCTATGAGGCGTCGCCCGGCGGCTACTTGCTGGACGTGCCTGAGGGCTGGGCTCGTTCCGTAAATGGCTCCGATGTTAGCTTTGTCGACAAGTTTGATGGCGTCAGCGTGACCCTGAAACCGGCCGCCTCCGCGCCCACTGCTGAAAGCGCCGCTCAAAATGAAGTGGCAGCGCTGGCGCAGACACAACGCGCCTTCCAGGTGGGGCGCGTGACAGACATTACGCTGCCCGAGGGTCAGGCGGTGCGGATCACGGCTACCGCCAATTCCGATCCCGACGCGGTGACAGGCAAGCAGATCCGCCTGGAAGAGGAGATCTATGTCTTTTATCGGAATGGTACGGAGGCCAGCTTTCAGCTCTGGGCGCCGCAAGGGGCCGACAACGTCGATCAGTGGAAGCGCATGTCGGAAAGCTTCCGCTGGAAATGAGAGGGACCATGCCCATCCTGGAGGCCCAGGAGTTGTACCGGTTCTACCACGCCGGCGACGACGAGATCCGCGCCCTGCGGGGCGTCAGCCTCAGCGTGGAGTGCGGCGAAATGGTGGCAGTCGTGGGTCCATCGGGGAGCGGGAAATCCACCCTGCTGTCCTGCCTCACCGGGCTGGATGAGCCGGATGGTGGCTGGGTGAACCTCCAGGGACAGCGTCTGACCCGCCGTTCTGAGATGGAACGCGCGGCCATGCGTGCCCGGAACATCGGCATACTCCTCCAATCGGGCAATCTCTTCGATCACCTGACCGTAGAGAACAACATCCGCCTGGCCCAACGCCTGGCGGGCAAGCCGGACGGACGCCATCTTGATGAACTTCTCGAACAAGTTGGAATGGGGCACCGCCGCCACAATCGGCCGCTGCACCTGTCTGGGGGAGAGACGGCCCGCGCTGGGCTGGCGGTGGCTCTGTCCACCCATCCGCCTCTTCTGGTGGCCGATGAACCCACCGGCGAAGTGGATGCCGAAACGGAGGCCATGCTGCTGGCCAGCTTGCTTGCCTATCGCGATCATGGCGGCGCCCTGATCCTGGCCACGCACAGCGACGCACTGGCAGCACGGGCGGATCGCATCCTCCGCCTGCTGGATGGGAAGCCAGTCTATGCGTGAACCCCGTGGGCTCTCTAGCTTCCAGGCGCCCGGTTGCCGTCCGGCCAACGAGGCAGCCCCCCTCGTGCTGGCCCAGTCGCTGCGGCGCGTCTTTCACCAGGGCGGCGCGGACATCGTCGCAGTCTCGGATGCGAGCTGCACCATCCAGCCAGGGGATCGGATCGCGATCACCGGGCCCTCCGGCAGTGGCAAGTCCACGCTGCTGCACCTGTTCGCCGGTTTGGACCAACCCTCGGCTGGGGCGCTCTCCTGGCCAGCCCTCGGTCCCCGCGAGAGCCTGCGCCCTACCCAAATTGGAGTCTCCCTGCAGATGCCGGGCCTGCTGCCGTCTTTGACCGTTGCCGAGAACGTCGCCTTGCCTCTGCTCCTGAGCCAGGCAGCCCCGGAACAAGCCCGGGCAGCCGCTCGTCGGATCCTGGCAGAACAGGACCTGGCAGCCCTGGCTGACAAGCTGCCCGAGGAGCTTTCAGGGGGACAGGCCCAACGCGTGTCCCTGATCCGAGCGCTCGTAGTGCGGCCCCGGCTGATCCTGGCCGACGAACCCACCGGCCAGCTCGACCATCCGACCGCGCAACACATGCTCGATCTGCTCTTGGCTACACTGGGGGGCAGCGCTAGCGCCCTGGTCATTGCCACCCACGATCCTTCGATCGCGGAACGGCTGGACCGTGTGTGGAATATGCATCAGGGCGCCCTCACCGGAAATACGAATCCATGACGAGACAACCCTCCGTCGTACTCCTGTGGCTGAAAGGTCTCATTTCCCATCGCTCTGGCCGGCTCTTGACCGCGGCACTGGGCGTGGCATTGACGGTTGGGATTTTGGTCTCTCTCGGCGTCTTTATCGCCAACAGCGCCGCAGCCATGACCGCGCGCGCCACCGAAGCCATTCCCGTGGACTGGCAAGTTCAGCTTGTGCCTGGCACGGCCGTTGGGTCGGCCGTCGATGCCACTCGCCAGGCGGCACCCGTCGATGCCCTGGAACAGGTTGGGTATGCCGACGTGAGTGGTCTCACCGCTTCGTCGGGCGGCACCGCCCAAACGACGGGCGCTGGCAAGGCCGTTGGGTTATCGCCTGCGTACCACAGCGTGTTTCCTGCCGAATTCCGCCCCCTGGTCGGGTCGCTGGATGGCGTGCTGGTTGCGCAGCAGACGGCGGCCAACCTGCACGTGACCACCGGCGATACGGTCACGATCCAACGCGTGGGCCTGCCGCCCGTGGACGTCAAGGTCTCTGGGGTGGTGGACCTTCCCAATGCCGACTCGTTCTTCCAGGCGGTGGGCGTCCCCGCGAACGCTGCTCCCCAGGCTCCGCCCGATAATGTGCTGCTTCTTCCCATGGACCAATGGCATGCCCTGTTCGATCCCCAGGCGGCGGATCGTCCGGACACGGTGCGGATTCAGCTCCACGTCCGCCTGAGGCGG
>Ga0315286_10000645_pt1 | contig 30005 bp, 31 predicted proteins | sample YL17G10_0_MG_FD_205038 | JGI IMG/M metagenome (GOLD analysis project Ga0315286, IMG submission 205038) | Sediment microbial communities from Yellowstone Lake, YNP, Wyoming, USA - YL17G10_0 | ecosystem: Environmental > Aquatic > Freshwater > Lake > Sediment | place: USA: Wyoming | collected... | reverse complement strand
CACCTGCCACGGGGTGGTTGCCGTGCCGAGAGTCGCCACCGCGTAGCCGATGTCGTATTGGCCCAGCGCCACGACATCCATATAACCTTCGACCACCACGATCCGCTGCGCCTCGCGGATCGCGCTTCTCGCCTGAAACAGGCCGTAAAGCTCGCGGCCTTTCTCGAACAGCGGCGTTTCCGGTGAATTGAGATACTTGGGATCGCCCTGGTCGATGACCCGCCCACCGAAGCCGATGATTGCGCCACGCTGGTTGTGAATCGGAAACATGATGCGGTCGCGGAAGCGGTCGTAGCGCCGGCCTTCCTCGCTGGCGATCACCAGCCCGGCTTCCGTCAGCGATTTCGACTGGTATTCGGGGAAGACCGCTTCCAGGTTTTGCCAGCCGTCCGGTGCGTAGCCCAGGCCAAAGCGCGCGGCGATTTCGCCGGTCAAGCCGCGGTTCTTGAGATAGGCAACGGCTTTGTCCGAGGTCTTGAGTTGCGCTTTGTAAAACTGGGCCGCTTTGAGCATGACTTGCGTCAGGTCTTCGGCAGTTTCGGCCTTTTCCTTGCGCTGCGGATCCGGCGTCTGCTCCGGAACGACCATGCCTACCCGGCCCGCCAGATCCTTGACCGCATCGACAAAGCCCATACCCTGATGTTCCATCAGAAAGCTGATGGCGGTGCCGTGCGCGCCGCAACCGAAGCAGTGGTAGAACTGCTTGGTCTGGCTGACCGTGAACGACGGCGATTTTTCGCTGTGGAACGGGCAACGGGCGGCGTAGTTGGACCCGGCGCGCTTAAGCGGGACATAGGACTCGACCACGTCCACAATGTCCACCCGGTTGAGAAGGTCCTGAATAAACGACTGCGCAATCATGCGTCGGGAAATCTCGCGGTCAGCTCCTACCGGTTTCAGGCCCACACCAGCGGCAGAACATCCGGCGGCTTTCGAAGAATTATAGGTCAGTTTCCATGAATTGCCGGGAACGGGATTTCCCCCGCGAACCGCTGCTACCCTCAGCGGGAAGCAGTAAGCGCGGAAATACGGATAGGCGACCGCCCCCTGCCGCTAGCCTGAAAGCTTGGTCTTCACCAGCGCGGATACCTTGCTCATGTCGGCACGACCGGCCAGCTTGGGTTTCAACAGTACCATCACCTTGCCCATATCGCCCATGAGCTTGGCACCCGCGCTCGAAACCGCCTCGCTCACCGCCGCATCGACTTCGGCAGCCGACATCGCTGTCGGCATGTAGCCCTGGAGTACGGCGATCTCGAACTGCTCCTTGTCCGCGAGATCCGGGCGAGCGCCCTTCTCGAATTGCTCGATGGAATCGCGCCGTTGCTTGATCATCTTGTCGATGATCGCGAGTACGTCGGTATCGGTCAATTCGATACGCTCGTCTATTTCGCGTTGTTTGAGCGCGGCCAGCAGCAGGCGGATTGCGGACAGCCGCGGCGCGTCTTTGGCGCGCATCGCAGTCTTCATGTCTTCGGTGATCTGGGCTCTGAGAAGCATACGATCGGATATGGGGATGGATTTCACAAAAGCAAAACGGTGAATGGAATCCCATTCACCGTCTGCATCCCGGCCTGGTGCCGGCTTTAGTAAAGCTTGGGCGGAAGCAACTGGCTGCGAAGGCGCTTGTGATGGCGTTTAACTGCGGCCGCCAGCTTGCGTTTGCGCTCCGACGTGGGTTTTTCGTAGAACTCGCGCGCACGCAACTCAGTCAGCAGACCGGTCTTTTCCACCGTGCGCTTGAAGCGGCGCATCGCCACTTCAAACGGCTCATTTTCCTTGACACGAATCGTCGGCATAAAAAATACTGTCCTGTGGAAGTCGACAAAAACGAAGGGCCGAATTCTAGCAATAATCCCCTGATTTGCAAACACAAGTGGGAAGCCGAGCAAATTGGGGGTCATCCGGGGCCGGCGAATCCCCTTCCGAATCACCAAGCAAGCCCTTAAACTCAAGACCTTATGCTAGTTCTCGGGATAGAAACGTCGTGCGATGAAACCGGCGTCGCCTTGTTCGACACCGACGCGGGCCTGCTTGGCCATCGGCTCTTTTCGCAGGTAGCCCTGCACGCGGAGTACGGCGGTGTGGTACCCGAATTGGCCTCGCGCGATCACATCCGCCGGCTGCTGCCGTTGATCCGCCAATCGCTCGAGCAAACTGGCCGAGCGCTACGCGATATCGATGGGATCGCGTATACCCAGGGACCAGGATTGGCCGGCGCCCTGCTGGTCGGAGCCAGCATAGCGGCGAGCCTCGGCTTCGCGCTTGGCGTTCCGGTAGTCGGCGTGCATCATCTGGAAGGACATCTGTTGTCGCCATTGCTCACGACCCCGGCGCCCCGTTTCCCTTTCGTGGTGTTGCTGGTTTCGGGGGGACATACCCAGATCATGAAGGCCGGCGCGGTCGGCGACTATGAATTGCTGGGAGAGACCGTCGACGACGCGGCCGGCGAAGCGTTCGACAAGACGGCAAAACTGCTCGGCCTGCCCTACCCGGGCGGGCCGGCTCTGGCCAGACTCGCCGATGGTGGAAATCCGAAACAATTCAAGTTACCCCGGCCTATGATTGCCAGCGGCGATCTGAATTTCAGCTTTTCGGGATTGAAAACCGCGGCACTGACGCTTGCGAACCGCGAGGGGGCAAGCGCACAAACCCGGGCCGATATCGCCGCCGCGTTTCAAAATGCGATCGTCGAGGTACTCGTCGCCAAATCGGCCACTGCCGTATTGCGTACCGGACTGGACCAACTGGTAGTGGCCGGCGGGGTTGGCGCCAATCGACATCTGCGCGAGGCATTGGCCGCAAAGGCTGCGTCGGCGGGCTTCGAGGTGTTCTATCCGCCGTTGGATTTGTGCACCGATAACGGCGCGATGATCGCCTACGCGGGCGCGCAGCGGCTCGTAGCCGGCGTCATCGGGCCTCGCGGCTTCTCGGTGCGGCCGCGCTGGGACCTGGAAGATCTCAGGTCCCCCGCGATAACCTGATCCGGCTTTCGGTGCCGTTTATCAGGCGCTCGATATTGGCGCAGTGACGCCAGAGCAGGAGCACGCTCATGGCCAGCACCATCCAGACGAAGGGCCCCCAGCCGAGAAAATACAGCGTCGCGACCGGTGCGACCAACGCGGCCATGATCGCCCCGAGAGATGAATAGCGCGACGCGAGTACGGTCAACAGCCAGGCCAGCAGCACGACGCCTGCAATGCGCACGTCCAGAGCCAGCAAGATGCCTGCGGCAGTCGACACGCCCTTGCCGCCTTTGAAGCGGAAATACGCCGGAAATAAATGCCCGATGAAAGCGGCGAATGCCACGGCGGCCAGTGTAATTTGGCCCACATCAAATTCCGCCGCCCATCGCCGCGCCAACCAGAGGGCGATGGCCCCTTTGGCCGCGTCGCCGATCAGGGTAAACGCCGCGGCAGCTTTTTTGCCAGTCCGCAGCACGTTGGTTGCCCCGGGATTGCCGGAGCCATAGGTGTGCGGATCGGGCAGACTGAAACACCAACTGACGACGACTGCGAACGAAATCGACCCGATCAGGTAAGCCACGACAACAAGTAAAATGGGCGCCATTGCGATCATTCTCCTGCGTTATCCCCGCGGATGATGCTTGGCGTGCAATTGCTTGAGCCTTTCGCGCGCAACGTGCGTGTAAATCTGGGTCGTGGAAATATCCGCATGGCCGAGCAGCATCTGCACAACCCGCAAGTCGGCGCCGTGATTGAGCAGATGCGTCGCGAAGGCATGGCGCAGCGTATGCGGCGATATGCCACTGCGGATGCCCGCCAGGGCGGCGTAGCGGCGGATCAGATACCAGAACGCCTGCCGCGTCATCGATGCCCCGCGCGAGGTGATGAATAGTGCATCGGTCCTCCTGCCGGCGAGAATTTCGGCACGCGCGTCGTCCATGTAACGCCGGATCCAGGTCAGCGCCTCCTCGCCCACCGGAACCAGTCTTTCCTTGCTGCCCTTGCCGACGACGCGCACCACGCCCATGTCCTGGCTCAATTGGGCGAGCTTCATTGCCACGAGTTCGGAGACCCTCAGCCCGCTCGCATAGAGCGTCTCCAGCATCGATCTATCGCGCAGACCGAGAGGCGTTTCGACGTTCGGGGCGGCAAGCAGCGCATCGACGTCTTCCTCGGTCAAGATCTTGGGCAGGCTGCGCGGCAACTTGGGGGAATCCACCTGCAGTGACGGGTCCGCCTGAATACGATTTTCCCTGAGCAAGAAACGGTAGAACCGCTTGAGGCTGGACAACAGCCGCGCAGCCGAGCGCGGCCTGGCCTTGCGCTGGAACTTGAATGCCAGGTAGCCGAGAAGATCCATGCGTTGCGCTTGCAGCAGTGCTTTGCCGCGCTCCGTGGACAGCCATGCGGAGAAAAGCCGCAAGTCGCGCCGATAGCTCTCGAGCGTATTGCGTGACAGGCCGTCTTCGAGCCAGAGCGCGTCGCAGAATTCATCGAGCAGGGCCTCGTTCGTGGTCATCAGTACACACCCGGATTCTCGTGATGCAGCAACCAGCGCTTGACGTCGATTGCAGCGCCGCGGCGCGCGTGCATGAAGCCTCCGATGCCCCGGCTGGCGACCACTCGGTGACATGGAATAAGAATCGGGATGTGATTCGCGCCGCAAGCCGCGCCGACCGGGCGCGGCGCCGAACCGATGCGCTTGGCCACTTGCATATACGACAGCACAGTCCCCACGGGAATGCAGCGGACAGCCTTCCAGACTCGGGTCTGGAATTCGGTACCGTCATACTCGAAGGACAGATCGAATTCGAAATCGGGCTCCTTGAGATACGCCTTGAGCTGCCGGCATACTTCCCCGGCAAATGGCGTCTGCGGCTTGAGTGGTGCCGCACCGCGCGGAAGATACTCGATGCGGACAAGTTTCTCGCCGATGGCACGCACACCGATCACTGCGAACGGCGCTTCGATCTTCGCCTGCCAGGATTCCAGCAGCGTATTCATGATTTGCGCACTGCCGCCGGCGCAGGCATCCGGGTCGGCTCAGTTGCCATGGCCAGCACTGTGTCGCCGAATGCGCCTTTGAGCAAGCGCCCCACGCCGGCCGGATCGAGCACGAACATGACGGGAATATGAAAGGGAAGCAGGGTATATTTCCACGATTGCCGCGTTGTTGGACAGTTTTCGGCTCTGGGGAATAGCCGCTGCGGCAATCGGCGAGCGCGCCGTAGGCGGCGATTCCTCACAGAGCACAGCATTTTTCCGGCGCAAGTATTGTAGCAATGCGACGCCAACAGCAGGGAGTGATCCGACTTGGCTATACTTTACATTCCACCGACGCATCCGAGACGAAACAAACCGGGCAATCCAAGTGACTGATCTCGACCGATCGAAGGTTTTAACGTGCAGTTTCGAAGAGGCGCAATTGCACGTGGGCGAACGCCTGCAACTGGAGTTGGTAGCTGACAGTTCGCGCAACCATTACTACACCACGCTGATCGGATTCGTCCCCGGACACAGCGTGTTGGTACGCACGCCACTGGTGCAAAATCTGCCGATTCCGGTACCGGAGGGCGCCGACGTACTGGTACGCGCGTTCTCGGGTCGCCATGCCTTTACCATGGAATCCCGGACCGATCGCGTGTGTCGCTCGCCCTACCCCTACATGCATCTCGCCTATCCGGCTCAGGTGCAGCAGACCCTGATCCGGGGCGCGTTGCGCGTGCGTGTCGCACTGCCGGGTATGGCCTCCGAATCGACCGAGCAGGCCGACGGGTCGCCGCACGCAGTCATCCTATCCGATCTCAGCGTTTCGGGCACGCAACTGGAAAGCGAGCTGAGCCTCGGCGAGCCGGGCGGAAAATTCGGTCTTGCTTTCAAATTCGTGGTCCAGCCGAACAATTACGAGGTGAAACTGGCAACTTCGGCGCAGATCCAGAGCGTGCGCAAGATCAAAAAGGGGAAAAGCCAGGAGGAGTTGTTCTCGTTTGGAGTGCGCTTCAACAAGTTGCATGTCACCGAAGGATTGCTATTGCAAAGCTACATCCAGCAGGTATTACTGTCGGACCGGTCGCGCGTGGTCTAGGCACTTGCCAAAAAATAAGGCGGCGCCGTGCCGCCTTACATTTTTAATTCAACGGATTGCCTATTTGTCGCTTTGCGCCACCTTTTCGGTTTCGAGCTTTTCGCGGATACGCGCGGACTTGCCGGAGCGATCGCGCAGGTAGTAAAGCTTGGCGCGGCGCACGTCACCGCGGCGCTTGAGTTCGATACTCGCGATCAGTGGGGAGTAGGTCTGAAAAGTGCGCTCCACCCCTTCACCCGACGATATCTTGCGCACGATAAACGAGGAATTGAGTCCCCGATTGCGTATTGCAATCACCACGCCCTCATAGGCCTGAACGCGCTTGCGGTCGCCTTCCACGACGTTCACGTTGACGATCACGGTGTCGCCCGGCGCAAAGTCGGGAATGCTCTTCCCCAGGCGGGCAACCTCTTCCTGCTCGATTTTCTGTATGAGATTCATTTCATCAGCTCCTGCGTTTCCTTCGATTCCAGTTTGTATTCTTCCAACAATGCCGCCTGTTCAGCGCTCAAGGGCAGGTTCGCCAGCAAATCGGGCCGCCTGCGCCAGGTCCGCCCCAGCGACTGCTTCATGCGCCACCTCATGATCTGCGCATGATGCCCGGACAACAGCACGGCCGGGACCGCGTCGCTTTCGTATACCTCCGGACGGGTATATTGCGGGCAGTCCAGCAACCCGTTCGCAAACGAATCCTGCTGCGCCGATTCGGCATCGTTCAGAACACCCGGAATGCGCCGTATCAGCGCATCCATCAATACCATCGCCGGCAACTCTCCACCGGACAACACATAGTCGCCGATCGAAATCTCGTCTTCGACTTCCGCGTCCAACAGACGCTCGTCGACGCCTTCGTATCGACCCGCCAGTAGAACCAATCCCTCGTAGTCGCCCAGTTGTTCGACAATCCGCTGGGTCAATGGTCTGCCTTGCGGCGACAGATAGACCGTCCGGGTGCGCCTCACACCGCAGCTTGCCTGACGCTGGCGCGCCGCGCGCAGGGCCTTCGCCAGCGGCTCCGCCATCATCACCATGCCCGGACCGCCGCCGTAAGGCCGGTCGTCCACGCTGCGGTACGCGTTGCCGCTGAAATCCCGGGGATTCCACAACACCAATTCGTAGCGGCCCTTGTTTCGCGCCCGCTGCGTAATACCGCTCCCGGTCAGCGCGTCGAACATTTCGGGGAACAACGTAACTACGTCGATATGCATCATCGCCGCGGACGGTTCAAATCGGTTCCCAGTCCACTACCAACTGCCTGGCCTTCATATCCACCTTAACGATGACATTCTGGATGAATGGGACCAGCAATTCCTTATCGCCCTGCACTACAACGAGTACCGCATTGGCGCCCGTTTCGAGAATCTTTGCTACCAGCCCGATCTTGCATGCATTGCGATCGCTGACTTCCATTCCGAGAAGGTCGTTCCAGTAGAACTCGCCCGCTCGGTTTTCCGGCATGGCGGCGCGAGGAACAGCGACATCCCGGCCTCTAAGCCCGGCGGCAGCATCGCGGTCGGTGAATCCATCCAGCCTGGCTACGACCATCGACCCGTGCACCGCCGACTCCACGATGCGGTGCTGTTGCCACTGCCCTTCTCGACCCAGCCACCACTCCGGGTAATCGAGCAGCCCTTCGATTTCCTGCGTAAACGGCTGGACCTTGACCCAGCCCTTGAGACCGTGCGGGGCGCGCACGCACCCCATCACCACCATTGCTTCAGGACTTGGGCAACTCACCGAACTGCTTGACCAGACGTGCCGCAGTGTCAGAAAGTTGGGCACCCTTGCCCTGCCAATAAGTAAGGCGGTCCATGTGAATGCGCAGCTTCTCCTGACCTTCGGGAGCCTTCGGGTTATAGAAACCGAGACGTTCGATGAAACGGCCATCGCGAGGGTTGCGCGAATCAGCCACGACCATGTTAAAGAACGGGCGCTTCTTGGCGCCACTACGCGAAAGTCGAATAACAACCATGTCCTAAACCCTCAAAAGCGAAGCGCGCGATTCTACGCCCGTTTTCGTCAAATCCGCAAGGTAAATGGGGGAATGAAGCAGGCTATCCGGGATCAACCATGATCCCGCTTAATCGTCCTGTCGCAACTCGAGAAAATGCCGCTGGCCCTCCATTTTTTCCATAATGTCAATTACTTAAACGAAGTCGCCGCCGGGTTGCCGGCAACGAATCGGCTGTCCAGGAACTCCACCACAACCTTGACCAGGTCGTCCTCCCGGCCTTCGAAGAAATGCTTCGCATCGGGAATGGTGATCTGGTCGGATCCCTGAACTTTCTGAATCTGTTTCCTGCGCTCGTAGGCTCCGACCTGCGTTATCTCCCAGTCCTTTCCGCCGAACACGTCCAGCACCGGAATCTTGATGCGAAACATCTCTTCGAGGCCATTGATGATGCCAATGAACACCCAGGCCTTTATGGGGGTGGAATTGGCGTGAATCAGGTACTGGTTCGCCATCGTCGCACCGAGACTGTGAGAAACGATCGCGATGTTGTCGAAGCCCTTGCCCTGCAAGAATTTGGCTGCGAGCGCGTAGCGCTCCTCGGCATTGGGGTAGATCGGCAGGTAGTCGCCCACCTTTGCTCCCGGTCCCAGCACCGGCAATTGAATCGCCAGCGTGGTGTAACCTTGTTCCGCCAGCTTGACACGCAAGGCGCCATACAGCTCGTAATCGGGATTCCATCCCCTGCCATGGCCAATGATGACCGCGCCACGCGGTTTCTCGGCCTGGGTGTAGATCGCGAGGAACTCGTGGCCGCTTTTCTGCTTGATCCAAACCACATCGCCGACGAGAATCGCCGGCACGATCTGATCCGACCAGCGCTTCTCGCGTTCGTAGTCGGGCTCCTGCGCATGGACGGCCGATGCAAACAGGACAGCGAAAAGCAATGCTGCAAATAAGCGCATGCGAGTACCTTGAGTGTGTGCGCGGGAAGAGACGGAAGGTCCGCGGATTCTATCCGCGCGGTGCCCGACCCGGTGTAAGACTGCTCGATCGGGCTGACGTTCCTGTCGGGTCAGCGCATACCGGGAAATCCGCCTTTGACCGAGCGCATGATTTTCTGCAATCCGCCCTTGCCCATCATTTTCATCATTTTCTGCATCTGTTCGAACTGATTGAGCAAGCGGTTGACCTCCTGCACCGTTACGCCGGAACCGGACGCAATGCGGCGCTTGCGGGAGGACTTTATGATCTCCGGCCTGGCGCGTTCCTGGGGTGTCATGGAGTCCATGATCCCGACTGAGCGGCCCATCACACGGTCGCTGACAGTACCGGCTTGGGCCGCTTGTGCCAATTGTGCAGGCAGCTTGTCGATCAGAGCGTTCAGGCCACCCATCTTTTTCATCTGCTGCATCTGGTTGCGGAAGTCATCGAGATCGAAACCTTTTCCGGACTTTACTTTCCTTGCGAGCTTTTCGGCCTCATCGAGATCGACGTTGCGCCGCGCCTCCTCCACCAGCGCCAGCACATCCCCCATGCCCAGGATGCGCGCCGCCAATCGTTGCGGATAAAACGGTTCCAGGCCCGAGAGCTTTTCCGATACGCCGACAAATTTGATCGGCCGGCCGGTCACCTGACGCACCGACAGCGCCGCGCCACCACGCGCATCGCCGTCGAGCTTGGTGAGGATGATACCGGTCAGCGGCAATGTTTCCGAAAAAACCTTCGCAACATTGACCGCATCCTGACCCTGCATCGCATCTACCACGAATAGTGTCTCGACAGGATCCAGCAACTCGTGCAATCGGCGGATCTCCTGCATCATCGCGTTGTCAATCGCCAGGCGGCCGGCGGTATCCACGATCAGCACATCGTGAAAGTGCTTGCGTGCGTAATCCAGTGCGGCACGCGCTATGTCTTCGGGCTTCTGTGTCGCGCTCGACGCAAACGCGGCCACGCCGACCTGGCGCGCCAGGATCGCCAGTTGATCGATAGCGGCGGGACGATACACGTCGCAACTTACAAGCAATACCTTTTTCTTCTGTTCCGCGAGCAGCTTTGCCAGTTTGCCGGCAGTGGTCGTCTTGCCTGCGCCTTGCAGGCCCGCCATGAGAATGACCGCGGGCGGAATGGTTGCGAGATTGAGCGCATCGTTGCGACTGCCCATCAAGGCAGTGAGTTCGTGATGGACGACGCCGACCAGCGCTTGTCCTGGCGTGAGGCTTCCGAGCACCTCCTCGCCAATCGCCTTGTCCTTGATCCTGGCGATGAAATCCCTCACCACCGGAAGCGCGACATCGGCCTCCAGCAACGCCACGCGGACCTCGCGCAATGCGTCCTGGATATTGGCCTCGGTCAGGCGCGCCTGACCGCGCAGCGTCTTGACGACAGCGGCCAGCCGGCTGGTAAGGCTATCGAGCATGCGCGATTACCACGGAATGTGATTCGGATGCGGATGTTGTAAACTTGAGCACGAGTTTCCCGCCGTAATTTCTCGCCGCCCGATGCGCGACATTCTACTTCATCTTCTGGCCAGCCTCGTTTATGCGGGTCTGGCGATTTTCCTCGGGCGCGCGGCCCTCACGCCAGCCGATGCGCGGCCACGCGCGTCGTGGGCGCACACGGTGCTTATCGTGCCGCTTGCGTTACACGGCGCGTTGCTCGCCCGCGCTGCTTTCGCCGACGATGGACTCTATCTCGGCGTCGGCAATGCGGTGTCAGCGATCATCTGGCTGACGGTGCTCATTTACTGGACGGGCAGCTTCTTCTACAGGCTGGAGGGACTTCAGGTTCTGGTCGTGCCCACCGCAGCGGTGCTCTCGCTGCTTCCGCTGGCGTTGCCACCCGTGCGCCCGCTAACCAATACCCATTTGGTTGCGTTCAAGGCCCACCTGGTCATATCGCTGCTGGCGTACAGTCTATTTACCATTGCCTCCCTGCACGTGCTGATGATGGCGATCATGGAGCGACGCCTGCATCGCGGCAATCTCCCGCAGTTCATGCAGAGTCTCCCGCCACTGCTCACGATGGAACGGCTGTTGTTCCAGATCATCTTTGCGGGATTTGTGCTGCTCACCCTTACCCTGGGCAGCGGCATTCTGTTTTCGGAGGAATTATTCGGCAAGCCGATGCAGTTCACTCACAAGACGGTATTCGGCATTTTGTCCTGGATCATTTTCGGCGCCCTGTTGGCCGGACGCGCGCTCTACGGTTGGCGTGGCCGCGTGGCCATGCGCTGGACCCTGGCGGGCTTCCTCTCGCTATTTCTCGCCTACATCGGCAGCAAGTTTGTCCTCGAAGTATTACTGCATCGCTAGCGTCGGCACAGGCCCGCCGACGCCGGCTTGACACTGGCGTTTTCGCTCCCGATACTGATTTCATAGTTACAGCCCAGTGGTGACCGCGCTTGGATGAAATTCCTGTTTCTACGCTGCTGATCTCGCTGGTCGTCCTCCTCGTCGTATCCGCATTCTTCTCGATCTCCGAAACCAGCATGATGGCGCTCAATCGCTATCGCCTGAGACATCTGACCAAGACCGGTCACCGGGGAGCACGTCTGGCTTCGCAATTGCTTGCTCGCACGGATCGCCTGCTTGGCGTGGTCCTGCTTGGAAACAACCTCGTCAACGCGGCCGCCGCAGCGCTTGTCACCGTGATCACGTTCAGACTATTTGGGGAGAGCGAACTGGCGCTCACGCTCGGCACGTTGGCCGTCACCTTTTTCATTCTCGTATTCAGCGAAATCAGCCCCAAGGTCATGGGCGCCAGCTATCCGGAACGCATTGCGTTCCCGGCCAGCTATGTTCTGACGCCACTGCTCAAACTGACCTATCCGATCGTCTGGTTCGTGAATCTGTTCGTGCGCCTCTTGTTGTGGGCGCTGCGTCTGAAACCGCAGGCCAGCCAGACCCACAGCCACACACTGACCAAGGAGGAGTTGCGTACGCTGGTTCTGGAAGGCGGCAAATTTCTGCCGCAGAAGCATCAGAACATGCTGCTGAACCTGTTCGATCTGGAATCCATCACCGTCGAAGATGCAATGACGCCGCGCAGTGAGATCGAGGCGGTCGACATCGAGTCGGCGCCGGACGAGATTCGCCGCCAGATCGCGCTCAGCAACCACACGCGCTTGCCCGTCTACAGCGAACGCCTGGACGACATCATCGGCATCGTGCACGTGCGCAAAGTGCTCAATCTTTCGGAGGGCGAAAACATCAACGCTCGAACCCTCACCGAGGTACTTCGCGAACCCTATTTCATTCCCATGGGCACGCCTTTGTTGACGCAACTTCAAAATTTCCAAGAACAACAGGATCGCATGGGTCTGGTCGTAGACGAATACGGCGAGCTCAAAGGCTTGCTGACCCTTGAAGACATCCTTGAAGAGATCATCGGTGAATTTCCGAGCCGATCGCCGCTGCAGTCAGCCCGATTTCGGCGCATGGCGGACGGCAGCATCGTTGTCGAAGGTGCAACGCTGCTCCGGGACATGAACCGCAAACTGGGTTACAAGTTTCCGCTCGATGGCCCAAAAACGCTGAATGGACTGATTCTGGAGCACTTTCAGGATATTCCCGACCCCGGGACCAGCTTGAAAGTCGCCGGCTATCCTCTTGAGGTCCTCCAGACCCAGGATCGCGTGATCAAATCCGTACGCATGCTTGCTCCAGATAAGGACTAACAATCAGGGCTATTTATCAGTTACTTCCTTCTTTACTTTAAGGACGGGCCGGCGCACTATTCAGACCAATCAGTGGTCTTCCAAAGTGATCACCGAACGAAACAATGACGTGATGAGGTAATGCTATGGCTACCGCAACGGCGACAACACGGGAAAAGGTCAAGCAATACACCTTTCTCTGGGAAGGCAAGGACAAGGGGGGAAAGCTGGTCAGAGGCGACATGCGCGCCGGCGGGCAACACGTTGTCTTGTCGCAGCTGCGCCGTCAAGGCATTGCAGTCCTAAAGGTTAAACGACAGAGGGGGGGCTTTGGTGGCAAAGTCACCCAAAAGGACATCACCTTGTTCACCCGCCAGCTCGCCACCATGATGAAAGCCGGAGTGCCGCTGCTGCAGTCATTCGACATCGTCGGCAAAGGCCATTCCAATCGTGCGGTTAGCAAGCTGCTTATGGACATCAAGAATGAAGTGGAAACCGGCAACAGTCTGACCAACGCCTTTCGCAAATATCCGCTTCACTTCGACGCATTGTTCTGCAACCTCGTAGGCGCGGGCGAACAAGCCGGTATTCTGGACAGCCTGCTCGATCGCCTGGCGACTTACAAAGAGAAAATCCTCGCGATCAAGAGCAAGATCAAAGCGGCGCTGTTTTATCCCATTTCGATCATTGTGGTGGCGTTCATCATTACCGCCATCATCATGATTTTCGTCATCCCGGCGTTCAAGGATTTGTTCACCAGTTTTGGCGCGAACCTGCCTGCGCCGACCCTGTTCGTCATGGCGGTTTCGGATATTTTCGTGCAATGGTGGTGGTTGATCTTCGGCAGTGTCGGCTTCGGCGTGTGGTTCTTTTTCTACACGTGGAAGCGTTCGGTAAAAATGCAAATCGTAATGGACCGTTTGTTCCTTAAGTTGCCGATTTTTGGCCCCTTGATCCGTAAAGCCACCATCGCGCGCTGGACGCGGACCCTTTCCACGATGTTCGCAGCCGGCGTGCCGCTGGTGGAAGCCTTGGATTCAGTCGCAGGCGCGGCTGGAAACTATGTGTATTACGAAGCTACCAAGAAAATTCAACAGGAAGTCAGTGCCGGTGTAAGCCTGACCATTTCGATGACCAATACCAACGTATTTCCGAACATGGTCACACAAATGGTGGCCATCGGTGAAGAGTCCGGATCCCTGGACGGTATGTTGAGCAAGGTTGCCGACTTCTTCGAACAGGAAGTCGACGATGCCGTTGACGCGCTGTCCAGCCTGATGGAACCGATGATCATGGTCGTTCTGGGTGTATTGATCGGCGGCATGGTTATTGCAATGTATCTCCCGATCTTCAAGATGGGTCAAGCGGTATAAGTTGCTCCCTCGAATAATCGCGCGCCCGATAAATTCGGGCGCTTTTTTTGTTCGCAGGAGTCGGCACGCAGAGCACCAAAGAAATCTCACTCATGTCGCTCATCCAGGTACTGCAGAATCAAGCCGTGACGCTAGCCGCAGCATGCGCGCTGGCGGGTCTGCTTGTCGGCAGTTTCCTCAACGTTGTTGTCCATCGGCTGCCCAAGATGCTGGAGCGGGACTGGGAGGGCCAGGCGGCGGATGTGCTCGAACATAAAGGCTTGCCCGACATCGCCAAGAAATTGCGCGGCGGCGAAGCGCAACGCTACAACCTGATGACGCCGGCTTCGACTTGCCCGCATTGCCGCCACAAGATCCGGGCCTACGAGAATATTCCCATCCTCAGTTATATTTTCCTGCGCGGGCGTTGTCGGTCGTGCAAAGCGCCCATCTCCATCCGTTATCCAATCGTGGAGGCAATCAGCGGTATCCTTGCCGGATATATAGGATGGCGTTTCGGATTAACATGGCAAATGGGTGGAGCCCTCATCTTCGCGTGGGCGCTCATCGCGCTTACCGTGATCGACATTTACACCCAACTGCTCCCGGACGACATCACGCTGCCGCTACTGTGGCTGGGACTGCTGATCAACCTGAACGACCGCTTTACGCCGCTCTCATCGGCCGTGATCGGTGCGGCCGGGGGATATCTTTCGCTGTGGGCGGTGTACTGGCTGTTCAAACTCACCACCGGCAAGGAAGGCATGGGTTACGGTGATTTCAAGCTGCTCGGCGCCATCGGCGCCTGGCTGGGATGGAAGATGTTGCCCGTGGTGATATTGCTCTCCTCTCTCGTTGGCGCTGGCGTCGGGATCGCTCTGATCATATTTGCGCGGCACGGCCGCAACACGCCCATTCCATTCGGACCCTACCTCGCGGCCGCCGGCCTAATTGCCTTGTTCTGGGGTGAAGCGATCAACCGGACTTATCTGCAATTGTTCTGAGCATGGCATTCGCCATTGGACTAACTGGTGGAATCGGCTCGGGGAAGACGACCGTCGCCCGATTGTTCGCCTTACAGGGGGCGGGCCTGGTGGACGCTGATGAGATCTCTCACCAACTCACGACTCCGGCCCAGCCGGCGGTCGCGGAGATCTCCCGTAAATTCGGACCACGGTTTGTAGCCGCTGACGGTAGCCTCGACCGGGCGCGAATGCGCAGCCTTGTATTCGCGGACCCGTCAGCTCGCAAGGACCTGGAGGCGATACTGCACCCGCTCATCCGACAGGAGAGCGCCAGGAAACTCCGCGAGTCGACCTCACCGTATGTCATCGTCGTGGTTCCGCTGCTGCTCGAAACCGGCGCTGATCGAAGCGGGATGGCCCGCATACTGGTGGTGGATTGCGAACCGGAAACCCAGATTTGCCGGGTAATGACACGAAGCGGACTTTCACGCGATGAGGTGCTTTCAATCATTGCCTCCCAGGTTTCGAGGGATGAGCGGCGGCGCAAGGCCGACGATGTCATTGATAATGATAATGGCCTGGAAGCGCTGGAGGCACAAGTGATCGCGCTGCATCTTCGATATCTTGAGCTTGCGAAAAATGGCTGATTCGCTTTGGCCCGAAGAGGCCAAAAGGGACCCGTCGCGAATGGCGCTCACTCAAGGATAAGCACCTGAACGGATTGTTGCAAAAGGCCGGCTCAATGAGCAATAAGGTGGAGTTGCCGGACGCCCGCCATCACTCAGGGAGCCAGCCCGAATGCATGATGCCATTCGCAGCGCGCGCGCAACATCGACAAGTTCGCTCCCGGGTCCGTAACAGCGATGCCCATGGCTTTTTCAATCGACCGGGCCGCTTGCCCACAAGCTCGCAGCCGGAAGTCCGGACCGGGCTTTTGCCGCTGTGTCGAATGGCGGGCCTGTTGTGCTTGGGCAGCGCAGCCGTGCTCCAAGCCGCGATCGGCAACTACCAGGGCAAGGGCGGCGATGAAGGGTCGTTGCTGCGTTCGATCCTCGACACCCTTAAGCGCGGCGACATCAAGACCACCCTGGGGATGGAACGACAGGCCTGCCAAACGCCCGCCATGGCGATCAAGGAAATCCGGGCCTCCCTGCTCTCGCCCTATCCGTTGCTTACCATGCCCCGCGCGACTGCACGCACGCCATGTCCGAGAACATGGTCACCCGAAAAAGCCCAGGTAAAGTGCCATTTGGGCCCGCTGCTTTATATTTAGAGTGTTTTCGGCAATACTTGCCGCAACTCCGGCCTCCGCTCCCGCATTGTGATCAGCTACGAGTTCCCGCTCAACGAAAAGATTCGCACCCTGCTGCGCCTGGAGGACTTGTACCAACGCGCGCAGTATTTCGCCCTGAAGAACGACCCCGAAGAACACCATGTCGCGCTGACGACATTGTTCGAGATCCTCGATGTGGGCGGCCGGGCAGACCTCAAGTCGGAGTTGATACAGGAACTCGAACGCCGTAAACATCACCTCGATGCGCTGCGAAACAATCTGGCGATTTCCCAAGTAGCCCTGACTTCGGTACTGGCGGAAATCGAGAAGGCGGTCTCCGACCTGTTCTTGTCATCCGGAAAGACCGGTCAGGAACTGCGCGAGAACGACTGGTTGATGGGAATCAAGCAACGCTCCGCGATTCCGGGAGGTGTCTGCGAGTTCGACCTGCCCTCGTATCATTTCTGGCTCAACCGGAGCGCTGAATTGCGCCGCCTCGATCTTGACGAATGGCTGTCCCCGTTCCTGCCGATCCGCAACGGCGTGCGGATCATACTGAAGTTGCTCAGGGAGAGCGGCAAGACGACTGGTCAGGTGGCGCATCAAGGCGTCTATCAGCAGACAATGACGGGCAGGCTCGCGCAAATCGTGCGCATTCGGCTCGACAGCAGTTGCGATTGTGTGCCCGAAATCAGCGCCAACAAATACGCACTCAATGTACGCTTTGCAACTGTGATCGGCGCGCAGCGGCGCGCCAGCGTCGACGACGTAATCTTCGAACTCACATTCTGCAATTTGTGAAGCCCTTCGAATCCAAGACAGTAAGCAAGGCGCATTGTCCGCAATGCAACGCTGCGATGCCCTGGAGCACAGACAATCCTTACCGGCCGTTCTGTTCGGAACGCTGCAAACTCATCGACCTGGGCCAGTGGGCTACCGGCGCCTACCGAATTGCCCAGGAAGAGCGGGATATCGGGCAACCCGGGGACGAGGAGGCCTAAGCGCCATCGTGCGCCCATGCGCCTCGCACCATGGCGATCCCATGCGCTCCGCGATGACGCGCTTGATCAAGATATGCAATCCGCATCCCTCCAAGAGCGAACACCGGAAGGGGATAATCCCGAATCAGTTCTTCGAATTTATTCCAACCCATTTCAGGCACGCCGGGATGGCTGGGCGTTGCCTGAACCGGACCAAGCAGCACGAAATCCAGCCCCAACTCACTCGCCCTTTCGAGTTCAAAGGCATCGTGGCACGAAGCGCCACACCAGTCGACTTCAGGGCGGGATATTGCAGTCAACAGTTCGCGTGACGGCAGGTGCAGCCCGGCCCCGAGCATCGTTGCGAGTTGAACGTCGCCGTTAACCACCACGATGCCGTCAACGGCGCGCACCTCTCTCATGACTTGCGCTGCGAAGGCTGTGCGGGCAGCTGGATCGAGATGGCTCTCCCTTATTTGCACTAACCGTAATCCGCGCTCGAGCGCCCGTCGCAGGTGCACCAGAGCTGTTGCTACACCCGATACCCATGCGCAAGTAATTCCCAGAATCGTGGGCAGGGATAATGCCTTGAGGACCGGCGCATTGGCCGGAAGCATGGGCGCTGGCGCAAGTTCATCACAGCGCTGCCAGGAAAGGGCCTGCCCCTCGTGGGGATGTGGTTCCCCGCGCCACCTCACAACACGGTAAAAATGCAACCTCACCGTTGCATGCGGATAGGCATGGACACGGGTAATCCAAGGGTAGGCTGACTCGACGGCCATACCGAGTTCTTCGCGCAGTTCCCGCTCAAGCGCATGCGCGACCGGCTCACCGGGCTCCACCTTGCCGCCGGGAAACTCCCAATACCCTTCATAGACCCTCCCTGGGGGACGTTGCGCCAGCAGGAAGCTACCGTCGGGGCGCTCGATTATCGCAGCCGCGACCTCCACCACGCGTTGCGCCATGGAGTAGTCAAGCGCCGATCAAGACGTCCTGCGAACGGAGCTCGAAGTAATCCCATGGCGCCCCGCCCAGTCGCGAGCAAAATGCCACGCGACACGGCCGCTGCGAGAACCGCGTGTCAGCGCCCATTGCAGTGCCTCGTTGCGGGTCTCAGCGCCGCGCTCCCGCTCGGATACGCCCAGTTCACCGAGCCAGTAGTCGACGATTTTCAGGTATTCGTCCTGATCGAACGAGTAGAAGGATACCCACAATCCGAAGCGTTCCGACAGGGAGATCTTCTCCTCGACCGTTTCGCCTGGGTGGATCTCCTCGCCCAGATACTTTGTCTCGAGATTTTCCTGCATGAATTCCGGCATCAGGTGGCGTCTGTTGGACGTCGCGTAGATCAGAAGATTTTCCGAGGTCGCGGAAATCGAACCGTCAAGAATGACCTTCAGTGCCTTGTATCCAGGCTCGTCGGCACCGAACGAGAGGTCATCGCAAAACAGGATGAACTTGAATGCAACAGCGGCGATCAGATCGACGATGTCGGGAAGATCTATAAGGTCTTGCTTGTCCACTTCGATCAGGCGCAAGCCCTTTGACGAAAATTTGTTGAGAAGCGCCTTTACCAGTGATGATTTTCCCGTACCGCGCGCACCCGTTAGCAATACGTTATTGGCCGTCAGCCCTTCGATGAACTGACGGGTATTCTGCTCGACCAGTCTTATCTGATCGTCTATGCCTTGCAGGTCCGATAGCTTGATCTTGTGCGCATGCGTCACCGGCTGAAGAAAACCAGAATTTCCGCGCTTGCGCCAGCGATAAGCCAGACCTATCTTCCAGTCGGGCGCCGGGCTTGCCTGCGGCAGGGTTGATTCAAAGCGCTCGAGCACTTGCTCGACACGATTGATCAGACGTTCAAGGTCGCTGCTCATCGTCTGTCAGCTGCGATAGTCGGCGTTGATAGTCACGTAGTCATGGGAGAGGTCACAGGTCCAGACCGTGCTGCTTGAGGCGCCCCGGTTCAATCCCACCCGGACTGTAATCTCACTCTGGTTCATCACGCGTTGGCCGTCTTCCTCGTGGTAGCCGGGTGCGCGTTCACCTGACTTCGCCACGATCACATCGTCAAGATAGAGATCCACTCCGGAGACGTCGAGATCATCGATGCCCGCGTAGCCGATCGCAGCAAGAATGCGCCCGAGATTCGGGTCGGAAGCAAAAAATGCCGTCTTGACCAGCGGCGAATGGGCGATGGCATAACCAACTTTCCGACATTCTGTTTCATTCATTCCACCCTCGATCTGGATGGTAATGAATTTTGTCGCACCCTCCCCATCCCGGACGAGCGCTTGCGCAAGCACGGTTGCAACCTCGGTTAGGGCGTCAAGGAATAACTTGAATTCAATGGAATCGGACCTGGCGATTTCCGGGGCATTGCTCTGCCCGGTGGCGGCTACGATCAAGGCATCATTCGTGGAGGTATCGCCATCCACGGTGACGCAATTGAAAGTCCGGTCCGCAGCGTATGTAGTCGCTTGCTGCAACAGCTTTTGCTCCACCAACGCATCCGTGGCGATGAACCCGAGCATGGTCGCCATGTTGGGGCGGATCATTCCCGAACCCTTTGCGATACCGGTGACTGTAATCGAATGGCCAGCGATGTCGACACGCCTGGAACACCCCTTGGGCACAGTGTCCGTGGTCATGATGGCGGTCGCGGCGTCGGCCCAGTTATTCTCCCCGAGTGCGGCAACGCAACGCGGCAGGCCGGAGGCAATGCGATCGACCGGCAGTGGTTCCATGATGACGCCGGTGGAAAAGGGCAATACCTGATCTGGTTGGCAACCGAGCAACTTCGACACCTCGGCGCATATCTGCTTCGCCCTCGCAACGCCCTCTTCGCCGGTGCCGGCATTGGCACAGCCGGTATTCACTATCAATGCGCGGGTGCCGGCGCTCTGCAGGTTCGCCTTCGCCACCGCAACAGGTGCGGCGCAAAAACGATTTCGCGTAAAGACGCCGGCGACTCTCGTTCCGGCCGCAAGCGTCATCAGCAACAAGTCCTTGCGATTGGCTTTGCGCACGCCGGCCTCTGTTACGCCAAGTCTTACTCCCTTGATCGCCAGCAAGGCCGAAGGATCCGGGGATGCGATGTTTACTGCCATTTGAAAGTCTCAGCGCCTCGTTTCATGGATCGACACATTTGCGCGCGTATCGATCAGGCAATCAGCCGAGCTTGCCGTGGCACTGTTTGTATTTCCTTCCTGACCCGCAGGGACAGGGATCGTTTCGTCCGATCTTCTGACCACGGACATACGGCTGCACCTTGACTTCCGCATTCGCCTTTTCAAGCGCTTCGTCGGGGTCCTCGTTCTGGTGATACTGCACATTTCTGAGTTCCGTGTGTTCCTGCTTTTCGACCACCGACTCTACCTCTTGCGCCGCCTGAATCTGGACCAGCATCAATTGACCCGTCACTTCCGTGCGGACCGTATCGAGCATCAGTGAGAACAACTCGAAGGCTTCGCGCTTGTATTCCTGCTTCGGGTTCTTCTGCGCATAACCGCGCAGATGGATGCCTTGCCGCAAATGATCCAGTGCCGACAAGTGCTCACGCCAGTGACTATCGAGAAAGTTCAGCATGATCGCCCGCTCGTAGTCGCGCACTTTTTTTTCGTCGTCGACAGTGGAAAACTTCTTCTCATAAACTTCATTGGCAGCATCGAGAATGCGAGCAACCAGATGCTCCTCGTCAAGATTTTCTTCCTGCTTGAGCCACTCCTGAAGCGACAGTCGCAACCCCAATTCGCCCGCAAGGGTCCTCTCCAGACCGGGCACGTCCCACTGTTCCTCCACGCTGCCCGGTGGAATGCGCTGCGAGACCATCGCATGAACCGTGCCTTCGCGCATTGAGCGAATCGTGTCCGAAATGTCGGTAGCCTCAAGCAGTTCGTTGCGCTGCTGATAGATCACCTTGCGCTGATCGTTTGCCACGTCGTCGTATTCAAGCAACTGCTTGCGGATATCGAAGTTTCGGGCTTCCACCTTTCTCTGCGCGTTTTCGATCGCCCGGGTAACCCACGGGTGCTCGATTGCCTCGCCTTCGGGCATCTTGAGTCGATCCATGATGGCTGCCACGCGATCCGAGGCGAAAATGCGCAGCAAAGGATCCTCCAAGGAGAGATAGAAGCGACTCGATCCCGGGTCGCCTTGGCGTCCGGAGCGGCCGCGCAACTGGTTGTCGACGCGCCTGGATTCGTGGCGCTCGGTTCCGACAATATGCAGGCCCCCGGCACGGATGACCTGCTCGTGCAGGTTCTGCCACTGGAGACGCATCTCAGACACTCGCACGTCTTTGTCCTGATCCGGAATAGTCGAATCATTTCGGATCTTGTTGATATCGGGCTCCGGATTTCCACCCAGTACGATGTCGGTGCCCCGACCCGCCATATTCGTCGCGATGGTGACCATGTTGGGTCTGCCTGCCTGCGCGATGATCTCTGCCTCGCGGGCATGTTGCTTCGCGTTCAGAACCTGATGCGGCAACTTCTCTTTCTCAAGCAGCTTGGCCAGCAGTTCGGAATTCTCGATCGACGTCGTGCCGACCAATACCGGCTGACCGCTTTGATGGCAATTCCTTATGTCATTGATGACCGCAGTATATTTCTCCTGCGCCGTGCGATAGACCTGATCGAGGCGGTCCTCCCGGATCATCGGCATGTGCGTCGGTATGATGACCGTTTCCAGTCCATAGATCTGCTGGAATTCGTAGGCTTCGGTATCGGCGGTACCCGTCATTCCCGCGAGTTTGTGGTACATGCGGAAATAATTCTGGTAGGTAATCGACGCAAGCGTCTGATTTTCCCGTTGGATTCGCACGCCCTCTTTGGCCTCTATCGCCTGATGCAACCCATCCGACCAACGGCGCCCCGGCGTAAGGCGGCCGGTAAATTCATCGACGATGATGATCTCGTCGTTTTGCGCCACGTAGTGCTGGTCGCGATGGAACAACGAGTTTGCGCGCAGAGCTGCGTACAAATGATGCATCAGATTGATGTTGGCCGCATCATAAAGGCTGCCGTTTTCCGGCAATAATCCGGCGCGGGTCATCAGTTCTTCGGCGCGCTCGTGGCCGGCCTCCGTGAGCAAGACCTGGTGAGCCTTCTCGTCCACGGTGAAATCGCCTGGGCCGTTTTCCTCTTTGACACGGGTCAGTTTCGGAACGATTTCATTCATGCGATAGTACAGTTCGGTGCTGTCTTCCGCTTGGCCGGATATGATGAGCGGCGTCCTCGCCTCGTCGATCAGAATCGAGTCCACCTCGTCGACGATCGCATAAGACAATCCGCGCTGTACTCGTTCGGATGTCTGAAACACCATGTTGTCGCGCAGATAATCGAATCCGAACTCGCTGTTGGTACCGTAAGTGATGTCGGCGAGGTAGGCCTGCTGCTTCAGCTCGTGCTCCATCTGAGAGAGATTCACGCCGACGGACAAGCCGAGAAAACGATATACCCTGCCCATCCATTCTGCGTCACGACTTGCGAGGTAGTCGTTGACCGTGACGACATGCACGCCCTTGCCTGCAAGCGTGTTCAGATAAGCTGGTAATGTCGCAACGAGGGTTTTTCCTTCACCCGTGCGCATTTCGGCGATCTTGCCGTTATGCAGCGCCAGTCCGCCCAGCAGCTGTTCGTCGAAATGACGCATGTTCAGAACGCGTTGACTCGCTTCCCGCACAGTTGCGAATGCTTCAACGAGCATTGCATCCAGCGTTTCACCCTTGCGCGCGCGCTGCCGGAATGCTTCAGTGCGGGCGCGCAAATCCGTGTCGCTCAGCTCTTGCATTTGGGGCTCGAGCGCATTGATAGCATGCACCGCGTGAGAATACTTCCGCAGCAGACGATCATTGCGACTGCCGAATATTTTCTTGAGAAGGCTGTTGATCATTTGCTCAGGATGTCCTTAAAGCAAGAGGGGTGGGGACGCCTGCCCCCACCCCTCTGCTGGATTGCTTGTAGTTCTTAGTTCAGCCTCGAACCTGAAGGAATCGAGCGGGATTCTGCGGAGCTCCCCATTGACGCACCTCAAAGTGCAGATGCGTCCCGGTTGAACGTCCGGTATTACCGACCTCGGCAATCTTCTGACCACGCAACACCACATCTCCGACTTTCGTAATCAGCTTGGATGCGTGGGCGTAACGCGTAATGAGACCGTTACCATGATCTATCTCTATCATATTACCATACTGCGGATGCGGGTCCGCATAGACCACAACGCCTCCGGCGGCGGCGGTGATCGCTGCACCTTCTGCAGCCATGAAATCCATGCCCTCATGAAACGCATTCCATCCAGTAAACGGATCGATGCGCCAGCCAAAATTGGATGAGTACCAGCCGGCAGATACCGGCAGTTGCGTTGGCAACAGCTGCTTCTTGGCGTGAGACAGGGTCAGCACGGATTCAAGCACGCCAAGCTTGTCGGTGCGATCGTCGACCTGAACGGCAAGATTATCCACCTTGTCGAGCAACTCACTCATCGAGAACTCCTTGGCAGGAATCGAGGAGACCGCACCTCCGCGCCCCGGAACCTGATTGAACATGAACTCTTGCGGCTTGATGCCGGCGAGTTTGGTCAGGCGCTCGCCAAGAGTATCCAGCCGCAACAACTTCGCCTGCATTTCGCCAAGCCTTGCCGCCATAGTGTTCAGGCTTTCGCGCAGATACGACTGAGTCTTGCGCGTTTGTTCCGCCTGCAGTGCTTCCAAGAGCGACTGAAGGTAGGGACTCTGATTGGTCACTGCGTAGCGCAACGAGAAATAGTTGAGCATTACGGCAAGCGATACAATCATCAGGCCCATCAACAACCCGAGAAAGACCACCTGCGGCGTGCTGAGCGCAAAGCTGCGCGCATGTGACAATTTGTTGGAAACGAGAATAATATTCATCAGTTCCCCTTTTAGACCTTACGTCTTGACCAGCCCTAATGTTAGAGAAACGCGTCGGTTTGCTAATCGACACACTTCCTGAGTTGCAGGCCCTGAATCGTGAAATTCGGCAGCTTATGGCTCTGCAAAGCGTCTTGGCGCAAGTCCTGCCCGGCGATCTGGCCACTTCTGCTGGTGTGGCTTCAGTGAAGGCCGGTGAATTGATTCTATTCGCTGACAACGGCGCAATCGCCGCCAAGTTGAGGCAAATGGCCCCACGCATTCTGATTTCTTTACGCCAGCGCGGGTATGAGCTTACTGGAATCCATCTACAAGTGCAAGCAAGAATTCGCCGTAACCCATTGCCGCAAAAACAAATTTCCCTGACTTCAGGGGCTCGCAATGCAATCGATTTGCTATCGGAGCGCCTTAAAGCGTCACCGCTGAAGGCCGCACTAAGACGCCTCGGCCGCCACGACAGGTAATACCTATATAGCTATCGCCAATCGCTCCACCGCAAATAAAGATATAAATATCAATAAGATAATAAGGCCCAATTTTAGAACCTGCCAGCCGAAGCGCAGCCATCGTCGATCCTTAGTCAGCAGATAGACCGCCACCGACGCGCCGACTGTGATAACGAGCAACGCGCCAAGGATACGCAGAATTAACATCGGTTTCGCGCCACAGGGTTAAGTGCGGCACCAACTCAAAGCGAAAATTCAAACGGTTTGCATCTGCAACCTGAGAAAAGCGGGCGCCTCCTCAGGGTTGAGGAAGGTGACAAATTCCCAGGAAGAGGCGTCTTCCATCAAATGCCGCAGCAATGCGTTATTGAGCGCGTGGCCTGACTTGTACGCAGAGTAGGCCCCTACGACCGGATGCCCGAGCAGGTAGAGATCGCCTATCGCATCCAATGCCTTATGCTTTACGAATTCATCCTCGTAACGCAATCCGTCCGCGTTGAGCACCCTATACTCGTCCATTACGATCGCATTATCGAGGCTACCGCCAAGGGCCAGTCCTTGCGAACGCATATGCTCGACGTCCTGCATGAACCCGAAAGTTCTCGCGCGGCTCACTTCTTTTATATAAGACGTGTGCTCGAAGTCGACAATCACCCGCTTGTTGGAACGAGCGAATACCGGATGCCTGAAATCGATGCTGAAGTCGACGCGAAATCCATTGTAGGGCTCGAACTTGACCCATTTGTCGCCCTGTCTTACTTCGACTGATTTCTTGATGCGGATGAACTTCTTGGCAACGGGTTGCTCCTCGATACCCGCCGATTGCAGCAGGAATACGAAAGGGGACGCTGAGCCGTCCATGATCGGAACCTCACCTGAAGTCAGGTCAACGTAGACATTGTCGATGCCAAGCCCCGCCAGCGCCGACATCAGATGCTCTACCGTTTGCACCCGCGCGCCGTCCCGTTCGAGGCACGACGACAGACGGGTATCACCTACTGCATAAGGATCAGCTTTGATTTCTACGACAGGATTCAGATCCACACGCCGGAAAATGATGCCGCTGTTCGGCGCCGCGGGACACAATGTCAAATAGACCTTCTCTCCCGTATGCAGGCCTACCCCGGTAGCACGAACGATATTTTTCAATGTCCGTTGTCTGATCATGTCCTGCACCCAGGCAGTGCGGGAAACCGCGCCCTAGCACTGCATTCTAGTATAAATGGTTGATTAGATTATCATAGAAGCATTGCAGTGCACCAGCAGAAAAACTATTGCTGTGGCGCAGCAAGCTGCTTTCCGCCCCAGATCCTAGTCAGCCTGCTTGCGCAAGAACGCCGGAATATCGAGCATATCGACCCCGGACTGCTTCATCGCTTCGACTGCGGCATCGCGCGAACGTCGGCGCATGACTGCCGGTGTTTCCAGCTCGCGGTAATTCACATCGATGGGCGTTGCGTCGGTTCCGGTTTTCACCATGGTTAATGGCTTTTGCTGGTGACGGTTGAGCGTCCCGCCCAAACCAGTGGCCACCATGGTCACTCGCAAACGATCTTCCATCGCCTCATCGATTACGGTTCCGACAATCACGGTTGCATCTTCGGCGGTGAATCCCTTGATGGTATTCATGACCTCATGCACTTCCTTCATCTTGAGGCTGGAACTGGCGGTGATGTTCACTAGGACACCGCGCGCGCCTGCAAGACTGACATCTTCCAGCAACGGACTGGCCACAGCCTGTTCGGCCGCGGAATGTGCGCGGTCGAGCCCGGCAGCAACAGCTGAGCCCATCATCGCCATGCCCATCTCCGACATCACGGTGCGCACGTCGGCGAAATCCACATTGACCAAACCGGGGCACTTGATGACCTCCGCAATGCCGGCAACGGCGCCGTGCAATACGGTGTTCGCCGCCTTGAACGCATCGAGCATGCTGACGTCCTCGCCGAGAACCTGCATCAACTTGTCGTTCGGAATCACTATTAACGAATCGACGTGGCGGCTCAATTCGTCCAGCCCCTGCTGAGCGATTTTCTGGCGCTTGCCTTCGAAAGCGAAAGGCTTGGTTACCACCGCAACGGTCAGAATACCAAGTTCACGCGCGGCTTCCGCGACGATCGGTGCGGCACCCGTACCGGTTCCGCCTCCCATGCCCGCCGTAAGGAACAACATGTCGGCACCCTCGATCAGCTCGATGATGCGCTCACGGTCTTCCATCGCGGCTTCCCGCCCGATATCCGGATTCGCTCCCGCCCCCAGACCCTTGGTCACATTGGGCCCGAGTTGCAAAAGCGTTTTCGCCTTGTTGCGCTTGAGCGCCTGGGAGTCGGTATTGGCGCAAATGAACTCGACGCCATCCACGCCTTCGCTGATCATGTGATCGACCGCATTTCCACCGCAGCCGCCCACACCGACCACCTTGATCACTGCTTCCTGAGGTTGTGTATCCACGATCTCGAACATCAGCCGCCTCCTGTTTGAATAGTTATGAACCATTAAGAACCAAACTGCTTTGAGTCCCGCTTGCTAAAAATTCGTCTCGAACCATCTCCTCATGCGACCGGCAATCTGCTTGAAGGACCCGCTCTGCATCTTTTCGATCTGCCGCCGCTGATGCTGGCTAAGCCCCGCCATCAACAACCCCACTCCGGTTGAATATCGCGGGTTGCGGATCACTTCCGACAATCCGCCTGCGTAGCTCGGCAACCCCAGTCGCACAGGCATGTGGAATACCTCTTCTCCCAGTTCGACCATTCCCTGCATGACGGCGCTGCCTCCGGTGATCACAACACCCGAGGACAGCAGTTCCTCGAACCCGCTACGCCGAAGCTCCGCTTGGATCAGCGAGTACAACTCCTCCACGCGAGGCTCAATGACTTCGGCGAGGGTCTGACGCGACATCTTCTTGGAACTGCGCTCTCCGACCCCCGGCACTTCGACCATTTCCTGAGGATCGGCCAGCTCGCGCAGCGCACACCCGTGGCGGCGCTTGATCTCCTCCGCTTCTTTCGTCGGCGTGCGCAATGCCATTGCAATGTCGTTCGTAATCTGATCTCCCGCGATCGGAATTACGGCGGTATGCCTTATCGCGCCCTGTGTAAACACCGCTATGTCTGAGGTCCCACCACCGATGTCGACCAAGCACACGCCGAGGTCCTTTTCGTCCTCCGAGAGAACTGCCATGGCCGATGCCAGCGGCTGCAAGATGAGGTCGTTGACTTCGAGGCCGCAGCGACGCACGCATTTCATGATGTTTTGCGCTGCCGAAACGGCGCCGGTGACGATGTGCACTTTCACTTCAAGACGCACGCCGCTCATGCCAAGCGGCTCGCGCACATCTTCCTGGCCGTCGATCATGAATTCCTGGTTCAGTACGTGCAGGATCTGCTGGTCAGTCGGAATAGGAATGGCTTTGGCGGTTTCCACTACGCGATCGACGTCGTTCTGCGCCACTTCGCGGTCCTTGATCGCAACCATGCCGTGGGAATTGAAACTGCGGATGTGGCTGCCCGCAATGCCGGTCCACACGTCGCGGATCTTGCAATCGGCCATGAGTTCCGCTTCCTCGAGCGCCCGCTGGATCGCGTTGACGGTCGATTCAATATTCACCACCACGCCCTTCTTCAAGCCGCGCGATGGCGAACTGCCCATACCGATGACCTCGAAGCCGCCTTCCAGCCTCATCTCGGCGACGATGGCCGCGATCTTCGACGTACCGATGTCGAGTCCGACAATCAGATTCTTGCTTTCTTTTCTTCCGCTCAACGCCATGTCTGTCCAGACGATTCCATTCAGGTTTTCTCTCTGTCCCACTTCAATCCCGGGCTGCGCACCGCAAACCCGTTCGTGTAGCGCAGGTCGATATAAGTCGACGGCTGCGGCAACCGCGCGACAGTGCGCTCATACGCTGCGACAAATCCGGCAAGTCTGGACTCGAGGTTTTCGCGACCGAGTTCAATGACCGTCTCGTCGTCGAGTTTCAACACCCAGGCCCGTCGAGCCGACAAGGTAATCTGCACGATGTGCCTGCCGACGGGTTCCAGCGCACGGCCGAACTCCTGGAAATGCGACACGACTTCCGGCGCAGTGCCCTGCGGTCCTTGCAGGACGGGCAAAGTGGTGTTGATCGCGGCCTCGAACACTTCACCTTGTGCGCTGACCAGCGCGGCAGTCCCCCAGCGCGCAAGAGGTCTGTGCTCCTCAACCGCGACTTCCAGGCGGTCCGGCCATTGACGTCGCACATTGGCCTTGCGTACCCACGGCAGTTTTTCGAAGGCCTCGCGCGCCTGCGTCAGGTCCACGGTAAAGAAATTGCCGCGAAGTTCTCCGGTCACCACGGCTTCGACTTGTTCGTACGTCACATGCACCACGTCGCCCGTGAGTTGTACGCTGCGAAGGGGAAAGATCGGCATATGGACCACGTAGTGCGCCGCGCCGTACAGCATCAGCGTCGTGGCAACTGCAAGGAGCAGATTCGCAGTCATCCTCAGCCCGGCTGTGTCATCCCACATGAGCGCCTTCCAGTATTCGCGCGATCAGATCGGGAAAGGAAAGCCCAGCCTGCCGCGCGGCCATCGGCACCAGGCTGTGGGCGGTCATTCCCGGTGACGTATTCATCTCCAGAAACGAGAATGTAGTGTCGGCTTGCAAAATCAGATCGGCCCGACCCCAGCCTTCACACCCCAGCACGTCAAACGCGTGCAGCGCGACTTCCCGGATCGTTTTTTCTGCATCGCCGCCTACTCCAGCCGGGCAGTGGTATTTCGTCTCGTCACTGAAATACTTGTTCTGGTAGTTATAATTTCCCTGCGGCGCCTCGATGCGGATCAGCGGCAACGCAGCGTCGCCCAGAATCGACGCGGTGAGCTCCTGCCCGTCGATGAATTCCTCCGCGAGCACCATCCGGTCATGGCGCGCGGCGATTGCATAGGCGGCCGGCAATTCTCTTGCGGTGCGGACCTTCGTCAGGCCGATAGTGGAACCCTCGTGAACCGGCTTTACGATAAGGGGCAGGCCCAGCGTTCGCGCGACTGCATCCCAGTCCGATGTGTCACTCACCAGCACATCCTTCGGAACCGGGATGCCGACTGCCTTCCAGATCAGCTTGGTTCGCCATTTATCCATTGCCAGAGCGCTTGCCATGACTCCGCTTCCCGTATAGGGAATCCCGAGCAGTTCGAGCGCACCTTGCACGGTGCCGTCCTCTCCGTAACGACCATGGAGCGCGATGAACACGCGGTCGAAGTGCTCACGCTTGAGATCCGAAATGTCACGTTCTTTCGGGTCGAAGGCGTGGGCGTCCACGTCGCGCTCGCGCAGGGCGCCGAGCACGGCATTGCCTGACAACAGGGAAATTTCTCTCTCGGCGGAGCGTCCGCCCATGAGCACCGCCACTTTCCCGAACCCGTTGCCGCTCATGCTTTCGCCTTCAT
>Ga0315286_10000643_pt1 | contig 30049 bp, 41 predicted proteins | sample YL17G10_0_MG_FD_205038 | JGI IMG/M metagenome (GOLD analysis project Ga0315286, IMG submission 205038) | Sediment microbial communities from Yellowstone Lake, YNP, Wyoming, USA - YL17G10_0 | ecosystem: Environmental > Aquatic > Freshwater > Lake > Sediment | place: USA: Wyoming | collected... | reverse complement strand
TGGTAATACAGAGGGTGAGAGTTATGACCTTGAGGGGTTTAACATACAGATACGTGGATCACTGACCAAAGAAGGACAGGCGTGGTATATGGCGGTGTTTAACCCACCTGACTACGACCCTAAGGATTACGACAGCGAACAGTTCGGCAACGACCCGGGAACTACTATGCCGGAAGAAATGTATTGGGATATGTACTGGGAAGATATTGCCCAGGAGTGGGGAGCTTAATGATACAACGACTGCATTCCCTTGTATGGAAACTATGGATTAAGACAGGATGCAGGCCGAGGTTTGTCCCATTCCTCAGATGGATACATAAGTGGAGAACCAGTAACGACAAGTCTTATTGTTTATATGGGAGTAAGTAATGGAAGATATATTCAAGCCAGCCGGGGATAAGGAGATACAGGGCCGCAAAGATTATACGGTCGGTATAGCTAATGCCCTGTTGGACGATCTGAAGGAAGTCCTGCCTAAGAAGTATCCTGATATGTCACTGGTTAAGTTCTCTGAGAGGTTCCTGCATTTAAAGAAGCGGGGTAAGAGGACGATAGTAATACATACAGGGGACGACTTTATAGAGGTGTTGCTTGGTGGTGGGGTAGCCGGCGGGGGTGAGAAGGGACTCCATAAGGTATGGGATATCCCTATGTCTGAGGGTGATAAGGAAGACGTATATGCCTTCATAGATAAGTTGACCAGGAAAAAGGGGTTCCCTAAGTTGCAGGAAGCCATAGATAAGAAGAAGCTCGGCCAGTGCTATATCCTATCCGGCAGGTATGTAATGGACCACCCTGATTATAAACTGGTACACGGTACTATCACCCGTAAGGACGGATACACTATACAGCACGCGTGGACAGAGAAACAGACCCAGGTAGGCAAGTATCCTATGGTGATGGTCTATGACCCTGTAATGGATTTAGAGTTGCCTTGGGATGCGTATGAGCGCCTGTTGGGGGCTAAGGTGGAGAAGAAGTATACGGCAGAACAGATGGGTATTACTATGCTGAAAGCTAAGCACTGGGGTCCTTGGGAACTTACAGAAGACATCTTTGAGCCAGCCAGTTCGCAGGATGTAGCATCGCGTAAAGAAGAGTTGATGAGCCGTCCTTATATTAAGTATGGCCAGGAACTACTTGATATGGTTAAGAAAGCATTCCCCAAGGTAGAGATTCGTTCCGACATAATCGAGGAGGGGGATTTCTTTATAGAAGCCTTTATTACAGAGCCGCAGCGTCCGGCTGACCAGCATACTCCCTTCGCTGTATGGGTATACGAGGACGGAAAGACTATGGTATTGCGTGATGTCTATTCCAGAAGTGAGGAAGTAGTGGGGGACTTCACGATAGACTACCCGGCTAAGAGGCTGTTGGAATTGGTGCTTAAACCTATTATGCGTGAGAAGAGATTGATGGAAGGTCTTAGCAAGAAAATATATGAGGATATCTTTAAGCCCGCTACCCAGAAAGACCTGGCTAACAGGGCATACGACCAGTGGAAACTTGGTAGGCCCTTTCCTTTCTTACAGCACATAGACCCTGCTGAAGTATTAGCTAAAGGATATGGAGCTGTAAAGGGAGTCCAACACGACCCGCAAGAGAGTAGTGAGATCTGGTTAAAGCACGGGGCAGAAGTAATAATCAACTATGACGAAGACGAGGTTGCCAAGGAGTATCTTGAAGAGATACCCTCTATGACAAAGGAATATAACGAGAGTGGAAAGACAGCCGAGGAATGGATTAAGAGTATTAAGGGAGCTCTCATTGAGTATTCAGGATATTCCGGTAATGAGGACCCCGCTTATTTCTGGGGGGGTAACTTCTCATACGTAGTATTCAATTATGAGCAGGCCCAGTATGTGGTAATGGACAGTAAGGTTATGGAAGGAGACTTTGAATCGTTTTGGGGGGTGTTAAGCATCGGAGACCCCAAGCAGGAGATCGCTAACACTATGGGATATGAAAGTGGTGACTTTGACCAGATGGTTGACGATATGGAAAGGTGGTATGATTCCGGTGGTGAGATAGTTAAAGACCCTCCGGATCCAAATACAGATCCGATGCAAATGCGTTTTCCGTTTATGGACGAGCCTGCGGATAGGAGATAAAAATGAACCAGTATCAGAGATTAGGTAATATAGACTCAACGGTCGGGGCAGGAACTAAAATTGATCTTGCGTTGAACCGTAAAAGATATCAGGAAACATACGAGATTTTTCCTGCCAAGGTAGTTACATTAAAAGACCCGTATAGAAGTGGTAACATAGGCATTAACATTACCGGTATACACGAAAAGGACGTTAAGGCAAGGGACGTGTTCTTTGCCCCTATGCTTATGCCGTTTGGAGGTGGTGAGAACTACGGTTTCTTTGCTATGCCTCCTATCGGTTCGGACGTTATGGTCACATTTATAGACGGAGACCTCAAAAACCCCATAATACTAGGTGCTTGGCAGAGCAGAAAGAAGACCAGTCCTGCCGTAGGGTCTCCTAATGAGATAGAGAAGACTTTGGCAGCCGGTAGCAAGTTTAGGGCTTTAACCACTGGTTCCCTATGCGATAATGCCGAAAAACTACAAGAAAACTACTCAAATCAAGCATTAGGGAAGCTTTCTTCGGTATGCAACGACGGTATAGCAGGTTTCTCTAAAGGTTCAATGGAAACCCTGATACAAGGCAAAATAGGGGAGATTCCGGGGCAATCTGACATAGGGTCAAACTTTGGTTTAAGTGTTGACTCTGTGGCAGGTCCAGCTCTTACTACTATCATAGACACTGTGGCAAGTAATGTTGATGTTCCTTGGACCAGTATATTCCCTGTCATAGCAGCCGGTAAGTCGGCGCAGACTATTATCAATAGTGCGATAGGAAATATTACAAGCACTCTATCCAGTATATTAGCTCCTATGCAAAGTGCTGTTGCTGGTTGTCCTAAACTTATATCCGATGGTTTAGTATCTTTAAAATCTGATATGATTTCCGGTAATCTGGGGTCCGCAGTTCAGATGGCTTGTGCTAACGCTCCTACTGGATTAGTCAACGCTGCCTTTTCTTACATAGACAAAGGAGTTCAGAACGGGTTAAGTACTGTAACCGCAATGACAGGCGTAAGTAAAGCTATTGACCAGGTTACTAAGGTTAATAACTTACTGACTAAAGTTTCCGGAGGAAGCATAACGGAAGCAGATGCGATAAAAGGTTTTTCAAACGGAAGTGTAGATTATCTTTTGGGTAGTAGTGACGACCCCGGTAGTACTTCTGAATATGTTTTCGGCCCGCAGTGTCCCCTGCCATACAGGAACCAAACTCCGGCCAGGACATTAGAAGAGGTCGGACAGAACCTTACTGAGAACACGGCTGGCCAGGAAGAACTTAACTCTTGCTATTTAAGTATGGACAAGGCTTCGGCAGTTGAGGATGCTAACTTCTCTCCGGAACCTTTAAATTATATTTGGAAGTCTCCTTGCGGTAGTGCGATAGAAATAGACGATACCGGATATGCTGAATGGCCTAAAGGTAGTGTGGGTGGTAATGGCATAGACAACAGGGGAGTTCGTTTAACAACTAAGAAAGGAGCCATAGTCCATTTAGTAGATGAGAAAGATTCTGAATGTATATTGATTAGGGATAAGAACAATAATTATATCTGGATAGATACTACAAAGAATTGTATGCATATTGTAGTTCACGATAGTATGACCGAAACCATACACAACGATAAGACTACCACTACGGGTAAGACTATGCGTGAGGTTGTGGGAGCGGATAAGATAGAACATATTGGTAAGGATTCCAAAGAAACTATCAAAGGGAACAAGAATATAGACGCTAAAAAGAATATGGTAACGAATATCGGTGGAACATATTCACTAACTGTTAAAGGCAGTGTGACTATATATACTGATAAGAACGTTAATATAGCGGCCGCACAGAATGTAGTGATAGGCGGCGCGTTAAAGACCACCGTAGAAGCCGGTGTAGAGTTGTTGCTTAAAGCTCCAATAATAAACTTTGAGAGTATGTAAATATGGGACTATACGATAAAACACAAGATATATTCAAACCTGCCGGGCCTTCTGAGATAGATAAGCGGAAGAGAGAAGCCCCCAGACAGAGGTTCATTGTAACCGTCAGTGTTGACGAGTATTATAGGATAGAAGCTATAGACGAAAGTGAAGCTAAGGATTTGGTGGCTGACGGCCAAGCAAAGATGATTGATAGTGACATAATGGATATTAATGTCCAAAAGGATACTGATTAATGGACCCTTGGGAAATAATGGAATTGGCAGAGGATATGAAAGATGAGCTTGAAGATTAGGTTTGAGAAGGTATTGGATGAAGTCATTAAAAAGGTAGGTAGCAAGTGGCAGGTTCAATCACATAAAGGAAAGAACCTCGGCACCTCCGATACTAAAGCCGGAGCAGTTAAAAGACTACGGCAGGTTGAATACTTCAAGAATCATTCAGAGAACGAAGAGAAGGCTGTTATCAATACTATGATGGCCGGTCTTAACGAGAAAGATATATTTGAACCCGCTGAACCGGAAGAAATAGAAAATCGTAATAAAGAGTTTACCGGTAAGTTTCCAATAGGAACAACGGTAAAACTAAAGTTTGATGAGGGGTTCTATGACTATGAAACCGACACCGACGGAACCACCCAAAAGATTTTAACTAAGCTTATAAATAAAGGCACTATTGGTAAGATTATTGCCCTTACTCCTAACGAACCATATGCGACAGTAGAATTTCCTGATGGGTCAGCAGGAATACTCAGTTTTAATTTTTTAGACCCTGTAAACGAGGATATATTTAAGCCCGCAAAGAAAGGTGAAGTAAATAAAAGACAGAAACGATTTGAATCTAGTGTAGAGAAATCAAAACAAGAATGGTTAGATATAGCTTCAAATTTTTATAATATGTATGAGGAATTTACCCGTGATGACGAAGACCCTCCTGAATATCTTACTGATTTGTATAAAGAAATGAGGCAGATAGGAAAAGAGATAATACCAGAAGATCCGGAAGGTATTTTAGATGTTGTTAGTAGGGCCAGAGAACTTTTAAAACAACTGAGAGTATTCGTAACCGGGGAAGATATATAAAAGAGTATCGGAGGGATAAAAATGCCACTACCAGTACCAGCGGGAATATGTAAGATAGGGGACCTGTCTGACCACGGCGGACACCTAATATACACAACACAAACGTTCGTAAGATGTAATCATCAGCTGGTATGTGTTAAGCCTACAACCTTACATTCGTGTCCAATTCCAGGCCACGGAGTCACTCCAATAGTATACGTTCCAGGGCATAATTGCTGGATAGAGGGTAAAACAATAGTAACCATAGGGTCCAAGGCAGGATGCGGGGCTACAATGATTACCGCTTGTTTGAATACAACCGTCAAGTAAAAACTAAATATATGGTATAGGATATAAAAATGGCCACATTGAAGAATAAATATTATGGGATAGGTTTGAACTTTGGTAAGAGCATTAACGGATTCTTCTCAACATCAGCCGATAAGAAACTCGTAAAAGAGAATATGAAGGCAATTCTTCTCACAAATCCGGGAGAACGTGTTCATTTGCCTGACTTCGGTGTAGGTCTACGCAGATACCTTTTTGAGATGAATGACGCCCAACTTGCTACGGTAATACGTGAAAAGATTATACAGCAGGTTAACAAGTATGAGCCTCTTGCTGATGTTATGGATATACAGTTCAAGCAGGTGGGTAACCAAATGAACATACGTATATTATATAGACTTAAGGACGTTGGTGGTGAAACCGGCGTGTTAGAAATAACAGAGCAACAGACTATTTAAAAGTAAAAGGAAAGGAGAATAACAATGGCTTTAACACCTATAGAAACTGGAAACATAAACAACCTTCCAAGCTTAGAGAAGGTCAAATATACGCAGCTTGACTATGACTCGATTAAGCAAGGCATTATCAATTATATCGTTTCAAACTATCCTTCGGTCCAAAATGACTTCTTTGAATCTAATGCCGGTGTAATGCTTTTGGATATACTTTCTTGGATAAACGATACGTTGGCCCTTAGGGCTGATTTCTTAGCGAACGAATCATATTTACCTACCGCAGCTACTAATAGAGCTATCAGACTACTCTTATCTTACATAGGATATTTCCCATCTGGGTCTGCTCCGGCTGTTGGAGATGTTCGTATAACTTTACAAGACGCGGATAATGCTTTATTCATAGGTGGGGCTACTAATCAAGATATAGTTATCTCTACAAGATTAAATAGATATCAAGTCAACGTAGTTGATAACGCAGGTAATCCTTTAACATATGAAGTATTTAAGTCTCCCTCTGATTTAGACTCTTCGGTTATATTCCCAGCTGGTTCTGTGGTTGGAGATTCTATTACAGCAACTGTCATAGAAGGAAGAACTGTTAACCAAAGCATACAGCTTCCTAATTCTGTATCTCCTAATTTTATTATCACTTTAGGTGATAACAATATCATTGGTGATGATATACGGATAAAAGTCAATGGTATAACGTGGAGAGTGACGCAGAATTTTGCATATGAGAACGGTCCGACAAATACGTTTGAGGTTAGAAGAACTGATGCCGACTTGTATCAGGTTATATTCGGTGATGGTGTTTTTGGGGCTATTCCACCGGCAAGCGGTTTGGTTGATATAACTTACAGAGTAGGTGGCGGAGATGTCGGAAATATATCCTTAGGTGTTATGAATACTATACAGACTATTTCTGTAAATGGAGCTTTACCGGCAACATTCCAGTTCTATAATTATACAGCTACGACTGGTGGTAAAAACGATGAGGACTTAGAGTTCTCAAGAAAGATAGCTCCAAAGAACTTTGCGGCCCAGTTAAGGACGGTTACTGGTGAGGACTATACTGTTTATGCTGTTGGGTATAAAGATGGAACTAACGGCAGTATATCTAAAGCTTTATCAACCATAAGACCATACCTAGCTGCTTATAGTAGGAACTCAGGTCCTTATGATATAACTCTTACAAACAGCCAGATTAAGGTCAGAATAGACGATATGAATAGAACTATTTCCCTTAATATCGGAACCGGAGTTACTGTTGAACAACTTGTTGACGATTTCAATACCAAAGTTACAGCAATGTATGTAGACCCTTCGCAAGTTGATTTCGCTGCTTTTACCTATCCGTCTCCTATCTATAAGATAGTGGGGACTAAAAATACGGCTACTATGAACATAACAGCAGCTAATAATAAAATGTCATTTATGTATGGTCTTTCCTCTTATCCGGTAGCCCTGACATTAGGTCCGACACAAACAATGGCAAACATAAGAGATGATATAAATAGCCAAGTAGACATCACAAAGTTTAGAGCAGTAATAAATAGAGACGGATATTTAGAACTTATATATGTATTATCGTTCACAGGAACGAGCGTATTTAATATAGGGGCTTCTGTTGATAATGCTTATATTGATTTAGGGTTTTCAACAGGGCAGTCTGCGGTAGCTTATGATGGATATAAGTTTGCTATCGGTTTGAACTACCACACTCCCAACGCTGCGTTAGAGGTCTTAGACGTAATAGATAACTCGTATGCGACAATAGGAATCGACTATTCTGTTGCTGGGAATGGGTTAGGCAGGGCCTATCCTATGGCAGCTAATTATGTTGATATCTACGTATTAGCTCAAGGACCAAATAACCTTCTTACACAAGCTTCAAGTGCGTTAAAGGGGGCTTTGAATAACTTTATAAATAGGTTTAAAGTTTTGACAGACCAAATAACTGTTGTTGACGGCCTATTAAAAGAGGTCGGTATCACATTGAATCTCTATGTAGATCCAGCATATAATTTGACAACTGTTAAGAACCAGGTGTCCGGTTATTTGAATATTTATACGTCTGGATTACTTAATAATTTTGGGGATTCGTTCTATATCTCAAAGATATATGAACTTATAGAAGCCGTTCCTGGAGTAGACCACGCATATATTACAGACATAACAGAAAATGGTATATCGCAGTTAACTACTGGAACTGGACAGATAAGGGATATTAGTTGTAGATGGAATGAGGTATGGGTTCGTGATGTTATTACTATAACCGCTGAGTATGCGAGTGCGGGGGCTGCATAATGGGATTACAAGAAAGGATTATACGAGAGATGACCGAAGACCCAGAAGAGGCAATTCTGGATAGGTTAGAAGGCTCCGACCAAATTAACCAAGGAGAGTTTAGCTGGATAATAAAACTCTTAACTAATTACTACAATATGACAGAGGTTGAGGCTAAGGAATTTTTAGAAACCGTGCTTTATAAAAACAAGATCTTCGTTGGAGAATAAAGATGATATTAACAGGTTTAGTTCAATTTAGTAACAACTCGGATAAGATTACTGCTGTTGCTGATTACCTAGGGCAAGAACCATCATTTACTTCCCAAATACTACCTGGGGACCAGGTTAAACTTCCTACGGATTCCAACGACTACTGGACAACTGTGTACCAAGTAGTCAATGATTATACTATTATCTTGACCAAACCCTATCTGGGGAACACTGGAACTTCTGACTATGTTACGGTATTAAAAAATGAAATAAAAGAGTATTTATATAAGAAGATACCGGACGTATATAGAGAAGAAATACCAGCAGAAGATTTTGATACTGTTCTAAATGTAATATCGTCAGCTTACTTGGAACTATTCCCAAAGATAAAAGAAATGAAGTATCTTATGGACGCGGACTTGGCTGAGGAAAATCTTCTTCCCTATATCGGGTATCTGCTTGGATTCCAATTTGACGAATCTCTCGGAGCTGTATCAACTTTTCTCCAACAGAATATACTGAAAAGAAACCAGGTTAAAAATGCTGTTGCGTGGCAGAAGCTGAAAGGAAGTATATTCGGAATAAAGCAATATCTTAAAACACTTGCTATCGAAGCTACTATAAAGGAACTATGGTATGACCAGACATTTAGAAATCTTCTTGATTCTCAGTATGTGGTCCAGAGTGTTTCCGAACTATGGCAGAAAGACATAACAAATAATTCTATACAGCTATTCTCAGGGAACAACGGAATAGATACAAGTAATATTAATCACCTTGTAAGTTCTATTGTAGACGGCAACCTAATATATACTCCGGTTGTGAACGGGACTATAAGAGCAGAGTTATGGATGCAGACTTCGGTTGGAATAGCGGGGTCTTCCTCAGCAATACAAAATAGTAAAAACGTTACCGGGATAGGAACTTCATATCTAGTACAGGTCTCAGTTGGGGACAGATTTAATTTTTCAGCCGATTCTACTTGGTATATCGTGGAATCAGTAATATCTGACACATCTTTAACGCTTACGACTGTAGCACAAACGGCTTATCTTCCACAGCCAGCATTTATAATAAAACAACCAAAAATTCTACGAGCTGCTATAAAACAAGATATTAGCAATAACTTTATTTATGATGGTATTAATGCCGTTCCTATAAATTTAGGTAAAGCAACCATAAAAGGAACAAGACAAGAGCTTTTCAATATAACAGCGTCTAGCAATATATTAAGGATAAAAGTAAACGGTGGAATTGAGCAGATAGTTATTATATCAGTAGCTCCCGGAGGACAGAGCGCAGGCGTTGTTATTAACGATATCAATAACCAAATATCTGGGGCTACAGCATATGGAGAAGATGGTAGAGTAGTAATACAAAATGATTATAATGACTTTTATTCCAAATTAGAGGTTGTTTCAGACCCAAATACTGCTCACGAATTACTAGGATTCCCTTTGGGTATTGTGAATGCTACAACTGGGACTATGTATGACCCCAACTTAGAATATTTACAAATAGAGCTCTTAAATCCTACCGATTTCAGTAAGTTTAATGGTGAAATACGTGTCTATTACGATTATCTTAATTCAGTTTCCCCGGCATCTATTACTGCCTTTGATTATAAAACAGGAGCCAAGTCTAACTGGTTTGATATACAACTTGAGCCTTTAAACAGTTCTTTTATATTATTGGCTGATGATGTTGAAAAGATAGTCCAAAAGATAAAGACCGATGTTAAGCCCTTTCACGCATTGTTAAGAACTATCCGATATGTAAGTGGTTTAGAAGATATTTGGCAAAATCAGGCAGATCAGCCGAGCTTCTTTAAAGATTGGAGAGAATCGTTCAGAGGTGATATAGACGCACTATTTCAAGATATTCTACGATTTGGTTTCGCAAGCTGTACTTGCCAGTGTTGTTTGTTATATGATAATTGCATACAAAAGATATATGATGGAAAGATAAATTATAGTTTCCTTACTGGAATATACTATGATGCTGAAACGTGTATGCCAAGAGATTTGCTTGTTGTCTACGATGGGTTTATAAATAATTATGGAAGCTCAATGCTCCCAACACACGTATTAGTCGGAACTGTTACGTTAACGAATGGACTCTCCACTATATCTGGTATCGGAACTAGCTTTGATACACAGTTGGCTCCTGGATATTTTATTATAGTAGGAACTGCTCTTTATAGAATCAAGAGCATTACTGATGCTATTACGGCTACTTTGGAGTTTATTTGGGATTTGCCTACTACGTCTTTAGTAAACGTAAATGTTATAAATCCCACGTCCTATACAAGTTATATATACGACTTTAATTATGTAACTTCTGGTATCTATATGGCAGAAAACAGACTTATCGTATATTATGACGGAAGGAAATATAGCAACGACCAAAAAACAGAATGGTGTATATTCCACTACGATTTAGGGGAATTTCCAAAGATTATTTCTCTTAATGATGAGGATTATGATATTCTCCCCACCTCAAACACTCTTAAGATTACACCACTGAGGGTAAATGAGATATCAGGATATATAAGCTGGACAAACGGTTCAACTGCTGTAGTAGGAGCAAATTCTTACTTTACAACAGAACTTTCTCCCGGAGATTTGATTAAGCCCTCAAATTTAGGAACTACGTGGTATGTCGTAAATACTATTACCGATGATCTAAACTTAGACGTAACCGTGGCTTGGCCGGGGGCAAGTTTGACCGATATAATAACAGATAAGCAGATATCGGTAGGAACTACGTTGAATATATCCCTAACACCGGGTCTTGGTAGAACTGCGGAGGATATAGCTGACGAGATAAATTATAGGATAGGTCAGCAATCTATATCAGATGGTATTATATTAAATGCCACGTTCACAAACGGAAGTAATTTGGTTACGGGAGCTGGCAGTAATTTTACTATATGTAAGGCCGGGGATTGGATAAAGCCTATAGCCGGAATAATCTGGTATCAAATTGATTACGTTATAGACGATAACAATATAGTCCTAACGACTAATATTATAGACCCCACAATAACAAGCAATGGTGATAAGTGTACTCCAGTCGTTCTTTCTTGGGGGATACCTTCTGGAACAGTAACTGGGTTTGTTAGACTAATAGCAGGAATTTCAATAGATACAACTACCGGAAGTAAAGGAGCTTTATCTTTGGATCCTGTAGCAAACGACGCTTATACTGTTTTCGGATTTGATAAGCTTTATTCAAAGGCAAGTGCTTGTTATATGTTGTATAACCCTAATCCAAATATAACTATGAGTGTTATAAACATAGCAGGATATGTGACTATGACAAACGGCAGTAGTGCTGTAACTGGTTTCGGAACTACGTTCACAAGCCAGCTTAGAACCGGGGATTTAATGAAGCTTTCTGCCGGAGGCAATACAGAATGGAAATATATCTCTGTTGTTGTGGACAATACTAACATAACTTTGGACGGAAATTACCTCGGACCTACGGGAACAGAATTTAAGGTGAAAGCTCTACGAAATGCTTATAATACAAGGTTAACTGGAACGGTAAGTTTTACTAATGGTAACACTGCTGTTACTGGCGTAGGAACACAGTTTTTAACAGAAGTAGATTCTGGGGACTTTATAAGACTACCGGGGGATACAGTCTGGGGAACTGTCTTAACTGTCGTTGATAATCTAAATATAACATTGACGGCTGTTTATGGTGGTAGTACTGGTTCAGCATTAGGAACTACCAGGTTAGTAAAGACATCAAATTTTGTATTGGGGTCTAACTTCGTAGACCAAGATAAGCTTTTATTACAGCTTCAAACATAGGGATAAGTGATGAGTAGCGAGTTTTTCGCTAATAAACAGTGTAAGTATTACCCTTGCCATAAAATGAAAGAAATTAACTGTTTATTCTGTTTTTGTCCTATTTTTGACAGGTGTGCTGTAAACGATAAATGTGAGAGTTGTACGTTTCCTCACATTAAACAGAACTATAAGGTTATAGTAGATATGCTTAAAGATAAAACGTGGATAACGTTGGGAAACTAAATATAATAAGAGAGGGGTATAAAAATGATAAGTAAGATACTCGGCTTTTTGTTCAAAAAGAAAGAGTTGTATTCAAAATGTATACAACTGAAAGTACCCGTTCCTCCAAAGACAGAAATTAAAGAGTATAACTGTTGCGGTGGTAAGGTTAAAGTTACCAGACCCCTATCCAATAAGAGAAAGAGTAAGGGAAAGAAATGAGAGATTTGAATAAGAAAGTAGATAGCGTATTTGAGGGCAAGAAGCCTAGAGATGCCCATATAAGAACTTTTACTTCTAAGATAATAATGGATATAAGTAAGAATATACAGGCATTGAAGAGGCTGGATACGTGGGCCGTAGGTGATGGAACTGTTGCTTTGTTTAGATACGAGGACGGAAATGCCTATGAAGTTGAAGTAAGACCAATACAGCAGGGTAAGTATAGAAATTTGTGGGGAGAAAGGCTTAAGAAGCGTCAGGAAAGGAAAAAGCCGGAGCCGACAGATGAATGGATGATGACACCGGAGGGTGTAGGCGAAGTCCCTCCAGCGGTCAATAATCCAGGTAATATTTCATACTATAAAAGTGTTGATTAAGGAGAAAATAAAAATGTTAGAAATTACTATTCCAAATGCAGTTTCGGTCTATAAACAGGTTAAGCATCTTGTGGGGACTACACCAACAAGCGGCCGTGTTAGAATAGGTATGACAGATACAGATATGACATTGGTTTGTGAAAACGAAACAGATATCGCAAGTATAAAAAAGGCTTTGGCGGGAAGTGGCCTTCTAACACCGAAAGCGACATTGAAAGAAACACCAAAGCCTATTGAGAATAAGCAAAAGCAACATATCTATAATCCAGCTCCGAAAGAATCTAAGAGGAAAGTAAAATGAAGTTCACAGATAAAATGGGAGTAATGAAAGGACAATTTAGAGTAAGAGTAGAAAACGTTAATAGTGGAAAAAGTTGGATACACTATGAAGATTTGAATACGATTGTTCTTATAGCCAAGAGAGATGTAGTAAGATTGATAGGTAATGATAATATTACCCAAAGATATATCTCTAAAATGAAGTTTGGAGATGGTGGACACGTTTCTGACCCTCTTGATCCTAACTTCGGACAAGCTTTGCCGACTAATGAGAATATGACTAATTTGGTAGCCCTTATTCTGACTAAAACGATATCGTCTATAACTTTTGACGATAATCTAATTGCGAATACGTCTAGTGCGACTTTTGAATCTATAATAGATACAAGTGAGGGTAATGGTCCCAGTGGAACGCAGATATATTCAGAAGCCGGGTTGTTTACGTTCAATGAAACGTTAGTGAACGGGTTAATTCCTACAAGCGGTCTTTTTGCTATAAAGAATTTCCCTATATTGACGAAGACACCGGAACTGAGGTTTGTGTTTGATTGGACCATAGTAATATAATGGAACTATCGGAAAGAGTAGACCTATTACTGGAAGATAAATACGTTGACGTAGAACTTGTTTACGACAATAACGAGTTTGCTCTTGTATTAGATGACGGCAACATATCAACATACCAAGACGAGCCGAGTATGTTACAGATACTTGAAACAATAGGTGCGGCTTTTGACGGTATGAGTTCGCAACAGATTATAGAGTATGTAAAAGATATTGGTAGGGCTAAACTAGCTGTTAGAGCTAAGAATTTATTTAAGGTTGTAAGTATATTTCCATAAAGGATAAAAGGAGAATAAAAAATGCGCGACGATGATTTGTTTTGGACTGGTATTCCATTTGACACAAATACCGAGGTAATCGGAGGAATTGCTGTTCCTAAGGTTAGAGCGATAGAAATTTCTGATCCTGTCTATTATATGACAGACGACAGCCAGGCTGCCGACCTCCGGGAACGTGATAGGCTTATTGCCAACGCTGTTCAGAGTAATATGGGGGGGTGGCCGCACCAGTGGATTGACCCTACTATGTTACAACCGGATAGTTCTACTCCGTTTGAATACGGAAGTATTATAGGAAAGGCGATATGCGCTAATTTCACCGCTGCATTACCAGCTAAAGCGTATTTTCAGTTCCCACTATCCAAGAACATTAATTTAGCATTAGATTTGAATTTTAAGATACATTATTGTATGTCGACATCAGCATCGGGAAAGAATATAGGATTCATATTTTCGTATGATATAACGCAGGGAGGAGATAATTTTACTACTCCCACAGTAACAAATACTAAAAATGAAACTATATCACCTCCGACAGTTCAATATGTATTATCAAATCATACAAGCGGTACATTTACTATTACGGCGGCTGAACTGGCGCTGGTGCCTTCCGACCACCCAATAGTGGTTTGTAGTTTGACCAGGGATATCACTGTATCTGACAATCACGCAGGCAAGGTTATGTTGGTTGGCATTACAGCATATCAGCCGGTATAAGGAGATAAATATATGGCAGTTATTTTTCCAGATGTATTAAAAGACCCATTTATTTTTAACAGCGACCGCAATACGTGGATGAGTGGTGGTGGAACGCATACGTGGGATGCGAGTTATAATTGGTCATTTACCGACCCTATGTATATAAACTGGTTGGCTGGACGTGGATTAAGCAATTCTACCAGACGTGGAACAGCTAATTATAACGTAGTAGCCGCTACAACAGTGAATATACCTCTTGATAGTGTTGCTTATGTTACTCTTGATCCTAATACCGATGCATCCGCACTCGCAGTCACGGTATGTGCTGGTACAGCTCTTCCGCAAGGTGATAATGTGCTTGTTCTCGCAATGCATAGGAATTTAGGATATACTCCTAATAACCCTTTATTGATGAGATGGGGTAATAGTATAGCTGTGGGTGGTAGTTATAATGCTACGTCAGGATTCCCTACAATTGGATATACGAATACACTCGCACTTTCTGGAACTACGTGGAACGTTACACACAATCTAAATTCATTAGCAGTATTAGTTATGTGCTACGACGCTATGACAGCACCGGCTAATATTATTTGGCCCCAAAGTATTCAAGTTTTTAATACAAATAGAGTAGATATTACTTGGAGTTCACCACCTACCGCAACCGGTAGAGTAGTCGTAATAAAAGTAGTATAAATAAAAAGGAGAGATAAAAATATGTTAAAATTCAGTTTTATGCCGTTGGGTTTGGGGTTGTCGGGTAACGAAAACGTTTATTTTGGAGCGGTGCTTAAGTATAATGATTTTATGAGCGCTCTTGTAATAATCAAAGAAAATGACTTGTATTCTGATATCGTAAACACAGTAATAGGCGATATTAAAGAAATGTGGAACGGTTCTTACGAAATAGACGGATTCTTAAGGAAAGTCAACGACTACACGAAGTATAGAATTATGCCTTTCAGCATATCCTTCCAAACAGAAAATCATAAGATAACAATAGATGAGGTGGCTGTTGAGGCTAAGAATAGATCTATTAAGTTCTTTAAGGAAGCCGATATTTTAATAAAAGACAAGAACGCTAAGCCAGAAGAAGCAGAAGCGGTAGCTGTCGCTGAGGATTAATAATGAATGGCTGCGAGGTTAGAGTTTGGGGATTTAGTTCTCTGTAGGTATCTGAACTGGAAACACGACCAGACCCCGTTAGCCTTTGTTTTATATAGTGATGCTCTTTATACACACGGCCTTAATAGTCATTATTTGTCAAAGGCGGAGGCCGAACAGTTAAGACGATTATTAGCTTATGTTCCAGGTGGACAAAGCAGATACGTGTATGACTTTTTAAAAGCACGTATGAATAGCTCTCTACGTGCGTACAGGTGTTATAAAACTCCTTTGATTTACATAATAAAAAAATGGAGGGCATTGGAGCTTAAAGACGATAAAACGCAGAAAGAGGTTAATAAGTTCTTTAATGTCGGTAAGGATTACCAGAAAGAACTTCAGAAGACGTATCAGACACCAGCTTCAAAACCTCAGGGTGTTACAGCAGCTCAACAGAGTTTGTTGAATGCTATGCGAGTTGCGTTGAATAAACTTCAAGGTAAAAAGAAGAGATGAAAAACATATTCAATAGATTAAATCGGGTATTTGAAGCTAAATCTTTCCCAGAGTTCTTTGAGTTGGACCATAAAGTATGGGAAAGGATGAAACAAATAGCCAGAACCAAAAACTATATTCTTACTGACTATGATTTACGTACCAGCGATGGCAAAACACTTGTCACGTTGGACAACGACGATAGTTGGCAACAGATCCTCACATATCTCGGAATAGAAGACCTAGAACAAGAGCCTGTAAGGGACATTTCACTTCACAAATTCAGCAAGATAAAGGCATACCCAAAGTCCAATATGAATAAAGTCAGGATAGAGGGTAATCTAGGCGCAGAAGAACTTCCCACAGATGACCAGATTATAGAGATATTAACAGCTAACTTAAAGGCTGTTGATGGAAGGGTTCAGGGGAAGCCTAAGATAACAAAGGTAGACGACGACCTTATTATAGATTTCAATGTCGTATCTAAAGCTGATGAAGACGAGATAAAAAGGATATTGCAGACTAATTTTGACAAAATAGTACAAATCAAGAATATTGAAGTAGAGCGGATTTAATATGTCTGGATATATTTATAAAACCGTTGATACGGTCAATAATAAGATTTATATAGGTAAAAGAACAGGGGAGTTCAATCCTAGTTATTTTGGTAGTGGAGTTTATCTAAAAAAGGCTATTAATAAACTTGGTAGAGATAAGTTCAAACTTGAAGTTATTGTCTATACAGAAGATAAAGATAAATTAGATGAACTGGAAAGAAAGTATATATTAGAATATAGAGAAATGTTTGGTAAGGATAATTTATATAACATAGCGGACGGCGGTGATGGACACCCACAATCAGAAGAAACTAGGAAGAAAATAAGTGCTAATAATATTGGTATGACTGGAAAGAACCACTCACAAGAAGCTAAAGAAAAAATGAGGTTAGCAAAGTTAGGAAAAAAGCATACCAAAGAGCATATAGAGAAAGTAAGATTAGCATTAAAAGGCAAAAAGAAATCCCCAGAACATATAGAGAAAGTTCGTATAGCACGTTGGGGGAAGTAAATGAAAGACAGACTATACAGCACAATTATAAAGCATTTTCCGGAAGAGTTCTTTGCTGTAGGTGAAAGGCACGAAAAGGTAGGTGCTTTCTTCTTTGAGGTAAAGGACAGGGATACCGAAGGCAAGAATATAGCTGCCACGTTCTTTGTATATGAGAGTGAGCCGGATATAGTTGCGATAGAAATTAACAACGTAATGAGCAAATCCAAGATAGAAGATGCCAGTGAAGAAATACTCAAGGTATTGGATAGTGCGATAGAGATACGGGAACGTTTCTTTAAGATATCGGAAAATAGGAATAAGCTCATAGAACTAGAAAAGAAAAGACAGGGTTCTATGGAAGAAAAATTTAGTGATAAAAAGGATGGAAAAGATAATGGAAAAGACGATGGAACCGCAGTTAAGCCCGATGAGGACCCTTTACATAATCAACTTCGGACGGAAGTTGACAGAGAACATACTGAAGGAAATAGAGACCCAATACAAGACAATAGCAGTGGAGGAATTGGTTAAGGTTAACCTAAATCTATCCAAGAACCTCTATGTTCAGATTATAGACATTATCAACCAACTGCCAAAAGACCTACTAAACGGCAACAAGAAGATTTGCGTTAACTTCCCCGGACTACCCATAGCCAGCGCTTATATACTCGTTGAATTACACGCAAAATTAGGGTTTTTCCCGCTTGCTTTGGAGTTATATAGGTCACGGGAAGAGGATCCTATATTCAATAATTGGCAGTTAAAGAAGATTACTGACCTTGAATACGAGAGGTCAAGAAGCCGAAGTAAGATGTTTGATCCTACTGCTGAATTAGTGTAGCTATCTCGTCTCTTATTTTGTGGAACTCCGGGAACATCTCAATATAGGGTTCCTGGGGTTCCATTTTATCTCGTTTTAAAGAACACCAAGCATCTATGCCTGTTTTTCCATATTTTTCATATATCTTATGGAGAATTGGAACTTCTAAATCCAAAACAGGTTCACAATCGGCAGTACCCCACGCAAATACGTCGTTACATATAGCACAAAATTCCATACCCCTAAATTTCCATTTTTTGGGGTCTGGGTCACTGGTATCCTCGTAGTCTGACCCCCAAAATGCGACATCGTTGAATAGGAGCCAGTTTTGTAGTTTTGACACTTCAAGAGCTCTCAACCTGTCTGAAATACACCCTGTATGGTGGTGTTTTGCCTTGCCAGGGTCATCAGGATGGCATAATCTTATCGGCCACTCACTGGGGTTGGCTGCCAGACTATTCGTCGATTTACCGCAATAATAACAAGGGCCGTCGTTCATATATCAATGTCCTCATAATCTATCTGTGGTTCTTTTCTTAAAACACTTATTTTCGGCTCTTTTGTCCTCTTGTGCATATGGCATAATCCACACATAGGATTGCCACAATCAAGGGGGTGTTTCTTTGCCATTCTATGAGGCTGTTCAATTACTTCCTTATAGTCAGGACTTACCTGCTTTATGACCTTGAGTCTTTTCTTTATTACCCTCTTTACCTGCTGTCTACGAATAGCTCGGTCTTTCATCGTATGAACCTCCAACAAACCCATATCCACAGCATAGACCATATAACAAGTTTTATCGCTGTTACCCAGTTCTCGTCCTTACCGGTATATCTGATAAGTCCGTTGAATATTGCCCATCCTAAAAACCACCCCGCTATATAAATCAACCAGTTCATTTTCTAAGCTTTCCTCCAAGGTTTTATTATCCACAGCATTACAATAAAAGCCGGTAAAATTAGTATGAACTCTTTTATGCTTTTTAGCCTATTTCCCATTGTATATCAGGTCGTCCACTATCTCCACTTCCTTGTCCCAAGCTCCCAGGACGTAATACCAACGTCCAAAAGGAGACCTTGCCAACAGGATAGGGTCTTTCTTCTGTTCTTTGCCACCAGAATCGACGATCAGCTCAAATAGGGGCTTAGCCTTTGATACCTTGCTGAAAGCCTCTGAGAACTTCTCTAACTCGTCTATGGCTTCCATAGGCATATTCCTATAATAAGCTCCCATAGACACCTTCATAACCTTATACTTGGAGCATAGGGCGTCTATCATCTTTTGGTCTGTTGCCGGCCACTTGAACTCCTTGCCGAATTTGGATATCATCTTTCTTGCTCTTAGATACCCTAATACTTCGGTTTCCTGCGAGTGGTCGTTCTGGCCGAGATGGTCTTCTAAAACTTCCTTCCTGCGCTGAACCATCTTTATCTGCTTGTCCAGGTCCACAAGATTCATCTTCGGTTCTTCCATAAGGATCTCTTTGAACACATCAACCGGTTTCTTTTCTATCCTTTCGTCTTTAGGAACTTTCTGTTCTACTAAGCCGTCAGACCTCCACTCAACAAGAGTGGGAGTGTTTCCTTGATTGAAAGTCTGAACGTTATCCATCTGAACGTTATAGTTCGATGTATACCCTTTTGCGGCTCCTTTACGAAGACCCTTTATCCACTTCTTTAATGCTTTTCCGATACCCATTTTTATTCTCCTTTCAAGAGAAAATCGGGGAAGGTAGCTGTGAAACATATAACACGTGACCACCTACATTAGTTTTGCCGCCATAGTGCGAGGCTCATTAGTGTAGCGTTTTACCTGGCCAAGCTTTTTCGAGTAACGCTATTCTGCAGCTTCCTAACCTCTATCGCACTACCAGTAATCTACGTGGACCCTACCTTCCCCTTTCGTAATCTTTCCAAGTTTTATAGTCAATATCGCAGAGGGTTTTTATAACCCCTGTCCTGCGTCTAAGCTTAACGTTCTTTATTTTCCCACACCACTCACAAGTCTTAAAGCTACGGTCGGCATATGTATCTATCAGTTTTCTTATCTCATCAGTGAATCCGTTGACATACACTCGTAAACCACCAAATTTTTCCTTAATCTGAACTATCTTAAAATCTTTACTCGGTTTTGTCTTTACTATCTGACCAAGTAGTTCTTCTATAAGAGGATACCAACCATCATCGCATTGTAGTCCATACCCATCTACAAGATTATCCTTCCCACCAAAAAATCTCTTATACTTCTTTAATATCTGTCCTTCGGTCATCTGTGCAAGCCTCCTTGACTTTCCTAAGGTGTTCTTCAACAGCTTCACGTATTTTCTTTTCGTTAGCTGTTCGCAGGCAGTTAGGACAATACTGGTCCTGTCCTTTCCTCTCCTTTGGCATCTGGTTGCCACAAGTTCGGCAGAGAGAGCTCACTTACTACTTCTCTCCTTTGTAATCCACTTATCAAACCTGGATTGTAGTACTTCGCTATTACAGAACGTTTCTAAGTCAGTATTTGATTCTTTTAAGAATATATCTACGTCTTCCTGCTTACAGCTGTTGTATTTCATAATCTCAACAAGCTTTCCCTTTTTAAGAATCTCAGACTTGTGAGCTCTTTGGAAGTTTGGTATAGCTATGGCAATAAGTAGCCCAATTATTGATATGACTATACATACCTCGACCAAAGTAAATCCTTTTTTATTCTTCATTTTCTCCACCAATAGGACACTTTTTACACTTTTTATCATCTGGACAGAAACCACAATAGACTGGTGCCGTCGTAGACTCGACCACTCGCTTCCCATCCTGGTTCATATTGTCTACTTTCCGTTATCACAATACTACAGGCCATAGCCTTGTCCGTCGGCTACGACGGCCCGCCACAATTACTTATCGTCTCCTACACCCACAGTATACATTCCGGTAGACTTACCCATATTATATAGGGCTTTGTCTGATATAACACTTACACCGGTAAGCATACCTTTAAGCTTATCTGCTTGTAAACCGGCTATTTCAACCGAAGCTCGTCTTGATCCAGCCTCTCCGGCATACATAGCATCCCTCTTCAACTGCTCTACTTCGGCCTGCGCTTTACCCAAAGCAAGAACACCAGAAGCGTTGGCTAAGTTGGCATCCCTATTACCTTCGGCTTCAAGCACTCTCTTCTGTTTCTCTGCTTGTGCCGCGAGGATCTCTCTCTCGTTGTTAGCCTCGGCCTGCTTAACCATCTGAATTTTAGCAGCTTCTGAATCCTGCCTGACCTTTTCAACATTAGCCTGGGATTCGGCAAACATCCTCTTTGCCTCTTCCTGCTTTGCTGTGGTCTGCTCCTTAATCTTCAGGGTTTCCTGAACTGCCAACACTTTAGCGGCAATTTCAGCTTCATACTTGGGATCAAGGTGAACACTATAAACGATAGTATTCTCAACATAGATACCTCGTTCCTTAAGTACATCAGATTGTTTTAATTCACTCTCCAATGCTTGAACAAAGTCAACAAATCCCTGACCAGAGTATATGGATATAGCTGAGTGCGGTCTTGCTACTTTATTTACTACCTCAACCATAGTCCTCTTTAGAATGACACTTTCATACGTTTCTCTTAATCCCTCTTTATGAAGAGTAACTAATTTTTCTGGGGCAAATACTGGAGTTCCGTCCTTTGCTGTATCATACCCTATACGATAGTTCATAGAGATAGCGATCCAAGCTTTCTGACCACCATTCTCACCGCAATTAACCTCTATCCTATCATATTCAGCATCTCTATTATCACCTTTTGTATCAAAGGTTACTTTCTGTGTTCCAATATCATACTTATAGATATCGGTAGTCCATCCGCAGTAGACCTTTGTTCCAGAGGTCCATACATCTTTCATAACACCCTGAAACAGATCCTGCCTTACGACAGCTTCGTTACCTTCAATCTTTACGAGTGATATCGTGTGAAACAGAGCCCAAAGCCCTATAATACCCACAACGACGATAATCCCTACCTTTATCATAAAAGGTCCGGGGTTATTGGCGATGTCATCTAATGTCTGCTTTGCCATTTTATTTATTCCCCTCTTTTTCAAGTTCCGATAATTTTTCCCTAGCTTCTTTAAGCTTTTTAGGGTCCAACTTTACCCTCTTGGACAGCTTAACAAGTTCGTCTATGCTATCCATCATTTCCGTAACGTGTTCTTCTCTTGCATCCCTCCTTCCTATTTTGCGAACCTTCGTCCATACGAACCATATTATTGCTAATCCTCCCACCAACACCAACAACTCCCTAAAAACCAACGCAAACATTTTTCCACCTCCCTACTTTACGTTTTCCAATAATTTTTCTTTCCACCACTCCGGAAGTCCTTTTATAGAGTTCCGCATTATCTCCCCTATAAACTTGTTATACAGGGTTTCTCTTATGTTAGCTTCCTCTTCCTCTGTAATATCCTCTTGAACTCTTTTTATCAATTTAGGTATATCTCTTGCCTGCATTTCCAGTTGTCCATTATCCCTAAGATATTGGAAAGCCTTCTGCCAACGGGGCTCACTACAAAATCCTTTTACATAGTCCTCTAATGAAGCTCGTGGCTTCTTTATCTTCCACTCGGTATCGTGCCTTTCCTTAAAGGACTCCCTTACATACTTGGTAAACAGAGGGTATATAGTTCCACCAAGCATAATCTTTTGGTCATAGTTCTTTATAACCACTCCCTCAACAGTTTCTCCACCTAAAAAGGACTCTGTTGTTGATATTATTCTCTTTAAGTGATCGGCCGCTGGGGAAGATGTTCCACCGTGAGCATCTTGCATTCTTGTTCTATCAAGCTCTCCTTTATATAGTTCCGGAACAACCTCTAATCCAAGAGATTTAGCCGATTCCAATAAGTCTATTCTATTCATAAACTTACCCTTGTGGAATATATCGAATAGGACAATGTGGTTATTCGGTATTCTACTATATTTCAATACGTTATGCTTTGGCTTTTGTAGATACTCTCCATAGAAGTATGTATCGGGGTCAGCGGACAGCTTCAAAGACCTAACAAAGTCTACTCCATTTTGGAACATCTTATCTGGAGCATATAGATCTTGTTGCTGTCCTTTGCTACGGCATACCAATTCACCATCTTCGTTTATACCGAAAGAAAACTGAGAGCCGTCAACTTTCTCTTGTATGATTACATCTCCTACAAGAGCATTTTCGGTATATGCTGAACCTAACACCATTATCTTTGGGTAAGACGGTATGTGTTTCATTTATCCTCTAATGTGGCTTTTAAGAACTTTACTTTCATAGCTTCTTTGCCATCTTCTAAGCACTGGGCTAATAGCATATTTCTTTTTGTCGGAAAACGTAGAAGATGGATACGCATTGTCTGCATAGATTCCATTATAAAAGCTACAGCAGACAGATGTTTATCTACTTTTGCTTTTTTCATATGTCCGCCTCCTTTTATCTATTATATCACTGATTCTTAACTTCGGGACTTAATTTCTTTCATATCTCCCCAGTTCGGCCCTATGCTGAAATCAAAGTTCATAGGCACCTGTAACCACCCGAACTGGTCCTGTATTTTCTTTGTTGCTATCTTGTGAACTATATCCTGAACATCCGGACAAAAACGTTCTTCGCATTCTAATAGAACTGAATCGTGGACAGTTAATATAAACTCTATTGGGAGCTTCTGTTTATGGATATCGTCCCGTAGATTACTCATCATAAACAACATAATATCTGAACCGGATCCCTGAACTGGGGAGTTCACAGCACTTCGGAAAGTCTCTCCGGGTATCTCTTCAAGTCCTAATACCTCAGGGAATCTCCGACGACGGCCGGTAGGATATTCTACATATCCTTTTATCCTTAATTCTGCTCTTACTCTATCGTGCCAAGGTAGGAAACCATTATAGGACCTGAAGAAAGCATCCCTAAATTTCTTGCATTGGTCGGATGTTAGATGTAGTCCATATTCAGTTTCAGCAGACTGCCTAAATCCATCGGCAGATTGTCCATAGATAAGACCGAAGTTACTTGCCTTTGCGCTCTGTCGTTCTTCCTTTGTAACGTCCTCTATCTTCTTATTCATAATGATAGAAGCTGTAAGTTTATGAACATCCATACCTTGATTGTATGCGAGTATCATAGTCTTATCGTTAGCCACAGAGCAACCGACACGTAATTCCATTTGTGAAGCGTCTATATTTATGAACATATGTCCATCTTTCGGAACAAACATCTGCTTAATATCGGACGTTCTTGGTATGTTCTGTAAGTTCGGATGTCTGCTGGATAACCGACCAGAACGAGCCCCACATATAAGGAAGGATCCACGCAACCTATCATCAGAACTCACCATAGCAGGCAGGTTGTCTATATAGGTAGAGAGCATCTTCTCTATCTTATGAAGCCTTAGTAAGTATTCGGCTATCTTGCATCCCTGCGAGTGCAGTTTATTAAGAACCTCGGAATCTACCGAATCCTTACCGCTATCTGTCTTTTTTACTGGCCTGTTTTTAAGAGTTTCAAACAGAAGCTTGGCTACTTGGATATTGGAACGTAGGTTTACCCCAACCGATTCCGGGAACTTTGTTGCTATAATCTGTTTTAGCATATCCAAGTCAGAGTTAAATTTTTTGGACAGTTTCTTTGAGTAGTCCATATCAACTTTAACCCCGTTAAGCTCCATATCTGCTATGACCTGATTCATAGGCATTATGACTTGTAGGAACGTCATAAGCAGACCCTCGTTTATACTTTGGAGCTTGGGAAGGAACAGGTTGTATAGCTGTAAGGTATTATCAGAGTCTTCGGAGTTATATACAGCAAGCTTTTCCAACTTATCTGACCACGAATCTACACAACCATATAAATACTCAGACGATAGCGTTTTTAGACCGTTGGAATACCTATTTTCGTCTAATAGAAACGACATAATCATTGTATCGGCCCATAATGCGTTGGTCTTAACTCCGAATTTCTGTAAGAACTTAACATCGAATATTGCGTTGTGGAATACTTTCTTTACTTCTGACCCCATAATCTCTTTTACTACGTCCCAAACCTTGGCCTTATAGTCCGGATCAACAACTTCTGGGTGGTTAAGGGGAATACATACTGTTTGTCCCTTACCATAAGCAAATGCGATAGTCCATATATCGGCCCCGGCACTAAACGGGTCTAATGTGCTATTGGTTTCTATATCAACAGCTATTACTTCTGCTTTAAGCAGGACTTCTTTCCACTTATTGAGGTCTTCTACTGTCTTACATATGTTATAATTTCTGCTTTTGTACAGCGTTCCATACAAGAATATGTATGCTTTCTTTAAATCACGCCTTAGATTTGGTATGAAGTCGGCATTACGAAGGCAGTAGGCCGGGTGTAGAACCGGAAGAAACTTTATACCATTTATGTCAAGAAAATTACCTTTTTTATCTGTAATCTTGTCCTTTGGAAAGAATATGTTTAAGGCAACGGATCCGGCCAGCACGATAAGTTTCGGTCTTATTTGAGCCAGCTCCTCAAATAAGTATTCTTTTGAACATAGCTTTTTGGCTGCTTTATCCAGTGGTTCATTATCATTAGACGGGTGGCATTTTACTATGTTGAGATAGGAAACCTTTGTCGGACTAAATCCGGCTTCCTCTAAAGTAGCACGAAGAAGCCTACCACTATCTCCCATAAATGGTATCTTTTCCGCAGCCTCCGAATTTCCAGGAGCCTCTCCTATAACTACCAGGTCCCTATCACCTGATATAGCCGAAGGAACAAACACCCTATCGTGATACTTACATTTTTGGCATATTGTTCGTTTGGCTGTTGTAGTCTTTTGTATTCTTATGAGCTCGGACACTTACTTCTTTTCTTCCTTTCCGTAGAACTTATTCAAGGCTTCGACCAACATCTGCGCTTCCTTTTCGGACATCCACACGCTTACTTCTTTGTCCTTTCGGAAGTCAACCATCTTTATTTTCAAGTCCATTACGCTGTCCACATACTTACAAACTGTTACCATTACACTACCATCTGATACCATTGCGTAATGTGACTTACCATCTCCCACACAATGCTGGAACCTCTCTCTGTTTATCCAGTCCATCTTATGTAGATCGGCTCTTTCTGGTTCATTCCTTACTATCTTTTCTGGCTCATTTCTCATATTCTAATCCTACCTCCTCATATATCTCTTTTAGACTCGTTGACATTAGAAGTATCCGTAGATATTCTATTGTCTCCTTGCGTGATACATTATAGAAATTCTGATATCTTTCTACCAACTTGTCTGTAAATTCCTTATCTTGCTTGATATACCTGTTTCGTGGCGGTGGCATCTTCGGTATAAACCTATAAAGTAGTAGATAATATCTCTCCTTTAAGGTATTTGTGTATTTGGAGAAGTCTACTATATAGGGAGCGAAACGACTATCCATACTCAAGAACCGGTTTATCATCCAACCAAGATTCTGAGTTCTGTCATATTTAGGAACGCCATTTTTTACAAATAGGTTATCTAAGTAGTAGAAGATATCCTTCTTTTTCTTTGGTTCGGTCATTTCCTTATCCGTATATTAGCTTTCTCGGCTATTGCATATAGACAAGCAACAAAGTTAAGTTCCTTGTCTGCGATAAACGTGTCCCTATATAGGTACTCAGCGATTATCAATGAAATAGACAGAGCGTCGTTGACAGATATAGCCTCGGCCTTGTCGAATAGATACTTATAGATATCAACAAAGTCCAACTCCATTTTTCGGATAGATGCTATATCGCCAGCTTTCAAATAAGTCAATACCTTCTCGTTATCCCTAAATCCTACACTTTGCAGTTTCCACCTGTTATCTATGGTATGCATCTGTAGGCTGTTTATCATACTTCTTATATCGGGGTAATAGGTGTCCACTAGGATACCCAAGTCGGTATTGTCGTATTCTATTTTTTCCTTAGCTAATATATCGGATAGTTTTTTAATTATGAACTCTTTTGGTAATGATTTGAACTCCATTATCTGGCATCTGCTACGTATCGGCTCTATAATCTTGTTAATATAGTTTGCCGTAAAAATAAACCTGGTATTTTGCGAATACGTCTCCATAAGGTTACGTAGGGCAAAGAAGCTTTCCGGAGTAAGTAGGTCGGCTTCATCCATAAACACGATCTTCCACTTCTTAAAGGAAGACATAGACGCGAACATCTGAATTCTGTTCCTAACGATATCTATACCCCTATCGCTGGACGCATTAAGTATCAGGCTGTCGCAGTCTATCGTACCTATAAGTATCTTGGATATGGTGGTCTTACCAGTTCCTACCCCACCAGACAGGAGCAGGTTAGGTATGCTCTTCTCCTTTACGAACTTATGTATTATATCCTTATGTAAGGGATCTAACACAAGTTCTTCAAGAGAAGTAGGTCTATACTTCTCTACCCAAAGATTATTTTTATTCATTTAACCCTCTATTTGTTTGATACTATATAAAGGTAATCCGTCAGCACGAACATAAGCGGAGTGTCATTTCTGACCTCTAGTGTAACGTCCGGTGTGCCGGATATGGTTTGGAGAACACTGCTCAATAGGTTTGCATCTGTAAGAGCCTGCACCTTTTTGCCGATGTCCTTTACTTCTCCTAGTGGCATAATGGCATTATGTTCCTGTTCAGAACCGACTAATGCGTACAGGTCTTTACCCTCGTTGTAGAAGTTAACAGTGTTAGGAGATATAAGCTGTATTGACTTCAGAAAGTCGTTTCTTACAACATTTGTAAGGTTTATGCTCAAGGCTTCCTCTTTGCGGACCTTCTCTAGGAACCCCGGAACTCTTTCGGTGACTACTGACGATATGGTCTTCGGATCTGACAGGAGGAATTTCATCTTCTTTCTGCCTACCGAAAACATAAGACGATTTACGTCTATTGATATATCTATCTTGCTCAGGTCATCAACCCAAGTGGAAACATACTGCATTGTTTTGAGAAGCTGGCCCAGGTCAAACACGCCTATTTCCGGAAGACCTACCCCTTTATCTGTGTTAGCTACTGCCACAACCGAATGAGATTCGTTGGTTACGGCGAACTTCAACTGCTCGTCAAAGACAGCCTCGTTTATCAGCTTCGACGTATTTGCCATTTCAACCCTATTCATTAGCACTTCAAACTTCATTTGTTACCTCCCTTTGGTTAACTGCTTTTCCTGTCCACAACTATATTAATACGAAAGTCTGTAAAATTTTACACTTTTTTATATTAATATGTATGAGGGGGAAAATATGACACAAGAGGAAATGAGGAAAAAGATAGAAGGTAAGTGCTTTGAGATAGCCAAGATGCTGTTGGAAAAGAACAAGAGCTATGGCAATTCCATAGCTGAGCCGATTAACGTGTTCTCTGCTTTAGACCCTATAAAGCAGGTTGAGCTTCGTATAGACGATAAGCTCAAGCGCATAAAGAACAATACATTAGGGGAAGACCATAAGTTTAAGCACGAAGACTCCGTAAGGGATTTAATAGGATACCTCATCCTTTATGAGATCCTTATGGATATAGCAAAAGCAGAGACTAAATAAGATGAGTATGGACGACGAAAAAGTAGTAGACACTGATACTGCGAAAAAGCAGGCTATTAAAGATTTCCGAACAGCAATGGACAAGGCTGCCGAATTGCTTAGTAAGATTAACCCAAGACTGGCAAAAGACGCGGAAGATGCTACCAAAAACCCAATACGCCCTAATCGCTGATACACATATAGAGAACAACAAGAATCTACCCTACGTCATAAGTACGTTTGATTGGGTAGTAGATACTCTTGTGTCCCGTAATATAAAACACCTTATTATATTAGGAGACTTTGTTAACTCTAGATTCAGAATGGATATATTGGCTCTTAATAGGGCCATAGACATTTTAAACAAACTATACGACGCCGGTATAAAGGTATTTATACTGCTCGGAAACCACGAAAGGTATTATAAGGAGACAGACTTCTCTGTTACCTCTATAAGACCCTTTGAACGACACTCCATAATAATAAGCGAGGTAAAGACCATAGCCGGAGATGGGTTTAACTTCGTATGTGTTCCAAACGTAGAGACAAACGAAGAGTTTGTGAAGCTAGTTTCAGATATAGACCTTTCCCCTAATAAGAAAAACATATTACTCGCACATTGTGGCATATCTGGAGCGGTAACTAATGACTTATATAACATAACTGATAGAGATGGGGTATCAAATGATACCCTATCCAAGTTCGATAGGGTGTTTCTTGGACACTACCATAAAAGGCAGGAAATAGGCAATATCCTATATGTAGGAAGCCCCGTCCAGCTGTCTTTTGGTGAGGAGTTCTCGGAAAAGGGTATAACCATCTGGAATGCCGAAGATAACTCACTGGAACTCGTCCTAAACCCAAATTATGAGCTCTATAAGACGGTTATAGACCCCAAAGAGGACGTAAAAGGCAAGTTCGTAAGGTTCATATCCAACCAGTTTATAGACGCGGCCGAGGCCCGGAGCGTTAAAGAGACGTTGCTTCAAAATGGGGCTTTGGAAGCAAAGATAGAAATAAAGCATAAGGTATTTGAAGAGGTAGCTAAATCGGAGTTTACTGGCGAACTTGACTTGAAAGAGGTCATTCAAAAGTATATAGAACTGAACTGTGTACACGATAAGGAAAAATGTTACAATAAATGCGTAGAGATAATGAAAGAAACGTAATATATCAGGGTAATTCCCTTTCTGTATTAAAGACACTTCCGGACGAGTTCGTGGATTGTGTGGTTACCTCGCCTCCCTACTGGGGGCTTCGTGACTATGGAACAGATAGACAGGTA
>Ga0315286_10000642_pt1 | contig 30083 bp, 23 predicted proteins | sample YL17G10_0_MG_FD_205038 | JGI IMG/M metagenome (GOLD analysis project Ga0315286, IMG submission 205038) | Sediment microbial communities from Yellowstone Lake, YNP, Wyoming, USA - YL17G10_0 | ecosystem: Environmental > Aquatic > Freshwater > Lake > Sediment | place: USA: Wyoming | collected... | reverse complement strand
CCGAGTGTTCGTTTTTGCGTCCTGCGGCATCTCTGACGGGGTGACGGAAGCGCCGACCCACGTCACACTTCCTCCGGAACGCCACCGAGTCTGTAGACGTCGGAATAGGTGGTGGGCCGTGTGTTTTTTCCCTCAGGGTTTTTGCTTCTGCGTCGTACTTCTGTCCGTCGTCTACGCTCGTACGAGTTCCCTCTTTCCAAACCTTCACCCCTGGGAGGTTCCGCAATGAAGCACCCCATAGCGGTGGCTTTGTTCGGGTTTCTCGTATTCTCACTTCTTGTGGGCGGCACTGCCTTTGCGAAGGGCACGCAGGGCAGATTGGCGAATTACAAGTTTGTCGAGACGCCGCAGGAACCGGTGAACGCGCCGGAGATCGGCGGTTCGATGTTCCGGGCGGCGGCGGCGAATACGGTCGTGCTCGGATGGTGGCAGTTCGACGGGCCGGGTGGTCTGCCTGACAAGCAAGGGTGGACCGAGCATGACATGACCGTGCAACCTTTCAAGTACTTCCACGTCGACGGTTCCGGTGGCGCTCCCTGCAACGCCATTACGCCGGTCAACGGGACGAAATCGATGTGGTGCGGCCAGTGGGCGACAACGGCAACCCCGTGGTGTGGATGGGCGACGCTGCCCGGCTACGGTTCGAACTGGAATCAGAGCCTAGAGACCACGATCAGCACGGTCACCACGGTCTCGTACACGATTGTGTGGGATTCGGAGCCGGGGTACGACTTCACCTACGTTGAATGGTGGGATCCGGTGAACCACAACTGGGTTGCCGACGTGACGGTGAACGCGGGCGCGGGTGCCTACGATGGGACCGGCGGACCGCTCGCCCAAACGTCCTCCGCTGCCTCTGCGGGCGTCACCGGGCCAACGAAGGTCCGTTTCCACGTGACCTCCGACGGCGCCTGGTGCGATGAGGACGGTCTTTGGGACACACTACAGGGCGCGGCTCTGGTAGATGACATTTCGATCAACGGCGGTCCGGCCGAGAACTGGGAAGGGGAAGCTTGCTTGGCCCAGCAGTCCGCCGACGGCGTCTGGATCGCCACGGTTCCGCCGGGATTCGGCATCTATGCGGCGCTGCATCACGGGTCTACGTTAGTGCAGCAGGATCCCTGTTACAGACAGAACTCGTGGCTGTGGGGATTCTTCGATAACCCGGCGGTGACCAGCTATGCATGCGGCGGGTGGCCGCTGCAAGGAGCTGTGCCATTCGGCCCCGATGACAACGGGCTCTACCTCGATAACGAGATCTGGTCGCCGTTCTTTCCGATCACGGGTACGGGGACCGAGTTCATTCTCTCACTCCTCTCCTATCGGGACCTCCCGCTTGACAATCTCCAGTTTTATATCTGGCACGTTCGGAGCCGCGACAACGATACGGGCGGCTGCCCGACGACGTGGGAGGATTTCAACTACGTGTACTACGGCGGACAACTCGATTGGATCCGTATGGGGTTCCAGGTCGGTGCGTTTATTCCTGGTGCCGCCGATGACATGCAAGTCGCGCTTGGGGCGATCGACATGTGCAAAGTGTGGTGCGGGATATACGGAGGCGTTGGGTGCCACTCTCATGCACCGCTCTTCGACCAGGTGAGAGTGGTTCGTGTCCAGACGTTCGGGCCGCAGTACACGATGCGCGACATCGATATGTGGCAGGATAACTTCCCCGAACTGGGCGGGATCAGCCCGACTTCATACGCACGTTGCGATATGGCCCAGGACGTCATCCCGGGCAACAAGAAGAACCTGGTCCCCGGCGACTCGCTCAAGCTGGTCGTGACCGACCCCGCGGGGTTGGGCACCGACAACACGGGCGGCCGTTTAGGTAAGTCGGTCTACGCGTTCGTGAAAGTGACCGACCGGTTCGGGAACCCGATCGCGGGGAAGAACGGTCTGGCGATCCAGTCGCCGGATATCAAGGCCTTCGCGACCGAGGTCTCGACGGGTCTCCGGTGGCCGTTCGTCGCGGGTCTTGCTCCGGCGGGCTGGGACGCCTACCGGCTCGACTACGCGTACACCTCCCTTGGGAGTAAGGTGAAAGACACTTTCTGCGGCGACCTCATGGATCTCGCCGCGGGTCCGGATGGACCTCCTTATCATCCGAACGAGAACCACGCGGCGAACGTGGGTATTTTCGCCCCCGGCGATGTGATCAATTATTTCCTCGGAGCTAAGAACGCGACGGGCGGCTGGGCATACTACCACCGCACATTCAACGGTCAAGGACTTGGCCGGAGGACGGGAACGATCTCCGAGGCGATGGCGAGTCCGATGGAGTGGTCGGTGCTCCCGGATGCCGGCCGTCTCCCGGGCGACAACGGGGACATGCTCTACGTCGACGATGCGGACGACCGCGGCGGCCCGGCCCAGCTGTACTTCGACAACGCGTTCAAGTACATGGGCCTCACCGACAGGGTGGACCGCTTCGACGTCCTCGGCCCCTCTTCCGTGGTGGGCAACTCGCTTGCCGGCCGCGTGAAGAACATCGCGGCGCAGATCATCGGCGACCCGGTCGAGATCTATCAGAAGGTTCTCTGGAACTCCGGGGATCTTTCGAGGGGTCTCATGGGCGACGGCGGATCGCCGAACGGAGGCTCCAGCGCGGAGAAGTCGGACGACTACGCGCTTGCGTACGCGTTTCTCAACACCCATCCGGATAACCCCGGCTGGGCGATGTGGTGCGACGATGCCGTGCAAGACTGGAACACCCTGGTCGGCTTGGGCGCCGTGAACGTGAAGAGCGTTTACATGAACCACACGCTCGTGTCGGGCAACCAGACAACGGTGAGCGGCCTGATGTCTCCCAGGATCTTCCCGGCGAGCCCGGTGCCTCCGGTCGGATACCTCCAGCCGACGGAATCCTTCTACGCGTACGGCGGCTGCGCGGTGATCAACGACTTCGACGTCCCCGGCCAGTCCGGGCTCTCGAGAGTCGCGCACCGGTACGCGAACGCGACGACGGGCCAGACAGCAACTCTCAGCCAGCGGACGCCGAACGCGGCGGCGTCGACCGCTCGGTTCTACCTCGCGGGGTTTGCGTACAACTTCATTAGGGACGATGACACCAATGGCGTGCCCGACTACGTGAAGCATCTCCAAGAGATTCTCGTGTGGTTCGAGAACCCGATCAGCGAGCCGACGGGGATCGACCCGGTGGCGTACGTGAACCGTCTCGACAACGCCTACCCGAACCCGTTCAACCCGACGACGACGATCCGGTATTCGATCGCGTCGGCCGGACGCGTGTCATTGAAGATCTACAACGCGGCGGGGCAGCTGGTTCGCACTCTCGTAGATTCGGACCAAGCGCCGCAGGTGGGAGGATTTTCGGTGACGTGGGACGGCGCGGGCAACACGGGAGGGAGCGTCGCGAGCGGCGTGTACTTCTACCGGCTCGCGGCGAAGGACTTCTCGCAGACGAAGAAGATGGTTCTTCTGAAGTAAGGCGCCTTGCGGGAAAAAGAGAGGGGTCACGTTCAGGTTTGCCGCGCAAATCCGAACATGACCCCCTTTTCTTAATCAAGCCGACGGCGGTCTACAAGAGCCCGCAGACGAGCCCGCCGTCCACCTGGATGGTCACACCCGTCACATAGCTCGTCGCATCGGAACACAAGAACACGACGACCTTGGCGATTTCCTCCGGTTCCCCAAGCCGCCGCATGGGGATCCGCTTTTCCCAATCGTGATACACGTCGCCGGCCCCTTCGCTTTCGCGTCTTGCCATATCCTGCGCGAGTTCCTCGAGACGCTCGGTCCTCGTATACCCCGGTGCGACGCAGTTGATGAGAACGTTATCCGCGGCCACCTCGCGGGCGACCGACTTCGAGAACCCCATGAGACCCGTCCGCATGGTGTTCGACATGAGCAGGTTGAGCTCGGGTTGTTTCACGGTAAAGGAGAGCATGTTGACCACTCGCCCCCATCGACGCTCGCGCATCGGCGGGATCGCCGTTTTCATCATCGCCACGGCGCTTTCGAGCGTCAGATGAAAGGCGTGATTGACCTCGTCGAGATCCACGTCGTCGAACCCTCCCGGCGACGGTCCACCGGCGTTGGTAACGAGAATGTCGACGCGCCCGAGTTTTCCGGCGACGGCCTCGACAAAACGGATCGCTTCCACCCTTTTCGACACATCGGCGACGAACGGAAACACCTCGCCGCCGGTCTCGCTGCTGATCCGTTCGGCCGCGGCGCGGACGTTCTCCTCGCTCCGCGAACAGATCCCCACGCGGGCTCCTTCGGCTGACAGTTCACGCGCCACGGCGTACCCCAGCCCCTGGCTCGCCGCGGCCACCGCCGCGACCTTGTTCTTCAAACCCAGATCCATGCGTGCTCCTCCCTTATCGGTGGGTGCTGAAACGACCGCTCAGTACTCGATTCCCTTCTGTGCGTAAATCCCCTGATGAAACGGGTGTTTGATCTCGCGCATTTCGGTGACCAGATGGGCGATGTCGATGATCTCCTGCGGGGCGTTTCGCCCGGTGAGTATGATGTGCATCTTCGACGGCTTGTTCCTGAGCGTCTCGATCACGTCATCGACGTCGAGATACCCGTAGTCCAGGGCGTTGTTGATCTCGTCGAAGATAAGAAGATCGTGCTCGTTCTTCTTGATGAGCTCCTTGCAGAAAGCCCACGCCTTCCCCGCGATTTCCGTGTCCCTCTCCTTATCCTTCGTCTCCCACGTAAACCCCTCCCCCATCGGCTTGATCTCGAAATAGGGGGCGAGCCGCTCGGTCACGTGGAGCTCGCCGTAGTCCCACGAGCCCTTGATGAACTGGACCATGAAGACCTTGAACCCGCACCCGACCGCTCGAAGGGCCGTCCCGAGGGCCGCGGTGGTTTTCCCCTTCCCGTTCCCCGTGTTGACCATGATGAGGCCCACACGTTCCTGTTTGGTCATCGTCGTCTCCTTGCGATCCTTACGGGCGGCGCCGATCGCCACGCGGCCGGAGGACTTCTTGCGAGTCGTTTGGCGGCCCAAGCATATCCGGTGTTCGTTTCGCGGCCGGGCTGGTTTTCCGACAAGCCTACACCACCGACCGGCCGGTTTCAACACCTGACGAACCGGCCGCCTTGACAAAACGCGTTGGGGTCATTAAACATATCGTATGGATCTGGTCTATCTCGATAACAACGCGACCACGCGGGTCGCGCCCGAGGTGGCCGACGCCATGCTCCCCTACCTTACCGACCACTACGGGAACCCCTCGAGCATGCACCGGATGGGGGCAAAAGCGGCCTCCGCGCTAAAAGGGGCTCGGGAACGGGCGGCTGCTTTCTTGCGGTGCCGCGAGTCCGAAATCGTCTTTACGAGCGGCGGGACGGAGAGCAACAACACCGCGATCCGCGGGGTTCTCGAAGCGATCCCCGGCAAGCGCCATATTGTGACCACGCGCGTCGAACACCCCTCGGTACTCGAGGTGTGCAAAGCTCTCGAACGGAAAGACTACCGCGTGACCTACCTCGGGGTCAGTCGCGGAGGTGAGATCGATCTCTCGGAGCTCGATCGAGCGATCACCGGGGACACCGCTCTAGTCTCAATCATGTGGGCGAACAACGAAACGGGTGTCGTTTTTCCGATCGAAAAGATTGCCGAGATCACGGCGTCGCGAGGTGTTCTTCTCCACGTGGACGGTGTTCAGGCGGCGGGAAAGATCCCGATCGACCTCCAGAAGACTCGTGTCGACCTCCTCACGCTCTCGGGACACAAGCTCCACGCGCCAAAAGGCGTGGGGCTTCTCTTTGCCCGTCGACAGACTCCCATTCATCCATTGATAACCGGCGGGGGGCAGGAAAGGGGCCGGCGAAGCGGGACGGAAAACCTTCCCGGAATCGTCGCTTTCGGGAAGGCGATGGAGATGGCCGCGGCGGAGCCCGCGACGACTGCCGTGAGGATCCGCAGGCTCCGCGACAAACTCGAAGATTACATCCTTACTTCGATCCCGAACACCGCGCGAAACGGCGCGCCGGAACCGCGGCTTCCCAACACGACAAATATCAGCTTCGAGGGATTGGAAGGAGAGGCGATCTTGCTTCTTCTCGATGAGGCGGAGGTTTGCGCGTCGAGCGGATCGGCGTGCTCGACGGGCGCGCTCGAGCCTTCTCACGTGTTGAAGGCGATGGGCCTCACAGGGGCCGAGGCCCTCGGGGCCCTGAGATTCTCGCTCAGCCGGTACACGACCGAGGAAGAAATCGATCGCGTGATCGAGGTTTTGCCGGGGATCGTCCGGCGGTTACGTGGAATCACCGAAACGACTCGCTCCACCGATAGAAAAACGGTCTAACTCCCCCTCCGTTGGACATCACCCACCACCATCGCCGCCGATTCCTCGACCGGCCGCTTGCCGTCGACGACGACGTCCGCGTAGCGTTTGCTCGGAAGCACGTACGCCTCGTACATCGGACAAGCCATCTCGTTGTACCGGCGGATCACTTCTTCGCGCGGACGTCCCCGTTCGACGGTGTCTCTTTGCAGACGCCGAGCGAGACAGACCTCGTGCGGCACCTCGATGAACACCTTCGTATCCATGAGGTCCCGGACCTTCTCCCAGTACAAGGGGAAGAGCCCCTCGACGACGACGTAAGGAACGGGCTCGACGCGTTCGACCCGATCGGTCCGCGTGTGCGTCTTGAAATCGTAGATCGGAATATCGACCGGACGACCCGAGGCAAGTTCCCTCAGGTGAAGAACGAGCAAAGCATGATCGAGCGCGACGGGATCGTCGAAGTTGTACCGTTCGATCTCGGCGCTCGCCGCCGAGACGAGCCCGAGATAGTACGAATCGATGGAGATGAGCACGGCCCCGCCCTCTCCGAGGCGGAGCGCGACCTGGCGGGCGAGCGTCGTCTTTCCCGAACAGGACCCGCCCGCGATGCCGATGAAGTAGGGCCGCTTTGCGGAAAACCGTGAGACCATAGAAAGCCATTCTATATCGTGCGCGCGCCGTGGTAAAGTGATCCGGCGCGGGATCGTATATCATGCGGAGCCGCGCCCTCCGGAGACCGCATTTCACCAGGAGCCACGCCATCCGGGGACCGTGTTTTACGCCGAGCCACGCCTTACGGCGGACCGCGCGCCACAAGAAACCTCCCACGAGGAGCGTTATGTCGACCGATGCAAGGAGAGTCCTCACCGTCGGCCACAGCCCCGACGCCGACGACGCCTTCATGTTCTTCGCCCTCGCGAAGGGGAAGGTCACGATCGACGGTTACGACGGCGTCGAGCACGTGATGGAGGACATCGAGTCCTTGAACCACCGCGCGCGCCAGGGTGATCTCGACGTGACGGCGATCTCCGCCGCGGTCTACCCCATCGTCGCCGACAAGTACCGGATCATGGCGTGCGGGGCGTCCGTCGGACGCGACTACGGCCCCATCCTCATCGCGAACCGCCGGGCGACCACCGACGACCTCGCCGGCAAGCGGATCGGGGTCCCGGGAACGTACACGACGGCCTATCTCCTCCTTCGCCTGTACATGCCCGCGCCGTTTCAGCCGGTGATGCTCCCCTTCGAGCGGATCATGGAGGCGGTGGCGTCGAAAGAGGTGGACGCCGGCGTCATCATCCACGAAGGACAGCTCACCTGGGCCGACCGGGGGTTCGAGAAAGTCCTCGACCTCGGTGGGGCGTGGATGAAGGATACGAAGCTCCCCATCCCGCTCGGTCTCGACGTTATCCACCGACGGCTCGGCGCCGCGCGGCACGAGCGGATCACAAAGGCGATGGAGGCGAGCATCCGCTACGCGCGCGCGAACGAAGACGAAGCGATCGGCTACGCACTCGAGTTCGGCCGGGGGATCGAACGCGAGACCTGCCGCCGTTTCGTCCGGATGTACGTCAACGACGACACGGTGAACATGGGTGCGGAGGGCAAGAAAGCGCTTGAGCTTCTCTACGAACGAGCGTCCGAACGGGGGATACTCCCCGCGCTCCCGGAAGACCCGGGAACGCATTCTCCCTTACTCGACATCGTGGGTTTGAAGTAGCGGATCTTTTCGTAGAGCGTCGTCCGCTGGACGGGTGTGAACCCCGCGTCGCGGATCAGGGCGACGACCTCATCGACGGTCACCCGGTTGTAGAACCCCGCCGAGAGCATCACGTTTTCCTCGAAGAGCGTCCCTCCGAAATCATCGCCTCCGAAGTGAAGCGCGACGACGCCGGTTTTCTTGCCTTCCGAGAACCAGGACGCCTGGACGTGGTCGAAGTTGTCGAGATAGATCCGCGAGACCGCCATGATTCTCAGGTAGCGATTCGGCCCCGCCTCGCGGGGGACATGCTTGGAGAGGGCGGTGTTCTCGCGTTTGTAGCTCCACGGGACGAACGCGGCAAACCCTCGCGTCTCGTCCTGGAGCCGGCGGACGGTCTCGAGGTGCTCGATGATGTCCTCGTCGTTCTCGACGTGGCCGTACATCATGGTCGCCGTGCTCCGGATCCCCGCGCGGTGCGCCGCGCGGTGGACGTCGATCCAGTCGGCGGTCTTCGCCTTGGGGAAGAGCTTGGCGAAGCGGGGCCGCACCCGGTCGGAGAGGATCTCCGCGCCGCCCCCGGGGAGCGTCCGGAGACCCGCCTCGTGGAGCTTTTTCAACACCTCTTCGAGCGGGAGCCCCGAGATTTCGACCATCTTCATCACTTCGGGCGCCGAGTAGAAATGCGGATGGATGTCCGGGAACCGCCGCCGCGTCTCGCGAACGAGGTCGAGGTAATATTCGAACGGGAGCGTCTTGTTCAAACCGCCCTGGAGGAGGACCGTGGTGATCCCCGCCTCCGCGGCCTTGGCGAACATCGCCATCATCTCTTCGACCGAGTGCGTGTAGGCGTCCCTGTCCTTCTCCGTCCGGTAGAACGCGCAGAACGTGCAGTAGGCGTCGCAGACGTTCGTGTAGTTGAGGTTCGTGTCGACGACGAAGGTCACTTCCGACTCGGGGTTCCTGCGGAACCTCACGACTTGCGCGAGCGGCGGGAGATCGAGAAGCGGCGCCTCGCGAAGAAGGTAGAGCCCTTCCTCGCGCGTCACCCGCTCGTTTTCGATGACCTTTTGCCGGATCCTATCGAGCATCTCGCGCCTCCTTGCCGGCAACCGGGTACTCCCCGACCTCCTTCAACAGGAGCTTGAACAGATCGAGCGATTGAAGCTCCTTCTCGCCGAGGGTGAAGCTCAATCCATCGAGGTACTCTCTGATCTCCGCCTCCGTCATCCCAAGGTCGGCCCGCTGCCGGGCGATCGCGTCGATCCGCGTGAGATTCGCTTCGAGCGAGCGTTTGAGCATGTCGGCGAGGTACTCGATCATACGCGGCTCGATCGTCTTGCGGATCATCCACCGGGCGAAGACAAAGGGGAGCCCCGTCCAGTCGTGCCACATATCGCCGAGGTCGTATTGATATGGATACGAGGGAAGCCCCTTCCGGTTGGTGAGCGCGTTGTCTCCGATGAGGAGGAGGGCGTCGTTGGGATCGTGCGTGGACACGTACTTCGACGGTTCGATCCCGTACCGCTTGGCAAAGAGCACTTTCAGGAGCCTTACCGACGTCGTCGACTCTCCGGTCCGAGCCACGACGCGGCCGTTCAAGTCTTGGATCGGCCGTTTGGAGAAAAGCGTGATGCTCCGGACCTTGGCCTTCGACGCGATGCAGTAGTTCCCCAGGGGGACGAACGTGTCCTCCAGCTCAAAGCACGTCACCGTTGGGAGCGGCGCGAAATCGATCTCTCCCTTTCGCGCCGCGTGCGAGAGCGCCGCGGGAACGAGCGTACGGACCTCGAGGAGCTCGAGCGGCGTCTCCTGGTAGAAGACGTCGGCGTTCAGATACGGTATCCGGCCGAGCCTAATGGGCATAAACCTGCACCTCGTTATAGAGCGCGTCCCTCTCGACCGGTACGCGCCCCGCGTCCTTGATGAGTCTTACGATCCTCTCCCTCGCCACCCCCACGGGGCTTTCCGCCCTCGCCGCGTGGGCGATTTTCTCTTCGCCGATCGTCCCGTCGATGTCGTCGGCGCCGAAGTTTAAGCCGATCGCCGCGGTCTCCTCCATGATCATCACCCAGTAGGACTTCACGTGCGGGAAATTATCGAGCATGAGCCTCGAGGCCGCGATCATCTTGAGATCGTCGAGGGCCGAGGTGTGGCGCTCGACAATCCGCGTATCGCCGACCTGGTACTCCAAGGGAATGAACGCGAGAAACCCGTTCGTCTCGTCCTGGAGCTCCCGCAGCAGCATCAGATGGCGGATTCTCTCTTCGAACGTCTCGATGTGGCCGTAAAGGATCGTCGCGTTCGAGCGGATCCCCAGCGAGTGCGCGAGGCGGTGAATCTCGAGCCACCGCGCCGCCCCCGCTTTCCCCGGAAAAAGCTCCTTCCGCACCCGCTCGGAGAAGACCTCTGCTCCACCGCCGGGCATCGAGTTCATCCCCACCGCCTTGAGCCGGGTGAGAACCTCCGATTCGGGGAGCCTCCACCGCCGGCTGAAGTAATCGATCTCGGAGGCGGTGAAAGCCTTGATCTGCGTCCGGGGAAAACGCTCGTGGATCGACCGGACAATCTCCTCGTACCGTTCGAACGGCCAGTCGGGATGGTGGCCGCCGACGATGTGGACCTCGCGGATTTCCTCGTCGATCGAATCGAGGATCTCTTCGGTCGTCATCTCGTACGCCCCAGGCTGCCCTTTCTTCCGCGCATAGTCGCAGAAGCTGCACGAGAGGACGCAGACGTTCGTCGGGTTGATGTGGCGGTTGATGACGAAGTAGACCTTGTCGGCGCTTTTTCTCTTTTTCGCGTAGTCGGCCATCTTCCCTACGGCGCCGATGTCGCGCGTTTCGAGAAGCCGAATTCCCTCTTCGAGCGAGAGCCGCTCGCCCGCGCGGACCTTGTCCCAGATGGGGACGAGCCGTTTGTCGAGGAACGCGATGTCGTTTACGACCAGTATTGGTTCCATCGCTTGTCGACTTTCTGGATGATCTCCGGGTCCATTTCGAGCGGGTCCGGATACCCTTTCTTCCACGTCGCGTCGATCCCCATGATCCCCTCGTACACCGGCGCGATCCCGCTCACCGTGGTGCGCGTGAAACGGATGTCCCGCGCCGGATCGAACCGCGTGAAGATCCCCCAGATGAGGTTCACCTCGTCCGCGAGATCGACGTCGGGGCTCACCGCGGCGACGATCTTGACCGAACCGAGCCAGTTCGAACGGACCGCCCGGTCGAGCGTTTCGGCCGCGTCGCCTTCCACCTGGAGGACGAGAAGCGTTTCCTCGAGAAGCCGCCACTTTTTCACGCCGCGGCCCAGAACGGACGGGTCCACTTCGATCGGCTTTGCGGGGGCCGGCTCTTCCTCTCGCCCCGTCGCGTCGATCACGAGCTTGCTCCCCTGGTGCATCTTGAAGCTCGTGAAGTCGAGCGTGTCGAGCGGCGCCCGCGACACGAGAATGCAATCGCTCGCGGGATCGAAGTGTCTTCGGATCGCGCGAAGGACTTCGGCGAAGCTCCGGACGTCCACCCCGGGCTCCACGAGGACGATGCACTTGCAAAGCCCCAGTTGTCCCTCGCCGAAGAGCCCGAGGGCGGTCTTGATCGGCTCGCGGGTGTAGCGGCTCTCGACCGCGACCACGAGGAGGTTGTGGAACCCCGCCTGGTAGTACGCCCACATGTCGCGGACTTCCGGCCGCATCATCTTGATGAACGGCATGAGGATCTCCTGCGACGCGTCGCCCATGTAGCGGTCTTCCTGCGGGGGTTTACCGACGACCGCCGCCGGGTAGATCGCGTCCCTTCGCCGCGTGATCTTATTGATGTGAAAAACGGGGAACGGTGCCGGATCCGAATAATGACCGAAGTGGTCTCCGAAGGGGCCTTCCATGTGGCGCTCGCGCGGCGGGACGACACCCTCGATAACGATCTCCGCGTCGGCGGGAACGTGGACATCGATCGTCTTCGCGCGGACGAGACGCGTTGACTTTCCGCGGAGGACGCCAGCGAATGCGATTTCTTCGAACCCCTCGGGCAGCGGGAATATGCCCGCGAGCATGAGCGCCGGATCGGCACCGAGCACGCAGGCGAGCTCGAGGGCCTCCCCCTTTTTCTCCGCTTCCCGATAGTGGAACCCCACGCCTTTCTGGATCTGCATGTGCATCCCGGTCGTGTCCTTGCCGTACACGTGCATCCGGTAGATCCCCATGTTCGAGACCCCGGTGTTGGGATCCTCCGTGATGACGAGGGGAAATGTAAGAAAACGCCCGCCGTCTTTCGGCCAGCACTTGAGGATGGGAAGCCGGTCAAGATCGGGGTCCTCGACCACCTGCTGGCAAAGCCCGCGGAGGACGTGGTGGGGCCGCGACGCCCACATGCGGGACCAGAAGGACCGCGTCTTCCATATCGAGCCGAGCGACGGGGGGTTCAAGGTCTCGATGACCCGGGCGATCTTCTCTCCCAACTCGCGGGGGTGCATACCAAGAATCATCTCGATGTGCCGCGGGCTCCCCATGAAGTTGATGGCGAGGCGGTAGAAGGACCCCTCGACGCGCTCGAAGAGAAGCGCCGGGCCTTCTTCGCGCACCACGCGAGTCGCGATTTCGGTGACCTCGAGCACCGGGTCGACCTCGACCTTTACGCGCCGGAGAAGCCCGCGCGACTCGAGGTACCAGAGATAACTTTGAAAGTCTTCGAACGGAAACATTGCTGTTTGTCCTCCGCTTGGACGCCGGCCGTAGCGCGTACTCGCCCGGTTGCGTTCGGCTCAACCGCCAGGCTGTTATGGAGATTCTTCCGCTTGCAGCCCGCCCGACCGCCGGCCGTCATGAGAGCATGGCTCCCCACTCGCCGGTCGTTATCGACGCCGGGCTCAGTCCTCTTCCACGGAAAGGATCTTGCTCATTCCTTCGCCCTTCCACCTGGCCGATATGCTGTTTTCCACGCCCAGGTGATCGAGAATGCGGCTGACCACCATGTCGACGAGATCGGCGATCTCCTTGGGACGGTGATAAAAACCCGGCATCGCGGGGAGCACCACGGCGCCCGCGTGTGTGAGCCGAAGCATATTCTCGAGATGGATCACGCCGAGCGGCGTCTCGCGGGGGCAGACGATGAGTTTTCGCCTCTCCTTGAGACACACGTCCGCCGAGCGCGATATGAGATCGGTGGAGATTCCGTTCGCGATCCGGCCGACCGTCCCCATCGAGCACGGGACGATGACCATCCCCGAGATCGGAAACGATCCGCTCGAGATCGGCGCGGCGAGATCGTTGTTCTCGAAGATCTCGAGGGGCACCTCGCTTTTCGCGATACGAAGCGCGCGCCGGATCTCGTCGTAACGATCGTTGAGCGAGCCGCGGAGCTCGATGCCGCATTCTAGACTGAGGATCTTCTCGCCCGCGGCGGAGACGACGAGCTTGACCTCGTGTGGCGAGTCGAGCAGCACCTCGAGGAGGCGAACCGCGTACGGCGCGCCGCTTGCCCCCGAGATCGCTATGGTGAAAACCGCCATACGTGCCTTTCCTGCAAATGGGTTTCTGTTCGAGCCCGTCGAACGGTGGCAATTCCCGCACCGCTTGCCGGGGTCGAGCCCCCCGCCCCCCGGGGGTGAGCGCCGCGCTACGTACACCGTGGTCCGCGCTACGTACACCGTGGTCCGCGCTGCGTACTCCGTGGTCCGCGCTACGTGCTCCGTGGTCCGCGCTACGTGCTCCGTGGTCCGCGCTACGTGCTCCGTGGTCCGCGCTGCGTACTCCGCGCTACGCGCGAGAGACTAGCGTATCCGCGGCGGCCAGAACGAAGAGCACGATGCTCACGACGCCGTTCGCCGTAAAGAACGCGACGTTCACCTTAGAGAGGTCCGCGGGCGATATCAACCGGTGCTCGTAAACCAGCAGAATCCCCGCGATCGCGAGCCCCGCGTAATAAAGAAACCCGACCCCCAGACCGGCGCCAGCAAGGACGAGCGCGGCGACAAAGAGAACGTGAAACACCCGCGCCGCCCAGAGGGCCGCGGCGACCCCGATATCGGCGGGCATCGAGTGAAGACCCTCCCGCCGGTCGACCTCGATATCCTGACACGCGTAGATGATGTCGAACCCGGCGACCCAACACCCCGCGCCCAGCCCGAGGAACAAGGCTTCCAAAGGAAGCGCGTTCTCGACGGCGATCCAGACGGCCGCGGGGACCATCACGTACACGAGACCCAGCGCGAGATGACTCAACCAGGTAAACCGCTTCGTATAAGGGTAAAAACTCATCGCGACGATCACGATCGGCCAGAGCCGGCCGGCCCACGGGCTCAGCCGGTAGACGGCGACGAGAAAGAGGGCGAGGGAAATCGCCATGAAAACGCCGACCTCGACCACCGAGATCCGTCCCGCGGGGAGCGCGCGGTCGCGGGTCCGGGGGTTCCGGGCGTCGACGCCAGCGTCGATGAGCCGGTTCGCCGCCATACCGAACGTCCGGCCGGAGACCATCGCAAGCGTGATCCACGCGAAGACGCTTCCCCGCGGCCACCCGTTTTCCACAAGAAACAGCGTCATGTACGCGAAAGGCAAGGCAAAGATCGTGTGCTCGAACTTGATCATCCCGAGAAACTCTTTGGTCTTGCCGATCGGACCGGGGACGGCGCGCTCGCCGATGGTTGGGTGAGTCATCGTGGGCCTTTCACCTGGACGCGCGTGAGGGGGCATTCATCTTGAACGTCACAAGTTCGCTCGGCGCATATCTTCCTCGCACTCCGCGATGACCCTCGCGATTGCCTTGGAAACGGGGCCCTCGACGGTCATCCCCGCGGCCAGCCGGTGGCCCCCCCCACCGTGACGTTTCGCGATCGCGAAGGCGTCTACTGCTCCGTTCGAGCGGAAGGACACCTTGATTTCGCCGCCGGGCACTTCCTTGAAGATGATACAAAGCTCGACGCCGCGGACCGGCCGGATGAGCTCGAGGAGCCCGTCGCCATCCTCGTACTCCGCACCCGCCTCCTCGAACATCGCCTGTGTGACGTGGACCCAGGCGATCTTTCCATCGTGTGTCTTCTCCAGCGTCGAGAGGGCGGATCCGATGAGTCTCGCCGCTCCCCACCGTCTTGCGTTGACTTTCTTGAAAACGGAAAACGGGTCGGCACCCTTCGCACACAGATCGGCCGCCGCGCGAAAGACTCGCTCGTCGGTGTTCGAGAAGCGGAACGACCCCGTATCAGTGGAGATCGCCGTGTAAAGCGCCTCCGCGATCGGAGGCGTGATGTCGCCGCCCATGTAATTGATGAGATCGAAGATCAAGAGACCCGCGGCGGCCGCCCCGGTATCGCTCACGGTAATACCGGCGAACCCGTCCTCGGCGCCCCGGTGATGATCGATGCACACGCGGGGTTTCGAGCTCCTGCGGACCTCTTCTCCGAAGGGGCCGACGTGCTGCCAGCTGTTGACGTCGACGATGATTATCGCTTCGGCACGTTCCAGGATGTCGGGTGTGTACTCTTCCGGGTACGTTTTGATGGAACCCGCCAGCGGGAGATAGAGACAGTTCGCCGGAACCGGGCTCGAGTTGACGATCACCGCTTCCTTACCTAGATCCTCCACCAAGAACAGGGCAAGCCCAATCTCGGATCCGACGGCGTCCCCTTCGGGATGGATGTGCGTCGTGACGAGAAAGCTCCGGTGCTGTCGTATGAAAGCTGCGACGTCCTGCCACATCGGAAAAAAGCCCCCCCCCGGGGGGTCGCTGAATGGTTCGGGCGCGGCCGCGCGCTGCGACCGCAGCCCGGCGCCCTCGACCGGTGATAGACCGATGAGCTTCGCATATCCCGGAGCGAAGTTCAAGCGGGGTAAGCGGGGCCCGCGAGATTGGGGCTCGCGTGCCGGGCGCTTGACCGGCGCTCACCTCACCACGACGACCTTGGTGGCTCCCTCCACACCGCCGGCGAAGGCCTTGACGAAGTAGACCCCGGCCGGAACGTTTTCGAGGTTTTCGTTGGTGCCGTCCCAGACGAGCGTCAGGACTTGTCCGACGACCCGTTCCGAATACAGCCGTTTCACGCGCCGCCCGAGCACGTCGTAGACCCACACGTTGGTGTCCGTAGGAATCGCCTTGGGGAACTGCGCCTCGGGGTCGTCGTACGTCGTCGGGATGACGACCGACACCATGGTGCGCTCCCGGAAGGGGTTGGGAGAGGCCCCCGAGACGATGCTTCCTTCCGGGACGGGGATCATCGACCGTGTCTCGATATCGTACGTCCGCGTCGTCACCGTCGTATCTTCGTCGTGGTACGTCGTCGTGAAGGTGCCCGCCACGTAGTATCGGTACTTGACGCCCGGAATGACGTTCTCATCGAAGAACTCGTACAACGTGAACGAGCCAACGGAATGATACGGCTCTACGTCCGCGGCGATCACACGGTCCTCCTGGTCGCCCTCGACATCCACCCGGTGCACGTCCAATCGCGCGTCGAATGTTTCCCCGAGGAGATCGAACTTGATCAGGTTGCCGTCGTTTTGGTTTTGGTAGCCGAAGTGCAGGTACGCCAATCCGATGTGATAAATCTCCTTGATCTGGTCCTTCGACTGGGCGTTCGCCGCGTTCCTCGTCACGACGGAAAAGTACGATGACCCGCCGGCGAGCACGTCGAGCGCAAACTCGAAATCTTCCTCGAGCTCGTCGCAAACCCCGTCGAGCGGCGTGAGCCGCTGCGTGATCACTCCGTTCTCGCTCCGCCCGACGAACTTAACCGGCACCGCGTAGTCGATGCGGAGATCGGCCTCCTGGAGGGGGTTCTGGTTGGGTACGCCCTCGGAGACCACCTTGAACCGAAGGGCCGACCCCTGAGCGAAAACGGTCTCGACGGCGGCGTGTTCGTAATAGACCTTGGGAGGCGCGTCCAGCCCATCCGGGACGGAGTTGTGGTTGAGGTCCGATAGGCCGATCATCTTCGCTGTGTACACGCACGGCGTCCCGGAGAAATACCATTGGAATGCGTCGACGTCATTCATGATGCAGGGCGCCGGCGTCCCCGCACCCGGGCACCCCACCGGCCCGCCGTACGAATCGATCCGTGTCGTCTTGTTTCTGTTCTGAGCGTTGAGATACCCCGAATACGAATCGCACCCGTTCGACGCCTTGTGCCCTTCCTCGAGCGCCCAAAACATCGAGCCGAGGAACTGTTTGAAAGCCTGTTCCGTCGAGGTCGGCCCCGCCGGATGCGGGATGACGAAATACGGTCCTCCCAGAAAAGCCCAACCGACGGCTCTCGACCCGCCGAACAGATGGTCCGGGTCGTTCTCGGCGTTCACGATGAACGCGGTGAACACCCACTGTGTGTTGAACTCGGTCCTTTTGTCGTTGTTGAATTCATGGACCGCCGTGAGGTGCCGGTCGGGACTCCCGTCATCGTCGTAGCCCAATCGATCCATGATCTCCTCGACCCAGGCCTCGTCCTTATAGTCTTCGTTAATCGGTTCGACCCCGGTGAGAATGCGCTCGATTGTGCGAACGAGAAAGCTCATACCGGACTTTCTGAATTCGTTCTGGTAGTACATCATCCCGAGCGTGGCTTGTCCAAGCGCCGCGTCAATCGCCTCGTCGGTCCATTCTTCCTGGTGAAAAGGATGGGGCGAGCTCTCCGGGAGAATGATATTGACCAGTATGCTCCCGGTCATGAGCTCGCTGTTCTGGTGTATATTCCGGGGATCGGGATAGTCCGATCGCGGAAAATTCTGCGTCCGTCGCACCGTCTCCTCGGGGACCATGATCGTCGCCGCCTCCCACGGAAACGATGGGTCCGATTGGGATTGAGGCGCTCTTTCCGAGAGCTCTTCGCGCGCTTCCCCCGCCTTCGCGTAGCATCGTTTGATCCAGCTGGGTTCGAACGACAGCGTGCGTGCGTTCGTCGCATCCACCTGCGATTCGAAAACGAAAGAGATATCGGGGTCGTTCGAGACGCTCCGGGGGTTCACACCCGCGGGGAGTTCACACACGACGGTTCTTGGCAGAAAACAGATAACGCCTCGAGCCCCTCGCTTGATGAGGTCGTTATAGAGCGAAGCGAGTTTGGACTCGTCGTGAGAGGCCGAGTAGAAATAGACGCGTTCCGCGCGACCCTCTTCGGGGGGCGTGAAGTTCATGAGCCGAACTTCCGCCGCACGCGCCGGTGACAGCCACAGGAGGGAGACGACCAGGAGGACGAGCGGAAGAGGCAACACGGTTCTTCTCATCACCGAGACCTTCCTTCCTCGGAGACTCAGGGGCGGGGTGTTCGAGAGGTGGGGTACTACATTGGTATTATGACAGATAATCTATTGAATGACAAGTACTCGATTGCACGCGCTCGCCGCCGGTTCCGCCCCGCGAGAGCCTCGCGCTCGTGTGGACGTCTCCCGGGGACGACGGCGCCGACGGGAGGGCGTCGAAGTACGAGGTCCGCTGCTCCAAGTCTCTCATCACGGAAGACAATTGGGAAGCGGCAGTCTGCGTCGATACGGCTTGCGTGCCCGACCCCAAACCCGCCGGGCAGATCGAAACCATCGTCATTCGGGGTCTCGATTCCGGAACCCGGCACTACTTTGCTCTCAAGACGACCGACGACGACGCAAACGAATCCGGTCTCTCCAACTGTGCCACCGAACGCACGCTCGACGAGAGCTGGACCGACCAGTGTTGCGGACCGACGTCTCTGGTGTGCCTCGCGAACGACGAGTACCCCGGCGGAATGTACACACTGACTTTCGACTTTTGCGATGACGTGTCGGGCGAATGTCTTCCCTTCGACTGGTATCATGTGTTTCTCTGTTGGGAAAACGGAGTACAAGCCATGGCCTACGTTCATTTCGAGCCCTGACCGGACCACGCGGGCGTTGCCGCGCCGGTCGTGGCGCCTCGTCGTGCCACCTCTTCCGGTCCCGCCCGCAGCTTGCTCTATGGTCAAGAATTCGCTTTGATTCCCGCGCCAAGACTGTATTATTCCCGTCAATGAAACGGACAACGGGACTCAGCCACAGGGGTGGAACAATGATCGTGCGATTCGTTCTCTTGGTACTTCTGACATTTTCGGCGGCGTGCAGCCAGAAGCAGGAACCGGCGCAGCACGGGGAACCGGCGTCATCGGCAAAGTTTACAAACCTCATCTGGACGGCACCCGAGAGCTGGGTGGAGGAACAGCCGAGCTCCGGGATGCGCCTCTCCCAGTACCGCCTGGCCAAGGCGGAAGGCGACCCCGAAGACGCGGTATGCTACGTGTCTCACTTCCCGGGGTCGGGTGGAAGCGTGGAGGCCAATCTAAGCCGATGGTACGAGCAGTTCGTCCAGCCGGACGGGAGGCCGTCGTCCGCCGTGGCGAAGGTGAACAAGGCGGAGCACCACGGATTCCAGCAGACGACGGTCGACGTGAGCGGGACCTTCAGCCAGTCGACGACTCCGATGGGTCCGGCGGGCGAGGATAAATCCAACTTCCGGATGCTCGGGGGAGTGATCGACACACCGGTCGGGCCGTGGTTCGTCAAGCTCATCGGTCCCGAGAAGACCGTCGAGCGCTGGGAAAAGAGCTTCTACGAGTTCATGAAGTCCTTCCGGACCGATGCGTCGTCGTGATCAAGCGGTGAAGTGGAGGAGGGAACACGGAGAGGCCTTTCGCGAGAACGAGCGAGGATCACCCGCCACGGGTCCTGTCGCTGATTACCCCGCCCGTGCTCGCAAGCTCAAGCGCGGCGCGGGGGCCCCATCAGCGCCACCCGCGGTGGGAAGCCGAGCGAAGTGGAGCGCTGACCTCTCCGTGTTCCCTCCTCCCTTCCTTAGATCTCCCCGAGCGTGTGCGTCCGACCTTCGTTCGCCTTCTTCAAATACTCCATCAGCGGTTCGAAATACGCGAGCATCGCGCGGGCGCTCATGTCCTCGCCCGTCGCGTCCCGTAGCGTCTGCCGCCAATCCCCGCTCTGGCCCGGCCGCATGATCTTCGCGAGAAAATCGCCGACTTCCTTGTTTCCGTAGTAGTTCGTCGCATGCGGGTCCTGCTTGAGGATGTTTCTCGCGATGTAGTCGTGGAACTGAAAGAGAAGCACGTACGAGATCGCGTAATCGTAGTACTGCGCCGCGTCATCGCTGATGTGGGTCTTCGACGCGGCGTCGCAGAACTCTTCCCCGCGCGGCGACGGAGGGAGGATGCCCTGGTATTTCGCCACGAGGTCCCACCACTCCTGGTTGAAACGGTCCGCGGGAAGCTCCCCGGCGTAGAGCGAATGCTCGAACTCCGTCATCACCCCGGCGGACCAGGGGATGAATACCACGTAGTTCAGCGCCTCTTTGAGCAGTGCTTGAAGCTCGTCCGTTTTCGCGTCAGCCGGCAGCAGATCGAGACCGGCGAGAAAGGGTTTCTGCATGGCCGCTAGTCCCATGAGCGACCCGATCGCTTCGTGATACCCGCGGTTCGCGCCTTCCCTCAATAAGACGGGGACCTCGGAGTTCGTGTAGTGGATGTAATAATAGACGTGCCCGAGCTCGTGGTGCGCCGTCTCGTACCACTCGGCGTTCGGAGCGATGCTCATCAGGCAGCGGATGTCGTTCGCGAGGTCCATGTGCCACGCCGACGCGTGGTTGTTCTTCTTGTAGGTCGCGTCGGGTGGGAGGGGAAAGAGGCTCGAGAGCTCCCAAAAGCTCTTTGGGAGCGGCGGGTAGCCCAGGCTCACATAGAAACGCTCTCCCTGCTGGGTGAACCACTCGGGTGATTTCCCGCGGAGCATACCGTCGAGATCGAGCCCTTCGACGGTCACCATCGTGTTCCAGTCCTGCCCCCACCGGTTCGGGAGCCAATGGGCGGGAAGCATCTCGGGAACGTCCGCGACCCCGTACTTCTTGGCGAGCTCGTAGCGGGCGTACGTGTGAAGCTCCCGATAGAGCGGGCGGAGCTGCCGGTTGAGATCGAGGAGCAGGGCGCGGAGCTCCGCCGGCGTCATCCCGTAGTCGGATACCTGGTAGGCGAAATAATCCGCGTAACCGAGCGCGCGGACCGTCTCGTTACGAAGACGGCGGAGCTCGACGAGGCCGTCCTCGAGCGTCGGCCCGATTTCCTTGCTCGCCGACCAGGCCTCGAGCCTCTTGTCGAGACCGGTTTCGAGCTTGAGGATGTCGTCGATCTCGTTCGTCGACACCGACGCGCCGCCGATTTTGAAATCGAACCCGTAGAGCTTCTCCGTCTGTTCGGCCTCGCGTTTGATCCGCTCCTTCACGAGCGCGGCGACGGTTTGCGGGTTGTCAGCCGCGTTGTACAACACCTTTTCCAACTGTTTCACCTGTAAGGGGAGCAGCTTCTCCTTGTCGGCGAGATACCGCGTCGCCGTCTCGATGTTCTCCTTGCTCCCCGTGTACGCGGCCAGCGCCTCGTTCGCCATCCGGGTCCGGTACGCGTTCGTCGTATCGCCCTCCACAATCATCGTGTTCGACGCCCATTCCGCCTTCGACGACTCGTACGCGAGCCGTTGAAACTCGGAACTATAACGATCGAGATACGCCTGGACCTCGTTCTGCAGGTTCTGGGCACCCGAGCACCCGATGACGAGCAGAAGTGCCCCCGCGATCCACCAGGTCTTCATCGCTTTTCCCCTTTCTGTGTCGAGCGTGAGCGGAGCGCCGGCCGGAGCCGCGACCGCGCGGCCGGCGGCGTCTCACACGGTGTGGGTTTCGAGTTGATCGGGGATGACCACGCCGGCGTATCCCCGTTCCTCGAGCGTCTGTTTAAAGGCTTCCGCCTGGCTCAATTCGCCGTGAACGACAAAGATCTTTTTAAGTTTGTCGGGAGGCGTGTTCGAAACAAACTCCAGGAGACCTTTACGGTCGGCGTGCGCGCTGAAATACGGCATGCTGACGACTTCACACTTCACCCGGTGCTCTTCCCCGAAGATCTTCACCACCTTTTCCCCGTCCATGAGCCTTCTGGCCAGCGTATGTTCCGCGGCGAATCCAACAAATAGCACCGTATCCCGCGAGTCGCCGACGTTGTTCTTGAGGTGGTGAAGTACGCGTCCCCCTTCGGCCATTCCCGAGGCGGAGATGATGATGTGCGGCTCCGCGAGATCGTTGAGTCTCATCGACGCCTCCGCCTTTCGCACACAGGTGAATCCCGGCGGCGTGAAAAGGTCCTCGGCGTCGTTCACGAAATGGAAGTAAGTCTCGCGGTCGAAGCATTCGGGGTGCGACCGGTACACCTCGATCGCGCTGCAAGCCATGGGGCTGTCGACGTATACGGGAACGTGCGGCACGCGGTCCTTGTCGAGGAGCCCGTGGAGAATGTGAACGAGATGTTGCGTTCTCCCGACGGCGAAGGCGGGGATGATCACCTTCCCCCGCCGCGCGACTGTGCGGTTGATGATGTCGGCGAGCTCCTGCTCGGCGCCGGACGGGTCCTCGTGCTCCCTGTTCCCGTACGTACTCTCGACGATGAGAACATCGAGGTTTTCGAGAAACCTTGGATCGCGGATGATCGGCATGTCCTTGCGGCCGACGTCGCCGCTAAAACCCAACCGGATTTGCCGGCCGTTCTCTTCGATCTCGAGGAGGACGAAGGCCGACCCGAGGATGTGCCCCGCGTCCCTGAATGTCGCCGTGACACCGCTCGTGATTGGAAAAGGGTTCTCGTACTGGATCCCAACGAAATGGCTGAGAGCCGCCTCCGCGTCGTCGATCGTGTAGAGCGGCTCGATGAGGGGCTCGTGTTTCGCCGCGTGGTACTTGTTGATCCACTCGACGTCCTTTGCGTGGAGATAGGCGCTGTCCCGGAGCAGGATCTGGCACAGATCCACGGTGGCCGACGTCGCAAAGATACTCTTCGCGTATCCGTTCTTGCAGAGGTTCGGGATGTTGCCCGCGTGGTCGATGTGGGCGTGCGAGAGAAGAACCGCGTCCACACCGGCCGGATCGTACTCGAAGCTCAAGTTCTTTCGGTAGGTCTCGCCCCGCCGGCCCTGGAAAAGCCCGCATTCGAGAAGGACTCTCTTCCCGTTGACCGAGAGAAGATACTGCGACCCGGTCACGGTTCGCGCACCGCCGAGGAACTGTATCTGCATATCCGCGCTCCTCTGTATAATGTGTTGGATGTCGTGAGTCGACGAAGTATACTAGACAAAATTCCGGACGACAACCCGTCAAAAGGGCGTGTGCGAGATGAAAAACGGATACATCTACGTCGTGGTTACCGTGAGCGGCGCGTCGGTCCTCGCCCTCGAGATCCTGGGAACGCGGATCCTCGGTCCGTTCTACGGTGTGGGTCTCTTTCTCTGGTCGGCGCTCATTACGGTCACCCTCGCGGCGCTCGCCGCGGGGTACGCGATCGGAGGGAGATGGGCGGACGCGGGGCCGAAGCTCAAGCGCCTGAGCCTTTTGTTGCTTTTCGCGGGGATTTGGGTCGTCTTGATCCCGTGGCTCAAGCGGCCCGTTCTCGGTCTCGTCGAGCCCCTGGGGCTTCGCGCGGCGGTGCTCCTTGCGGCGACGATCCTCTTTTTCCCGCCGCTTATGCTCCTCGGAATGGTGAGCCCCTATGCGATAAGGCTCAAGGCCTCCGGGATCGAGGTCGTGGGCCGAACGGCGGGGAACCTCTACGCCGTCTCTACCGTGGCAAGCGTGGCCGCGGCGCTTCTCGTCGGGTTCTTTCTCATTCCCGTCGTCGGGGTGACGCGGATCACGCTCGGAACGGGGCTTCTTCTCGTGGGCACGGCGATCTACGGCGTGGCGGGTAACGGAAAGAACAAAGCCGCTTTGTTCTTTCTCCTGTTCGCCGCCGGAGCGATCGCCGTCTTGACCGTGAGCCGTGCCGGCGACAAAACCTCCGCGGAGAAGGTAGTCGCCCTCGAACAGAGCGCTTACGGCGAAATCCGTGTGGTCGAGAGCGAAGAGACGCGCTACCTGCTGATCGACGGCGGCATCCATACAAGAGTCGACGCCGCCTCGGGAGAGTCGTTGGTTCCCTACGTCGATGTGCTCGACATCGCCAAGCTCTTCTACGACGGGCCCCGGCGGATGCTCCTCGTGGGCTTGGGCGGAGGGTCGGTGGTCAAGCGATTCGCGGGCGAGGGGTGGCGGGTGGATGCGGTGGAGATCGATCCGGTGGTGACGCGCATGGCGCGCGAGCACTTCGGCCTGGAGGACGAAGAGGCCCGCGTCTACCACATGGATGGCCGCGCTTTCCTCGGAACGACCGGCGAGACATTCGACCTCGTGATCATGGATGCATTTGGGAGCAGTTCGATTCCCTTTCACCTGGTCACACGGGAGTCGTTCGCTTTGATCCATTCAAGGCTGGTTCCCGACGGCATCCTGGCCATGAACGTCGAGGCGACCGCCTGGCACGACATCCTCGTACATTCCCTGGCGGCGACCATGTCGGAAATATTCGAGCACGTGGTGGCACTGCCGATGGCGGAGCCGCCGAACACGCTCGGGAACCTCGTGCTGCTCGCGTCCGACCGGCCTCTCGAGCTCGAGAACGAGCCCCCGGTGCCCACGGACCGGTTTAGCCGCGAATACAACCGCGCGCACGCATGGGACAATCGTTTCGAGGTCGATCCCACGGGCGTTCTCATTCTTACCGACGACCACAACCCCGTTGACGTCTGGGCGGAGCAAGTCAACCTGGTGGCGCGCCGGTTGCTCCACGAGCACTTCGATCCCCAGGTGAGCTGGTAGAAGCTACCCGGTCTCGCCCTTACATCGGCATGATAACGCCGCTCTCTTCGACAACTACCGGGTGTCCGCCGAGCGTCTTCGGAATGCGGCGCACCAGATCATCCGTCTTTCTCACCACGTAGACCTGGATGCACGGCGTTCCGTCGCCGAGGGCGCCTACGGCAACCGCGGTCACGCCCTCGATCGCCATGAGCTCGCCCGCGTGCGCCTCCATTACCGCGTTGATATCTTGCGTCGGCATATCCCTCCCGTCGCCGGTGCCGCCGCATGCGCCGATGACGATGAGCAACACCAGCGCGGCGGCACATATCGTGAGTCTAACCGAGCGTGCCATATTCGCTCCCGTTGGACGATGACACGAGCACAATGTGACGAAACCCGTCCCCGGCGCGCGCCGGGGACGGGTTTTGTATCGATCGATAGCGAGCGAGCAATCGCTCACACGCTACTGTCCAACCATCGTGGCGCCGAAGAACGAGAGTACCTGGCCAATCGGGTTGGCCACTGCCAGCGAAGTGCTGCCCGCGAATAACAAGCCCACCGCCTTGGGGTTGGTGCTCACGTCCTGCACCATCAACGAACCGGAGTCGCCGCCCGCGAGGAAGGAACTCCGCTTGTTGGTGACGAGGATCTGACCCGTGAAGGTCTTCGTGAACGCTGTTCCGCCGGCGCACTCGTTTTCGTACGTGATACTGACGGACGCGTTGAGCCCGCTTACCGAGCTCCGCGTGAGACCGGTGGTGCGGCCGCTCTTCTTGACGTACTGTCCGACCGAGGCTGCCACCGTCGTCGCCGAGATCGTGCCGACTTCGAGAATGGCGCCGTTGTCGGCGACCATACCGGTGATGATCGTCGCCGAAGAGCAGTCCACGTTGTTGTTCGGCAGTGAGTGCGACACGACGAGCGTCGCCACGTTCTGCGCGCTGGTCGCGGCGCAGTTGACGTCGATCAGCCCGGGCTGGATCACGTAGTCGCCGGTCGTCGCCACGCGGCTGTTGCCGCCGGCGACGATATCGGCCTCGAACACGTGATAGTTGCTGAGGATCCGCTTCTGGCCGCCGACATTGATCAGCGATCCGAGCGTTCCGCCGCAGCAGTATCCGTTGGCGAGATCGTACCGCCAGCCACCCGACGTGCCGAGCTGGATCGGCGGGGTTTGCTTGGCCGTGTGGCTCGCAGCGGTGGTCTTCATGGCGACGATCTTGTCCGTGCGATGAACGACGACCGGAACGCCGTCGAGCTCATTCGGTATCCCTTTGGCCGCTTTGTCCGTGGTCGCGAGAACCATGACCGCGAGCCGCCCATCGTCAGTAAGGGTCGTGGCCGTACCGATGATCTCCGGATCGGCCATGAGCCTCGCCGTGTGGCGGTCCTGGACCGCCATGACGGACTGGACCATGGGATTACTCGCGGTGAAAAGGCCTACATCCTGCGTCTGCGGCGCCATAGGCGCGCTGTCCCGGGAACAGCCCCAGAACCCGGCGCCCAGTGCGACGGCGACGACCAGAAGCCCCAGCACCAGATGCGGAGCCCTGTTGAATGGGTACCTCATTCAGTCCTCCTTAGGTAGGGGGTGGGGGAACCAAGCGCCGATTAACGGCTAACTGATAGCCTGGCATAAGCTTGCGGCAAAGTCAAGAAAAGAGATTATCTCTCCACTGAAACCGAAGCTTCTCGCCTCGCGACCACCAACACCACACCCGCGAGAACGAGAACCACACCCACCGTTTCGATCCCAGAGAACGACTCGCCGAGGAAGAAGTGCGAGATGAGGAAGGCGACCACGACCTCGACGAGGATCACGATCGAAGTGGAAAGAGGCGACACCGACTGAACGCCTTTGAGGAAGAAAAAGTACGCGAGGATCGTCGTGACCACGGCGAGGTAGAGCACCGCGGGCGCTGCGCGCCAGGCGAAGTGGACGTCTTCGGGGACGAGAAGCGGTGTCGCGCCCAGCGCCGCCCAGAAGCACAGCGCCTGCGACATGTTGAACGCCCCGTATTTTTTCGCGAGAGATCCCGAATAGATCACGAAGAAAGCCCAGAGGAGTCCGGCCCCGATCGCGAAGAGGTCGCCGGTGTTGACTACCGAGAAGCTGGAAAAATCGAGCCGTGTGCTCGTGACGACGACACCGGCGAGAGCGAGAACGAGCGCCGCAAGCTGTCTTTTCGTAAAGCGGTCCTTGAAGAGCGCGGCGGAGAACAAGGCGACGAAAACGGGGTTCGAGTTGATGAAGAGCGCCGTCTTGGAAGCCGTAGTGAGTTCCTGAGCCTTGTACTGGCACATGAACGCGATCATATTGAGAAGCCCGATGAGCACGAGATCGCGGCCGAAGAGCGTCTTCACCCGTTCGACGCGCCGATAACGCGGGAGAAGGATCACGAAGGCCACGGCGAACCGGAGGATGAGGAAGAGTATCGGGGACACGTCGCGGAGCGCGTACTGGATCACGGGGAAGGAGCTTCCCCAGACGATGGCGGCAAGCAATAGATAGCGCATGGGGGGAGGGCGCCCTCGACCTTCCTTACGGTTTCTCGAACCGCGCGTCGTCGATCTCGGTGTTCGCTTCGAACGAGCTGAATGTCATCGTATACGGCGATCCATCGAATCCCTCGCCCTCGATGACCCGGTAGATGCTCACTCCTTCGACCACCGTGTATTCGCGGAACCGAGTCGTGGTCTCCTTGACCTCGCCGCCGATCGACTGTTGGAACGAGCGTTTGACTTCGAGGAACGTCTTTGCGTCGATGTAGACGTGCCACACCTCCCCACCGGAGAGCGTGAGCTTGATCCTGTGGAGCTTCCCCTTGTCCGTCTCCTCCTCGCCCACGTACTCAGCGTTATGGCCTTTCTTGTCGTATTCGACGAGGGGGCCCTCGAAATCCGTCCACCGGAGAACCGACTGCGCGAGATCGTCAGGCATCTTTCGCGGCTCGACGATCCCGAGGAGCGGGTTCACCCACCACGTTCTCTTGCCGTCGTGCGCCTGGACGATCATCTTGCCCTGGAGATCGATGTCCATCCGGCAGAGGTTCGGGCGTTTCATCCACAGGGTGAACGGAAGCTCCAACCCTCCTTGAGCAAGCCGTCCGTTGGCGCGGAGCGTCCGGATCGCCCGGATCTTTTCCACGCCTCCGATCGCGTCGACGTGTTTCTTGATGATCTCGCCGGCCTTCCGCGCCTTGGGTGGCGCCGCTTCCTCCGCTAAACCCGCGCGAGCAGCAAAAGAGAGCATCACGGCGACGGCGAGAACGCGCCACTCGAGAGACATCATCGCGAAGAAAACCTCCCCGATCAATAACCCGATCAATAAAACGACGGGGTCGTTCCGAACCCGGGTCCGAGAAAGATCGCATTCAAAAGCAGCCGCTCGCCGCCGTGGAAATAAGCCCGGAAGTTCGGCGAATCGGCAAAGAGAATGATTTGCCCGTTGCCGCGACCCTCACGCGTCACGAACGACGTCTCGCTCCAACGCTCCCGCGCCTCGGGCCAGAGAAGCCCCGAAAGCCTGATGCGATCGCGCGGAGCGAATCTCCCGGCGACCTGGACACCGGTCTTCGCCAGGTAAACCTGATCCGTGTCGATGAGGATCGGAACGGGAGACTTCACACCGAACGAGAGCCAGTGCTTCTCGTCGAGATCCACGGCGAGAATCGCCCCCCGCGGCCTGAGCTTCCGCGCGATCTCGTCGGCGTCCTTGATGGCTTCGAAATCCGGCGCACCGGGTTTTTTCTCCTCTTTCTTTTCGGGCTCCCGCTTGACTTCCCACACGTCCAGACTGTCGACCACCGGCGTCGCCGCCGTCTTCGCATACGCGAGAGAGCGGTCGTACTCGGAGAGCTTCTTGAGCACCTGCCCCTTCTGGCGAACCGCGCTCAACGCAACCGTGGTGTCCGTGGCGAACGCCGAGGCCGACCCAATCGCGACCAGCGTACCTCCCGCTTCCACCCACGTCTTGAGCCGCTCGATGCCGCCTTTCCCCAGCATACGTTGGTACACGTCCGGTCCGCCCCAGGTGGAGGGGAGAACCAGGACGTTGTACTTCCTCAGATCCACCTGACCTATGGAGAGAACGTCGAGCGTCGACGCGCGGCACCGCAGGCGGGCGTCGAGAAGGTGCCAGGTCGGCCCATAATCCGAGAGCGAGATCTCGGGCCCCGCGACGATCCCGATCCGGGGCGGTTCGAGCCGCGTGAACTCCCCGCCCCCGAGATCGGCGCCCGACGCGGCGAGCGCCGTATTGACGCCGTAGACGTCGACGCCCTCGCTCCGCGCGAGTTCCTCGAGAACCTCGGCTTCGAGACGCGGGTTCGCGCTTCGCTTGACAAGGACGCTCCCCCTCGGGAACTTCTTCCCTTCCACCTCGAAGGGCTCGCGCGCGCACCACACTTCGACGTCCTTTTCGAACAGCCGCGCAAGAAGCGCGTAGCCTCGATCATCCGTCATGTCGAAAACGTAGCCGAACTTCGGCGATGGGTTGGAGAAATTGCCCCTTATCTTTTTCTCGGGACGCGCGGTATCCACCGCGGGGAGACTCTCCACGTAATAGCAATCGACGCCGTACCCCAACGGGAGCGACCAAGCCGTCGTCTCGTAGAGTTTCGTGTCGTTCTTCTCCAGATTCTCCTTCCGCTCGAGCTCGAGGAACTTCGTCGGCAGGCGGATGTCGAACGCGAGAATCGTCTCGGCGAGCGCGCGGAGCGGTTGGGCGAGGGAAACGATATACGACCCCGCGGGTAGCTCGAGGTCGGCCGCGGGTTTTCCCGTGGACGATAGGGCGCGCCGGATCTTGAAGGACTCGGTGGCGACTCCGACTTCCAGATTCTGACCCTGGAGGGTCTGGACCAATCGCTCGAGCCGCGCTTCGTTCGCCGAAGGGGGAAAGACATACGCGCCGTTCTTCCCCGATGTGTCACGACCTCTTTCGCCGCCGCGTCCGACGGCGCTCTTTTTTTCCGCGTAAAAATCTTTCAGGAGTTCCACGCGATGGTTCGCCACGGTACCGAGGTTCGCGACCGAGCTCGTGAACTGGTGGTGCACCGTCTCCCGGTAGGTCATAATCGTGCCGTCCGGTCTTTTCACCACCGACCCGTCGACACCGGCCTGCTCGTAGAGAAGACCGACCGCCCCGGTGTAGATGCTCCATGAGCTTCCGTACCCGGGGTATAGCTCCTCGTTCCACTCTCTCGTGTAGTAACTCCACCCGTACCGGTCGAACGCGGCCGCCTGATCCCTCGCGAAAATCGCCCACCATTTCCGGATTTGCGGGATCAGGAACGGGTTGAAAGGCTCCCGCGGCGGGGAGAAAAGGTAGGTATCGAGGGGACCCATCTCGTGGCTGTCGGTGAAGTACTGGGGGTGCCAGTCGAGAACCGCCTTCGCCCGGCCCCGCGTCTCGGGCTGCGTGAGCGTGATCCAGTCGCGGTTGAGATCGAACAGGTAGTGATTCCCACG
>Ga0315286_10000641_pt1 | contig 30089 bp, 30 predicted proteins | sample YL17G10_0_MG_FD_205038 | JGI IMG/M metagenome (GOLD analysis project Ga0315286, IMG submission 205038) | Sediment microbial communities from Yellowstone Lake, YNP, Wyoming, USA - YL17G10_0 | ecosystem: Environmental > Aquatic > Freshwater > Lake > Sediment | place: USA: Wyoming | collected... | reverse complement strand
CTACAAGCAGATGGCGGTGAACAGCTTCGATAGGGTCTTCGCCCTCAGCCCTAACATCAGGCTAGAGCCAGACGTTACCAGGGAGACTGGGCGACACCTCACGGAGTTCAGGCAACTCGACCTGGAGATCGCGAACACCAGCTACTTCGATGCCATGGCGGTCGGCGAACAGATGGTCATGAAGGTCGTGAAGAGGGTCAAGGTGAACTGTGCCGAGGACCTAGAGGCGCTGGGGAGGGAGCTGAAGAGCCCCAGACCCCCCTTCAAGAAAGCCACCCACCACGACGTCGTCGAGCTGCTCGCGAAGAAGGGGTTCGACCTGAACCAGGGCGAGGAGATCCCGTGGAAGGCGGAGGCGACCCTTAGCAAGAGCTTCGGCGACTTCTTCTGGATCATAGACTACCCGAGGTCCGCCAGGGGCTTCTACGACAGGGAGGACGAGGCGCGCCCCGGCATACTCAGGGACTTTGACCTCTTCTACCCGGAGGGCTACGGGGAGGCCGTCAGCGGAGGCGAGCGCGAGTACAAGTACGAGAAGGTCGTGAGCAGGATGATCTCGACTGGTGAGGTCCCCGAGGCCTACAAGTGGTACCTGCAGATGCTGAAGGAGGGGACGACCCCCTCGGCGGGCTTCGGCATAGGCGTCGAGCGTCTCACCCGCTACATCTGCGGCAAGGAATACATATGGGAGGCGGTGCCCTTCCCGAAGGTCCCGGGTATCGTTTCACCCTAGAATCCTACTCAACTCATCGAGGTCCACGACGTAGACCCTTATCCCCGAGTTTTCGTACACCTCGACGAGGAGCTTCGGCGAGACGCTTTGTACGGCGGAGTAGACCGCCTCGGCGTCTTCCCCGTACCGTACCCAGACAGTTACCCTGTGGTTTGCCAGCCACTTCACGTAGTCTATGGGTTCAGAGGCGCGGTAGTACTGTGGGGCGTAGTGATTGCTGATGAGGCTCTTCTCGGGCAGCCCCCATCTGCTGATGAACCGGTAGTTCATCATGGGGTAGTCGCAGACTAGAGTCCCACCAGGATAGAGCTTCCACGCGGCGTCGGCTATACTCATGGTCGTCGTGGTTTCGGCTTGGAAGCTAGCGTAGGAGGCGACTAAGGGGTAGAAGCCGAGTGTGGTGATGACTAGGAGGAGTATAGAGAACTGCTTAAAGTGACGTTCCCAGCGTCGAAAAATGACTGCAAATAGGATAGGTAGGCCCAGGGCAACGATGGGGGTCACTATTCGGAGCATGATTAGCAACATGCGCTCATCGGCACCGAGATAGGTTATGAAAATGGGCGCGGAGACCGCGGCGGTTGGGAGGAGGTAGACGAGTTGGTAGTCCTTTGGTTTACGGAACAACGTATAAACGAAGTAGGCTGGGAACGCCAGGGCGGCGGATAGTATGATTATCCCCGTAGGCTTCGTGGGCCATATGCTCAGCTTCCAGCTTATCCAACCCCACATCGCCTCGAGGAACGGCTTATCGCCCCCACCGGGGGCGCCGGTGAAGACGTTGTAGAGACTCCAGAAGAGATTATAGAAGAGATTCCCCGTTTGGGTGTACAAGTGGTAAGATGCCATGCCAGTCACAAACAGCCAGCCCATAAGCATCGGCAGCCTATCCGTGGAGAACCTCTCGGCGATGAGCACCCACACAACGATTATGGCGGAGACGAGGAGTAGCTCGGTCCTGCTCTGCCCCGCGAGGCCGAGGAGCAAGCCAGACCAGAAAGTTCTGTTCCTCGAGATGTATAACGAAGAGAGCAGAAATGTTAACGCCATCGTGTCCTGTAGTGCGAGGACGTCGAATACGGCGGCCACGGGGAAGATGGCGAAGACCAGCCCCGCCCAGAGCCCGACGCGAGGCGAAGCATACCTCCGCCCCACCAGGAAGACCAGCCCCGCGTTAAGGGTGCCGAGAACCGTGTTTAGAAACCGGAAAGGCTGGATCCCCGGCGAACCCGCCACACCCATGAGCGCTGCCTCGACGACATGCGGGAACATCCCCCAGTAATACTCGCAGCCGTTAAGGTCCCAGAGGCGCCACTGGGGGAAGCCCATCCTCAAGCTGAGCCAGCTTATCTGCCAGTGGTGATAACTGTCCCAGTTCCAGTCGAGGGGCAGGATCTGGAGAACGAGCACCCTCGCCACTATGGCGAGACTGAGCACAAGCGAAAGATCCCTTACGGGATGGGATACGCTTGAAGACACAAGGATATTTAAATGTTAGATATAAATAAAAGATTATAGGAGGCTCTTGAGGCCCGGGTCCTTCTTCTCGAGTTCCCTGCACTTTTCGATGGTCTCGAAGGCCCGCCTTACGTGCGGGACGGTTATGGAACCGCCGACGATCACGCAGACGTTGAGGGCATCGTAGAGCTCCTTATCGGTTACGTCGAGCTGGATGCACCTGACGATGTGGTAGGTGACGCAGTCGTCACAGCGCAACACCATGCTCGTGGTCAGGCCGAGGAGCTCCAGCGTCTTCTCGTCGAGTGCCCCCTTCTCGTAGGCGCGGCTGTCGAGCGCCCAGAACCGCTTCAACCCGAGGTGGCCACAGTTGAGGATGCGTTCGTTCATCTCCTTCCGGAACTCGTTGTACTCGTTCAGATTCTTCATTGGGTGCGTCTCAACTTCACGAGGCTAAAAACCCTGCCTCGTGGGGTGAAGGTTTTATTCCGCCTCACTCCCATGGTTCGCCGTGAAGACCATAGCCGAGGGCGACGACATCCTCCTCTATCTCGACCGGGAACGCACATATCAGATCAAGGTCAAACCCGGGGAGCAGTTCCACACCCATAAGGGCTTCATCATCCTCGACGACCTGATGGGCAAGCCATTCGGGTCGATCGTGACGAGCAACCTCGGCATCAGCTTCTACGCCCTCCGCCCCCTCGTCAGGGACAGGGTCCTAAAGACGGACAGGAGGACACAGGTCCTCTACCCGAAGGACATAGGCTACATCCTCTACCAGCTGGGGATAGGGAACGGCTCCACAGTCGTGGAGGCGGGGACTGGTAGCGGGGCCCTCACGATGTCGCTCGCCAACTTGGTTGAGCCGGACGGCAAAGTCTACACGTACGAGATAGATGAGAGGAGCCAGAAGATAGCGGCCGGGAACATAGACAGGTCCGGCCTCCGCCCCTGGGTCGAGATGAAGCTGGGCGACATCACGCAGGGGATCGCCGAGAAGGATGTCGACGCGGTGGTGCTCGACATGGCGACCCCGTGGCTCGTCATCCCCCACGCCTGGGAGGCGTTAGCCGGCAGCGCCGTCTTTCTCAGCTTCAGCCCCACGATAGAGCAAGTCATGAAGACGGTCTACGCCCTCGAGACGAAGCCCTTCATCGAGGTCGAGACCGTGGAACTCATCCTCAGGAGGATCACCGTGGCGGAGAACAAGACACGCCCCGAGACGCTGATGATCGGACACTCGGGATACTTGACAACGGCGAGAAAGGTAATCCCCTGACCAGCTTATTTACCGGTCTGAATCCTTCTAGGTCATGGAGCTATTCAAGCCCAGACGCCTCCGTGAGGGTGACACGATACGCGTCGTGGCTCCGGCCAGCAACATGGACATCCTCGACAAGAACGCGGTCAAGATGGGGGTAGAGAACCTCCAGAAACTCGGATTCCGGGTAGAGGTAAGCCCCCACGCGTGCCGCCGCCACGGCCACGCCTCGGGGACTCCAAAAGAGAGGGCTGAGGACCTCATGGACGCCTTCACCGACATAAACGTGGATGGCGTCATGGCGGTCTGGGGCGGGTGGAACTCCAACGACATTCTAGACCTGCTGGACTACGCGGAGATCCGCAGACACCCCAAGGTGTTCATCGGCTACAGCGACATAACGGTACTAAACGTGGCCCTAATAGAGAAGGCTGGCCTGGTCAATTTCCAGGGGCCGGCATTCGTCACCTGGACCCACGCCCACCTCATGGAGTGGGAGGTGGAGGACTTCAAGAAGGCGATCATGTCGACGGAGGCCCCGAGGGCACTGGAGGCATCGCCGACATACATCGACGACACTTACTACTTCCTCCACCCGGAGAAACCGCCGCAGGAAGCCGCGAACCCGGGATGGAAAACCTACCGAGGAGGAGTGGCCGGGGGCAGCATGATTGGGGGCCACCTCGGGACACTCCTCGCATTGGCAGGGACAAAATACTGGCCGGATCTGAGGGGGAGGGTCCTCTTCGTAGAGGAGGATGAAGAGGGCGGTCCATCGGGGAAGATAGCCCGGGAGTTTAGACAGCTTGAGCAGACCGGCGCATTCGATGAGATAAGCGCCCTCATGGTGGGTAGGATACCCTCCGTCGCCGGTTTGAAGGGGGGGGACACGTTGGAGATGATCCTCGACGAGTGCCTGGATGGATACGATTTCCCCGTCGTGACCGGGGTGGATTTCGGGCATACTAATCCTATAGCAACTATCCCGGTTGGGGTTAGGGCATCACTTGACGCGGATAAGGGGAGATTAGTGTATCTGGAAGCCGGCGTCCAAGGCTAAGATTGTCTCATATTTTTAATACAATCCCCTATTTTTAAGTTATTCTCATTTCATGAGAGAATAACCTTTTAGCTCGATACAATTATAGTTAAAAGGTGCCGTAGCCGCGGGCAATGGGCTTCCAAGGAACGGTAAGGCCGCTCACTCTCAAATGGTCCGAGGGGAGGCCGCCCCAACGGTAACGCGGAACGACGTTCGACGCGGCGCGGCTCCTTACTTCTAAAGTCACTATGACATACGGATAAAACCCCCACCTCACACGCAGGTGAGGATAGATTACAATATGGATATTACTAATCCAACATTCTTAACAAGGAATAGTTAAAAAAGGGCGGTTCTTCAACAAGCCCCTGACGGTTTCCCATAAGAACACGCAATGCGAAATATTGTCCAACTCTTGTTCTCTGAATTTAACATAGGAGGCAAACAGTGCACGAGGGGATAGTTACGTACATTCTATATAGTGCTGAGAGGATGCCGGGACCCCCGCAACTGTCCCGAAGATAAATCTAAATCATCGCCGAAACCTACGATACCTGAACCAAATTGTTCGACAACAAGTCCCTGAAATTCATGAAGGAGATGATGGAGGCCTTCGGCCCCTCAGGCTTCGAGAGGGAGGTCAACAGCCTCTTCAAGAAACACATGGCGCCCTACGCCGACGGGATCATCACGGATAAGCTCGGCTCCGTGGGCTTCCTGGCGAAGGGTTCGGAGGAGAGGCCCAGGGTCCTCATCACGGGCCACACGGATGAGGTCGGCTTCATCATCTCTAGCCTGACAGAGGAAGGTTTCCTGACCTTCAACCAGCTCGGCGGCTGGTTCGACCAGGTCCTGCTGGGGCAACGCGTAGTCATAAGGGGAAGCAGGGGAGATGTCCCTGGTATAATCGCGTCCAAGCCGCCGCACATTCTGCCTGAGGAGGAGAGGAAGAAGGTCGTCGAGAAGAAGGACATGTTCATCGACATCGGCGCCACGAGCAGGCAGGAGGCGGAGGAGTGCGGCATAAAGGTCGGCGACCCTGTGGTCCCCTACAGCACCTTCCAGCTCATACAAAACGGTAGGGTCGCCATGGGCAAGGCCTTCGACGACCGCATCGGCGCCTTCGTCTTCGCCGAGGCGCTGAAGAGGATGAAGGGGCAGAAGATAGAGCACCCCAACACCGTGTACGGCGTCGCGACGGTCCAGGAGGAGGTTGGGCTTAGGGGAGCCCAGACCATCGCCCACGTCGTGGACCCGGACGTGGCCATAATCCTCGAGGTCGACATCGCCGGCGACGTCCCCGGTATAAAGCCTCAGGACGCCCAGGCGAAGATGGGGAAGGGTCCCAGCATGCTGACGTTTGACGCGGGGATGATCCCGAACCAGCCCTTCAAGGAGTGGGTGATCGAGGTGGCGAAGCAGAGCCAGATTCCCCTCCAGTTGAGCCAGATGAAGGGTGGGAGGACAGACGGCGCACCCATCCACATGAGCAGGGCGGGCTGTCCCACGGTGGTCATCAGCGTCCCGACACGCCACATCCACAGCCACAGCGGCCTACTCAGCCTCAAGGACACCGAGAACACTGTACGCCTCGTCATCGAGTTGATAAAGAGACTCGACGAGAAGACCGTCGAGGGCTTCACCGCCCTCTAGGCGGAACCCTGATACACGACTTTTCCCATAATAACTCACGTGGGCGCACTCACAGTCAAGGACATCGATGAGTCTAACATCGACGACGCCTTCAGGGTCTGCAGCCACGGCAAGCTCGACAAACCCCTTCAGATGGAGGGCATGGAGCTTCGCCGCCGCTGGCTACGGAAAATGATCCGAGACTACGGAACCTGCGTCAAGGTCGCCTACATCGACGAAAAACCCGTCGCCCAGCTGCAATTCTACCCCGAGGAGGCCGTTCCCTTCGTCCCGAGACAGCGAGAAGGTGTGATTCTTCTCCAATGCGTCTACAACCCATTCGAAGAGGCGCGGGGAAAGGGCGCATCCACCTCCCTAGTGAAGAGCCTCATCGAGGAGTGCAAAACTTCACCCAAATTCCTCAAGGGCAGGGAATGCCTCTTCATGACAGCGGAGCCCTTCAACACGGGCGAGGACATCCCCATGGAGAGGTTCTACACTATGAACGGTTTCGAGAAAATGGGCGGCGAGATGGTCTACAAAATAAAAGGCGCATACGCCCCTCCAACCAAACCCGCGTGGAGCCCAGAAAACAAAGACAGGGGGACGGCCACGATTCTATTCAACCCCACCTGCGAATACTCCTACACATTCGCGACCCGTGTAAGAGACACCATCGAGAACCTCTACTCGGCACTCCCCGTCGAGTTGATCAACCAGTGGGAGAAACCAGAGACATCGATGAGGCTCGCCAACCACTGGCTCGTCGTAAACGGCACGCCGATAAAGAGCGGGCTCAAAGAAAGCGAGGCCTTCACCCAAGAAATCAGGCAGGCGGTCGAGAAGAGCCGTTGAGAAGGGTGAAGGGCATCATCTTCGACCTCGGCGGAGTAGTCGTGGAATGGAGTAACGCCATAACCTACATGTACATCGAGGATAATCACGGCATACCCGCAGACGAATTCAAGAGGGAGGCCGAGAAGTGGATGCCCAGTGTTCAGACGGGGGAGGAATCGGAGGAAAACTGGATGATTAAGACCTTCGGACTCTTCGGCGACCCTCCGGAGTGCTCCGAGGAGGTCTGGGGAAAAACCTTCGAGGCCGCGCGGTACAACGATGAGGTTCTCGCACTGATTGGGGGGTTGAGAAGGGGAGGATACCGGGTTGGGGCGCTGTCAAACCTAGAGCCATCGAGGGCACGTTGGCTCAAGAGACACGACATAGACACTCTATTCGACGTTGTCGTCTTCTCATGTGAAGTCGGTCTGAGGAAACCGGACCTTTCACCGGGGGGCCCAGGGGATCAGGGGATCTATAGACTGACGCTGCGTCGCCTCGGGTTGGCGGCGGAGGATTGTATCTTCATAGACGATAACAGGAACTGTGTCGCAGCCGCCGAATCAATCGGGCTGGAATCGATCCTGTTCAAAGACGTGACGCAGTTAGAAATGGAACTCCGAAGGTGGGGCGTCGAAGCCGGCGCCTGACCCTGTTAAACTATCGGGAAAGACCACCGGAGGATGTCCTTCACGGACTTGTTTACGTACTCGCCGCACTTCTGGGCGATGTTATTGGCGGTTATCACGCCGTAGATGACGCCGCTCTTCACGACGGGTATCCTCTTGATGCCCTTCGTTTGCATGAGCTCCGACGCCTTCAACATGTCCTCGTCGGGGTCAATCGTCACGAGGGGGGTGGCTGTAATCTGCCGGAGCGGCGTCTTCTTCGGATCCTTCTCAGTGGCTAGAACCTTGCTGACGAGGTCCCATTCCGTGACTATGCCGTATGGCTTCCCCCTCTCTAGTATTATTACGTAGCCTTTCCCCTGCTTCGCGAGCGCCTTGGCGGCCTCGACCACCGAGGCCTCGATCTCAAGCGTGGGGAACTCCTTGTCCATGTAGTCCTTTACAAAGTATGACATGTTCTCACCAATGTTTGTAGGGGAAAACCGGCCTATATACGCCTTCTCGGGTGTGGCGCCGGGGGAGGGATTTGAACCCTCGCGAGCAAGGCTCACGGACTTAGCAGGCCCGCTCCCTACCAGGCTAGGAGACCCCAGCAACTGACCCCATAAGGAGTCCGTTCTCATAGCAATCCCCCTGCCATTTTAAGGCTTTCTAGAGTCTCCCCAGAGGCTGCTCGTCGAGTTCACGGGGTCTTCTTCAGCGCCGCGTCGGGCAGTGGCTTGAGCTTCTTCACGCTGCCCCTGCCGCCGACATATGCGATGTGCGCGTACCCCAGGAACATCCCGGTCTCGATTATGCCGGGGATGGCGTGGAGTTCCCTGTTTAGCCACCATGGGTCCTGTATGGGTCCGAAGTCGGCTTCGATGATGTAGTTGCCGTTGTCCGTGACGAGGGGGCCCAGTTTACCCGAGCTCTGTCTGAGGCTGACCTTGGCGCCGAGTTTCTCAACGGCCTTTAGCGTGGGGGTGACGCCGAATGGGTGCACCTCGATCGGTACCACCTTCCCGTTTCCGAGGACGTCGGTGAGTTTAGAGTCGTCGGCTATCAGGATATACTCCTTGCAGGCAGCGGCCACTATCTTCTCCCTCATCAAGGCGCCCCCTCCCCCCTTGATCGCGTTGAGCTTAACGTCCAACTGGTCCGCGCCGTCGATGCCCAGGTCGAGTTGGGGGTACTCGTCGAGCGTCGTGAGGGGTATCTTCGCCTTGATGGCCTCGAAGGCGGTCTGGATGCTCGTGGGTACTCCATAGATGTCGTAGATCTCGTCAGCCTCGATCATGTCCCCGATATACTTGATCGCGAAGGAGACCGTCGTCCCGCTTCCCAGCCCCAGGATCATGCCATTTTCTATGTGCTTTACCGCCCTCATAGCGGCCTTCTTCTTCGCTGCTGTACCGGCGCTCAAGTTTAGTTCTCCAGTTCGAGTTTATCGAGCTCGTCTATTTCCTTCATTACCTCTTTCTTAAGCTGTTCTAGCCGACTCTCGACGTCCTGTTTAGCCGTTGGCTGCTTCTCCTCCCCTTCGGCGTCGGTGGGCTCCTCGGTCTCCTCCTCGCTCTCCTCCGTCTTCACCTTCGGCGCCATACGCTTCCTCTTGTTGGCGGTTGGGACCTTAAGCCGCTCCTCCTCCACCGGCTTCGGAGGCTCCTCGATCTTGAGCTCCTTGATTATCAGGTCTATGCGGCTCTGGGTCTGGCTCATGCTCTCCTCGAACTTCTTGACTATCTCCTCCCTGATCGATTCTAGCTCGGCGAGGCTTACAAGCATCTCGCTCTTCTTCAGGTCTTCGGCGATCTGCTTCATCTCGTCTTCGTAGACCTTGCCCAGCCTGACGCGTTCTTCCCTGCTGATCTCTCCCTCGTCCTCGGCCTCGAAGAGGCGGCGGAGGACCATGCTGTTGATCTCCTGCTTCAGGGTGAGCGTCCTGATCTGGTTCTTCGCCATCTCTATGTCGGTAGCCGCAATCTTCTTATCGAGTGGTGGAATCTTCACCTTTCTCTCCATCATTTGTAGCTCCACACGGAGGGGATCCTTCTTAGGGGGCTCTTCGGCTGGTTTCTCCTCCTCCTTTTTCTTACTGCTGCCTGAGGCACGCCAGAACATGAAGATGGCTACGGCTGCGACGACGACGATGACGATGCCGATAATGAGATCGAATGAGAGGAGATCGGCCATTTCCTTCACCTACAGCAATATTTAACTAATATATTTAAGCCTGAACCTCCGGCGGGTAAAATTGCCTTTGGTAACGCGTGTGAAGTGGGGATTTCATCACTTTTTTCAAGAAAGAACATTGGGGCTGAGGAGGTTATATCTTGGAAGTTGCCCATGTTCCTTCTTCCATTCCTTTAATGTGGTTTTCAGCTTCACTTCGGCCTGCCTCTCGTTTCCAGCGTATTCGACATGATACCGTGTAGCGCCTCGTAATGGATTAGACCCTTCCGGGATATGCGATTTTAGATTCGTCAATACGTGTCCCTCACCTATGTATAGGATCGTTCCATCTTCGTCACTAAGATGGTATACGCCGAAGCAATCGTTTTCTTTCTCCACCCACTCATTGACTAGGGGAGACCAACCTGAGTTTTGCGGCATTCTCACACCCGCGGAAAAACAATTTATTACACGTATATTTAAAACTTTTAAGTTTTTTTTAACAAGTATTAAATACCGTTTAACAAATAAAGATTAAGTATTAACTTCTGTTGATGGTAATAAATTCCCATCCTTAAAACAAATTGATTTTACTTGTAAGGTTTATATGTCGATGGTTTAGTAGGATGAGCCAGAGGGGAGCTGGGCGGGTGCCCGGCTGAGAGGACGGTAAACGTCGACCCTAGGAACCTGATCCGGGTAATGCCGGCGTAGGGAGGTGCACGTTATCGTCAACCTGCCAAGCGGTTGACGCCTGCATCCCCTCTAGGATGCATGAAATGGTATGGAGTCAAGGTTCAAGTCTTCGAGTGGTAAGCTGGCGCTTTTTTCCATCATGACCGCCGTAACGGTTGTTGCTAATCCGATCATGGTGCCTATGCCCCAGCCTCTGGCCCAGTACGACGCCTCGCCGGTACTGATCTACGCCTTGGGGATCCTCTTGGACCCGCTAATGACTGGGGTAACGGTCGCCGCCGCCATGTGTATCGGCTGCGTCTGGGAGACTGTCGGATTCCTCTCCCTCGACTGGTTCCTCTTCGAACTCGGGATGGCGATGATAGACCTCGCGACGCTGGTCGACCTGATCTTCGTGCCCGTCGCGGTCGTCGCGGCTGTAAGGAGCAGGTTAGGAATTAATAGGCTGACCTAGGATTTATGAGGGAGGGTTATGAGCGGTGTTCTCGGGCTAGGTAAGGTCTCGAGGGAGGTCTTCGAGAGGTGCGTCCTCCCATTCATCCCCCTGGACGGGGAGCTGGAGCTTGACGGCGCCACCGTCAGGCTCACAGATAAGACTGTCATCGCCCACAGCCCGAGCATAGGCGTCCCCCTCGAGGCGCTAGGATTCTTCGCCTTCCACTACGCCGCGAGCAACGTCGCATGCCGCTTCGGGCGACCCACCCACATGATCGCCGGAATCTACCTCCCCCTAAAGACGAGGGAGAGGGACCTGAAGACTATAGCCGAGAGTCTCGGCGACGAGGCGAAGAAGTTCGGCGTCAAGATAGCCGCAGGGCAGACTGCAACTTACTATGGGTTAGAGATCCCGTTTGTCTCCACTACGTGTTTGGGTGAGCAAACCCGGAAACCTTCGAAGCCCCGGGAGGGTGATGTCGTCCTCCTCGTCGGGGAGGTCGGAGGGGAGGCGGTCTGGCTAACGAGCCTCAGCAGGGGGAACTCAGATGAGAGATGGAGGGACTTCACGGCGCTCCAGACGATCCTCACCCTCAGCGAGGTGGAGGGGGTAAGACTCCTCCACGACGTATCCGAGGGGGGAGTCAAAAGCGCCCTCAATGAGGTCCTCATGAGTCTCGGTAAAAGCCTCAGCTTCAACTCCGCCGAAGTAACATACGCTAGAGGGGCGCAGAAGCTACACCAGGACCTCCTCCGCGCTCCCACATATGGCGTCATCATCGTAATAGTAGATCCATCGTCAGCAGGGGAGGTACTCGGGAGATGCGCCGATATGGGCATCAAGGTGTCACGGCTCGGCCCCCTCAGGGTTGGCTCCGGCCTTATCGTAGACGGTAAGATGATCGAGGCACAGGCGAGGATCGAGATCGATGAACTTTACGGCAGCTTCAGGAAGCTGGACGTGCTCGAGGAGTCGGTGAGCCACGCCCTGGAAGAACTCGAGCGACTTGAGGGTGCTGAGAGGATCATCCCCCAGGTCGGGCTCAACCTCGTCTACTCGAAGCCGGACCCGATGGGCCCCCTCGACGTCGTGGGGCTGAATGGCCGCGTAATCGCGAGTAAGGGGAGGCCGAAAGCGTGTGGTGACATCGAGTATGGGGGGTCACGCTTCCTCGCCTCAGTCATCGTCGAGGCTCAGAGGAGGGACCCGAAGCTGCGGGCAGCCGTCGTGCTCAGGGGCGGTGACGACATCGCGGAGGCGCTGAGTAAGATGGGCAAGGTCGTTGTGAGCCTTCCACCCGAAGCAATCGGTGAAGGGTGCCCAGTCGCGAGATTCATCTTCTCGGGGGGCAACTTGGCCGACGCCTACAGCCACCCTGGCGCCTTCGGCGTAGAGCCGACGACGACAATCCTCGAAGAGACGCCAGACAAACTGATAGAAACGCTGAGAGAGCTGCTCAGACATCTGTAATATAACTGCTAAATAATGCTTATTTTATACTTTCAATAGTTGTTAAATTCTCAATTCTCAACTTATATATTAGATTAAGATGAAGGTTCCGCCTAATAGAAAATATGAGGCCACGGGTATCAAGGAGAAGAGTGGCACGTCTCAGTACGCGCGTTTATACTACTGGCTGAGGAGGCGCGGCGATAGGTGAACTTCGAGGAGCAATGAAGGCGGAGGACATCGTCGTCCTGCCTTTCATCTGCATCACGATTAGGGCCCTGAGGGTGCCGAGCGTCCACCAGTCCGGGGGCTGGCGAGGAATGAATCCCAGTAGTTATATCACTGCAGCCTCTTGTTACCTGGCCCGGAGACTCCGCCGACCCTAGTCCTCTCACCGGACTGGTGGACAGACGGCGCAAGGCCCATCCACGACGCGAACTCCTTGTCGCCGCGGCGGCCCTGTACATCGCCTGCGTCATGAACGGAGAGAATCGCACCCAGAAGGTGCTGACAGAGGCGGCGGACGTGACCGATGTAACCATACGCAACCGCTACACGGAGCTGAAAAGGGTCCTGGACCTGGATATGTAAGTCATTAAAATACTGGATTGAAGTAATCGCGGTACTCTTGCTCCCTCCCATATGCCTTCTAGTCATCTCTGTTATTGCGGATGTCCTGACGTACAGGGGTCTTCAGGGGCGGCTCAGGGAGGAGAGGAAGAGGAGGGCCGAAGCCGAAAGCTCGAGCTAGGACTAAAGATCTTCTCCCTGGAAAAGCAGTTCGTGATCGATGAGGATGGCTCTGATCTTGTCGGCGGCCTCATGGACCTGCTCCTCCCTCTTGGCCCCGGTGATCACGAGCTTCCCCGAGGCGAATACCAGCAGGACCACCTTGGGCTCTGTCATCCTGTAGATCAGGCCGGGGAACTGCTCAGGCTCATACATAACGTGCTCCAAGACGTCGGACATCGCCTCCAGGTCGATCTTGCCGTGGAGGTTCGCGGAGGCGACCATGTTCACGACGTCGATCTTCGGCTTGCCGAGGATGATGATCCCGTTCGTCTTCAGCTCCCTGACCACCTTCTTCACCGCGCTCCTCGCCTGCTTCTCCGACTTCGCCCCCGTGCAGACCATATTCCCCGTCGTGAATATGAGGGTCGCTGTCTTCGGCCGCTTAAGCCTGAAGACGAGTCCGGGGAACTTCTTGGGACGGTACTCGACGTTCCTGAAGGCCTTTATGATGTCGAGGAGGTTTATCTTCTGATCGAGGGTCGCCGAGGCGACGACGTTCTGTATCTTCACATCGTAGGGGCTTGTTTCGATCATTCCTCAGCCCTCCTCTAAGGCTCCCCTGAGACGCTCTCGTAGCTCCTTGTAACGCCGGATTTTTCCTATGCCCGCCGTAAAAAGCAGACATAGAACCCCGAATGATAACGAAGCCATGCTGTGAGCCAAGACCCTCGAGTTCAACTTCACTTCAAATCTCCGCCTTGTAACTGTCCGGCATCTTCCTGCCCCTCGGGCTCAGGACGAGTCCCGAAGTCTCGTCGAGCCCTTTCCCATATTCGACGATTCCCGGGGATATAAGCCTCCTCGTGACGGGCTTCGGAATCAGGGGAGGTGATGCTCGAACCCCGATCTATCGTCTCAAGCTCTTCGTGGTAGAGCCAAAACAGGTTTTCGTCGCTGATCTCTTCTAAACGTTCCATCCGTTCGGCTCTCCGCCTCCGGGTTAGGTGCAAACCTCTTTGTGGTGAGGTAAAAAAAGGTGAGCCCAGTCCCTTTTTTTAGCGCTTTTTCGTTATTGTCTGAGGCTGAGCGCATCATTTTTTGTCAGGGTTTTGGCTGCGGCAACCCTTGCTGCAACAATCGCCTTAACCCTGGTCTTGCTATGCTTCTTTTTCCGGATATTCTGTTTAAACATTTTTCTTATTTTCTTATCGAACTCCCTTTCTTCATTCTGGCTCTAATATCTTTTAAGATGAAAGCTTAGAATGGCACTTATTGTTCTTACGGCCTACGGTATAAACCCGCTTAAAATGCCTAAGGCGACCAAGTTGACCGAAAGGGCGTGAAATTCTCTTATAGTTTTTTTATGTTGCTTCACCACACAGGCACACTCGATGCGCGCGCGCCGAGAAGGTGGTGAGCCCAGATATGGATTTAACCAGACTTCCCTCGTATGCCTCTCTCGTCAGAGCCTTTATTCTCCGTCAGCCTCCTCGACGCCGACGCCTTCAAGGCTGTCATCTACTTCTTCCCCTTTTTCCCCTTTCTCTTCCCCTTCTTCGCTCGACTTTTATCGCCTTTCCGTGACATCCCCTTATGCTTCGCCATTATTTCTTCTTCCTCCCAAGTTTGAACCCTAGAAACTTGGAAACTACTAGAGGATCAACCCGAATCTTGTCATCCATCACTCTCCTATACAACTCAGGATATTAATAAGAGAACCTCTCCACCTCACGGCATGCGCGCGCGCTACAGAGCAGGAGAAGCATCCCCAGTCTTCTTCGAATACAGCCGGGCTCTCCTGGAGAATCGTCGGGAGACACTACTGAGTAGCAGCTGTACGAATCCTGGGCAACGTAGCCGGGTGCCCTGCGCAGATTTCAGCTGAAGGTGCTGTGAGCCTCCTCCTGGCCCGGGCTCCTTCACGGCACACCTGTCGGCATCAGCCTTCTGCCCTGACCTAGCCCTGTTTATGGTTCGTTCCAAGTGGTGCCTGGGGGGAACTCTACGAGGCGATGGCGGAGAAGGGGGACCCGATCTTCAAACACGCCCACCTATACTCCCTCGAAGAGATCGGGGAAATATCCCGTCAAGCGGGCCTCAGCCCCGTCGAGGAGTGCGGTACACTCACAACCGGACCACTGTCCCCAGACGCCGGCGGCGGAGTCACTGGGCCAAGCGCGAAAACAGGCATCGTCGCCATCAAACTCGTGAAACAACTCAGAAAGTAGCTTTCACGGCGATTTAGGCAAGTTTTATTAACCCGCCCCAGTTCCTTGTTGGACGAAGGGGAGCTGGGCGTGAGCCCGGCTGAGAGGACGAGAGTCGTCGACCCTAGGAACCTGATCCGGGTAATACCGGCGGAGGGAGCCAAATGAAAACGAGTTCAACGAATACAAGAGTGTTAGCCGAGATGGCAGTAATGGTGGCTTTAGCCACTGTTCTGAGTGTAATTAAAGTTTTTAACTTCCCACAAGGTGGTTCGATCACACTTGGGAGTATGATCCCAATTTTACTAGTTGCTCTTCGGAGAGGGCCAAAAATTGGAGTAATGACTGGCGCTGTATATGGCGTGGTGCAACTAATTATTGACGGTTATGTTGGCATCTATAATCCAATATCATTATTGTTAGATTATCCAATTGCCTTTGGAGCATTAGGATTAGCGGGATTCATTCAAAAACAACCTTTTGTTGGAACATGCCTAGGTATAACTGGAAGATTCATTTCGCATGTAATATCAGGATACGTTTTTTTTGGAATGTATGCACCACCGGGAATGAATCCATTACTCTATAGCATATTGTATAATATGGCATATATTTTACCAGAGTTGGTGATATGTGGATTTATAATAAGTATACTTCCTAAACAGATAATTAATATGTATTTATAAAAATATTAAAAAAATTACTTTTTTATCTGAATTAGTTTATCTCCAATATCCATGATACCTTGAATCCAGTAGAGGTAGCTGTTCACCGCCGCGCGAAGCGCCACCATATCCTCAGCAACCACTTTTACAACGAGGCCTTTCTTCGACGCCTCGATCACCACGTTTGACCTGTCTGAAATGCCAGACTCCAGTTCGGGCCTCAGGGAACTGATTATGATCTCAACGACGCCCTGGGGGGCTTCTATGAGTATATTCGCCTCGACTTGGCTTCGTCGAGGCTCCAAAAGCAGTCTCCTCGATGAGAGTGGTGGGTCTAGACTTCCTGGACCCTGGCGGATGCCTGACCCAGCTTCGTCGATGGGACGTAGGCCCCGCCGGCGAACTTGTAGCCGCATTTGCTGCAGCTCCATATACCGACGGCGCTGCGCTTGACCTTGGGGCTCGCGCAGCTCGGGCATTTATGAGGCTGCTTCATCTGCAGCATTATGTGCGTCCAGCGCTTCTGTAGGGCGGCTCCTCCGCGTGTCCTGAGTCTTAGACCGTAAGTCTTTCTTTTCTTCGTCATCCTTAGTCGCCTATGGCCTTTGCCCTTATCTCAGGCGCCTTCTCCTGCGCCATATTTATGCATTTCTTAATCTCATCGAGGGTCAGTCCCTCGGAGCCGCTCTTCTGCATCGTACAGAGGTGACCGTCGTCGTCGAAGGTCACGGTGAGGCGGCAGTCCATCACGTCCTCCTCGTCGGCGGTGGGGTCGAGGATGAGCTTGTCCCCGATCTTGATGACGCTTATCGCCACCGGCTTCTTCTTGACGGTGAGGGGGACCTTCTCCCCGGTTGGCTTCCCCTCGTTGCCTACGACTTCGTAGACGGGCTTCTTCGCCCCCATCAGGGCGGCGATGGCGCCGGCGCTGCAGGCGTCGATGAGGTTGCCGTCATAGTTGAGGATGTAGAGATCGACGAAGACTATGTTGACGAGTTTACCGCTGATGATGTTAAGCTCGGCAGTGTCCAGAGTCTCTGCGCTGCGCAGACCCCTGTCGACGACACGTGCGAGCTCTATGCTGTTCTCGTTGGGTGGGCCGGGCTCCCAGGCGGCGTTTGCGATGGGGGTGAACTCGGCGTTGGTCATGAGTACGCCCTCGTTTGGCGTGTCCTCGAAGGGTGTGCCGGTGCCGACCTTGACGCCGACCATGACGTGGGTCTTCCCGAGCCAGACCTCGGCGCTGCCCTCGCTCTTGTAGAGCACGTTGCGCTTTATGGTGAGTTCGCGGAAGTCCTCGAAGCTGCGCCCATCCATCCGTTTACCGGTGGAGAGGACCTCGGAGATCTTCTTCTGCTTCAGGTGGCTGACGATGTTGCTCTTGCTCATTGTGAACCCTCCTCCTTCCGGGGCTCCTCCTCAGGCTCCTCCTTAGGCTCCTCCGGTTGGAGCTCCTTCTGAGGCTTGTCCTGTGGCTGGTCTATGCCGTACTTCTTCTTCAGCGCCTCGCGCTGGATCTCGTAGACCTTCTTGCATCCCTCGATGGCTAGGTCCAGGGCCTTCTCCGCCTCCTCGGTGGACATGATGCCGTCCATCTGGAGGAGCGTTACCTTGCCGAGCTTCGGCATGTAGGCGATTGGCATGTCGCTCTGACCCTTCTTGTCCTCGTAGTCGCCGAGGTCGACGATGAGCTTGTCCTCGACCTTGCCCACGGCGCAGGCCGCGACGAGGTCCTTCATGGGTATGCCGGCGTCGACGAGGGCTACCGCGGCGGCGTTGATGCTCGCGCACCGGGTCCCGCCGTCGGCTTCAATCACCTCGACGTAGACGTCGATGCTCGCCCGGGGGTAGCGTTCGAGGAAGACCGCCGGCTCTAGGGCGGACCTCATGACCATGCTGATCTCCTGGTCCCTCCTCGAGGGGGCGGGTGACCTGCGTGGGTCGACGCTGAAGGGCGCCATGTGGTACCTGCAGCGGAGGACGGCCTCATTGGGCCTAGCCTGATGCTTGGGGTGCATCTCGCGGGGCCCGAAGACTCCGCAGAGGATCTTGTTCCTACCCATCTCGATGTATGCGGAGCCATCCGCATTCGGGAGGACGCCGCTCTCAATCTTTATCGTGCGGAGCTCGTCGAAAGCCCGCCCGTCAGCCCTCTTCCAGCTGTCCGTCTTGGCTTTCTTAGACCTCGCTGGCTTCCGGGTCGCCGTCTTCTTTGTAGTTGTTTTCTTACTCATCGTGATCTCTCCTTAAGTTGTCTCAGAAACTCTTGAGCCCTGTTTGTGAGCCCGGAGGTGTGTGCCTCCAGCTCGATCTTGTTCATCACCTTGACCACCATCTCTTCGCGTTCGCGGTTGGGTCCGGAGACTAGGATGCGGCCGTTCTGTCCGATGACTATGCGGCACCCAGTCTCCTTTATGATCATGTTGATCATGCTCCCCTTCTTGCCGATCAGGCGCGGGATCTTCGATGGCGTAAAGCGCACTATGAACCCGTCGTGTATCTTCCCCAAGCCGGGGCCGAGGATGCTGAGTATCGGCGTCCTCCTCCTGTCGAGGTCGACGATCTTCGCGATCAGTGTGTCGCCGATGTCGAGGACCCTCGTCATCACGTAGTCTGTCCTGAATGGGCGGTCAACCGCGTCGGGTATGCCCATGACGGCCTCGGATTGTGCGCCTATGTCGATCCTCCACTCCCCGAGTTCCATGTCGATGACCTCGCCGATGATCACGTCGCCGACCAACGGGGTGTACCCCGTGGACAAGGCGACCACCGAGACGTTGTCCGGGGAGTAGTTGACAAGGCCGAGGCGCGTGGCGTATACCTGATCCTGGTTGCGGTAGGTGTTCTCACCCGTCCTGATCCTCCCCTCGTACAACACGTCCCCCGGGAGGACCAGATTCCTGTCCTGGAAGTTCGCACTCATACCTGTTCAGCTTCACTTAAGTATTTTTGATTGGAGGTTGCCCTGCGTTGCCTTGCCGAGTTTGTCCAGTAGCTCAAGCTGCATCGCGGCGGGTATCTCCAAGACCGCCACCCAGCTGCCGTCCTTCTGCCACTCGTCCTTCTTTATCTCGCCGTAGTTCTTCACTATTCCATAGCATCTAGAAGCGTGCTCCGATGGTATCTTTAAGGCGAGCTGGATGTTCTCGCTGCTCATGGGTAGCACGGGTCGTAGGAGCTGGGCAAGCTCCTTCACCTGCTCCTCCGCCGGCTTGAAGGGGTCGACGTTGAACCTGACCTGCTCCATCGCGTTCTCTATGCGGGTAACTGGGTGGGGCAGCTTCGTCGCGGGGTCGACGTAGGTCCTGGAGATGAGGGTTATGATCTGTTTGAGCTTCTGCTCCGTCATCTCCTTCCGCTGTGCGGCCGTGAGGAGGAACGTCCCCTTCTCGAACATCAGCTTGGCGACCTCGAGGGTGTCGCCCGTGCCGAAGTCGGCCTTCAGCTTGGACTCTGACGCCTTCTCCCCCTTGTTCGCGTCGGTGAAGATGGTGTCGATGAGGATAACGTTGGCGATGTCTATCGGCTCGCCCTTCTTATAGGAGAGCCCCTTGTCGGGGTCGACGAGAATCTCGTACTTCTCTCCTCCATGCTGGTAACGCACCAGGGTGTAGTTGCTCCCCATCCCTTTGGCCCTTCTACCTCATGTGCTTCTGCACTTCGGAGTCGGGGAGTCTACGGAAAACCTTCGTTTCGGCCGGTACAACGGCGACCTTGACGTTCTCGGGTGTGATGCTCCCATCTGACGCGGTCTTCACGGCCTCTATGGCGAGGCTGATTGCGCCGTCAAGGGATATATCGTCTTTGTACTTTTCCTCCAAGAGCTTGTTGGCTTCGTCACTCTTCCTTCCAACGGCCGTGGCCTTGTAGCCCCTGTAACTACCGCTCGGGTCCGTAGTCATCACCCTGCTGCCCTCGGAGTCGACACCCGCCATGATGGTGCTCACACCGAATGGCCTTACGCCGGCGTGCTGCGTGTATATCTGAGCGATGTCTCCCAGGCGCCTTGCAAGTATCTCCACGTCGACCGGCTCGTTGTATAGGAGTCTGTTGCTTTGGGCGTAGATCCGGGCCTGATTTATCAGGACACGGGCGTCGCTGCTTAGCCCCGCTATGGCCATGCTGACGTGCTCGTCGAGCTGGAATATCTTGCGGAAGTAGTCTCCGTCCTCCAGCACGCTCTCAGGGGACTCGTTAGCCGCTAGGGCTACCCCCTGGGGTGACGAGACGCCGACGATGGGTGCGCCCCTCTTCACCAGCTCCAAGGCGTATTCGACCTGGTAGAGTCTTCCCTCTGGTGAGAATATCGTTATGGCGCGATCGTAGGCGCGGGGCATAAACAAGGCGCTAGTTCTCCTCGACTCTCCTTCTCTCGTTCGCCCATTCTTATCTAACCCAGCTTAAAAAGCGTTTGCCGGCAACGATGAATAATAGAACGCCCGTTATGCCCCGTTTTAACCGGCTATGAAAGGGCGTGTCTGCGCTAGTCTACTTTTACGCCCAGTTGGAGCACCGGCACCGAGATAAGTAGCACCGCCGTCGCCACGAAGAAGACGGGCAATAGACCGTAAGTGCTCGCTATGAAGGCGGAGACCATCGGAGCGAGTACGCCCATGATGCTCCCCGGAAGGAAGTAGAGCGCGAACCCGAGCCCCCTCTGCCTCGATGGTGAGAGCTTGGCGGTTAAGCTGGAATTCGATGCCATGCTTAGTAGGTTGAAGAACCCGTATCCGAGGTAGAAGGCTGTGAAGGCGATGGCGCCGGGGAGAATGAAGGCGATCCCGAAACTGATGGCGCAGGCCATCGTGGTCAATACGGTCCACTTCTTTTCACCCACCTTGTCGGCGAAGTAACCGCCGAGGGGAGCCGCGAATATCCCCATCATGCTGCTTGCGCTGATGACAAGGGCGGCGGTCCCTACGCTCCACCCCTGAGACTGGACGAGGTAGATGCTGAGGAAACCCGAGACCATGACGGCCCCCAGAGTCTTCACGGCGTTGAAGACGAGGAAGAAGAGCATGCTCCTGCTCATCACGGTCTTCGTCTCCCCGGTGGGGGTATCGTCCTTTACCTTGGGCTTCGGCGGCTCCACCGGGTCAGCCTTCATCTTTAGTACGAGGAAGACGCCCAGGAAGATCGGGATGAACCAGAAGAGGTAAACCTGCCTCCACTGGAACGCGAAGAATCCCATGAGTAGACTGATGCTCAGCGGGCCGACAGCCATACCGAGGGTACCCCCGGCGCCGAGAATGCCAAGAGCCTTCGACCGATCCTTAGGCTGAGAGGTCTTGGTGACGTAACTGTAGCTCGGCGGGTGATAGAACGTAGTGTTGAGGTACAGTAGACTCACCGCCGCTATTAGCATCCAGGGGTTCTGCGTGAACCCCGCGACGATGCTGCCGGCGCAGCTGAGTATCTGGCTGAATAGGATCATCTTCTTCGTGCCGAATTTGTCGCTCAGCATCCCGGCGGGTATGGAGAGTATCGCCTGACAAAGTGGCGGTATCGCGGCTATCAATCCAAGCTCATAGTAGCCTAGGTTGAACTCCTGCTTCAACACTGGGAAGAGGGTCGTGTGGATGTTCTGGAAAGTGTGGGTCAGTGTGTGGGTGAACACCATGACGAATAGGCCATAGTTAATTATCGACGTGAACTGCTTAAGGCTCGGTTTCTCCAACAAAGCACCCGCTGTAAGGATGAGACCATTAAACGTGTTCCAGATTTAAAGGCACCGAGGCTGCCAAGGCTTAAACACGGCGAAAACCGCGCTATTGGTATGATTACCCGCGACGAGTCCTTAGCGATCGTGAGGGGACACGTGAAGAACGATAACCTTGTGAAGCACATGGTCGCCGTGGGCGCCATCATGAGGGGCCTAGCCGCGAGGCTTGGCGGAGATGAGGACCTCTGGGAGGCGGCAGGCATCCTTCACGACGTCGACTACGAGAAGGTAGGTCAGGACTGGACAAAACATGGCGCCATATCCGCTGAGATCGTTAAGGACCTTCTCCCCGAGGAGTGCCTATACGCGATAAGAGCCCACAACCCGCAGACGGGCTCCCTCCCCGAGAGCAAGATGGATTGGAGTCTCTACGCCGCAGACGGCCTATCGGGACTCATAATCGCCCAGGCACTCATGATGCCCGACAAGAAGATCGCCTCCATCAAGGCATCCAGCCTCGGCAAGAGGATGAAGGACAAGAGCTTCGCGCGAGGCGTCAACAGGGAGAACATCCTGAAGTGCACTGAGATGGGCCTCGAGTTGGATGAGTTCTTCCAGATCGGCCTCGACTCGATGAGTGAGGTGGCGGGGGAGCTAGGTCTATAGGTGTGGCGCATGGTGGACACGGTTACTCTGAAGAACAGGATCATCAGGATAATCGCGGCGACACGCTTCCCCTTCGTCGACCAGGAGGACTGGGGGGAAGGCTACATAACCATCGTGAACGACGAGGTAAAGCGTCGTGGCATCGAGACGGAGACCGAGATAGTCTACCCGAACATAGTCATCACCCTCACCGATGGACGCATCCAAGAGATCGGCGAGGTCGTGACGGAGGACGGTGTCAACGTCGCCAACGTGCCGAAGTGGAGGCTATTCAGTGACTCCGCCGGGAAGGGGAGATTCGTGAAGAAGTTCTTCCTCTACGTCCCGGAGGGCTCCGAGGAGAAGGCTGTGAAGCTGCTCGAGAACAACAACATCGAGTTCAGCGGCGTCCGCACATACGTGGTGAAGAACGGGAACCTCGTCATCACCCCAATAAAGAGCAACGACGGGCCCCACGACCACCGCTAGGCACCCGGATTCCTTTACCTAAAGGCTGTGAAGGGGAATAGCCCGGCTGACACCCAGGCGAAGATCAGGGTGTTCAACAATACCCCGGCCCATATTCTGCCCGTGTGCCTGTATAGCCACCATGAGGCGAACGTTGAGATGGCTAGGAGGGGGACTATCGCCCAGATGAACTCGATATAGAAACCGAGGGACCCCGATATGAGCCGGTAGTCTGCCACGAACATCGGTAGGTATTGTATAGTAAGTAGGGCCAGGTAGGGGGATAGCTTCAGCAGTAACGTCCGAGCCATGTTTCCGGCCCCCGAGCCCGCCATCTGCCGGTCTCTGTAGACGTGGAGGTAGAGGCCCTCCACGGTGAAGTAAACGAGGTAGAAGGGGATAAAGAGGGGGAAGACGGTGGCGCGGCTCGCGACGAGGGGGACGAGGATGGGTACCAAGAGACGCAGCTTCTCACCGAATAGGGTGCTCGACGCGTAGGCTAGGGCGTAGAGGAAGCAGAAGATGATGGCACTCAGAAGGGTGTCCCTCGCCCTGAAGGATTCCTGAAGATACCCGTGGATGCTGATGCTTCCTCGGGGCTTTCTCCAAGCGATTAATGCCAGTATCATAAGCCCAATGATGCCGGTTGCGAGGAGCCACCATGCCATCGACGCGCCGAAGAGCAGGGGAGGGAACGGAATGATTGTGCCGAGGAACATCCCTGGGAGGTAGAGTACAAGCCCTAGGAGGCTCCAGAGCAGGAGGACGCGCCTCTCCCTCAGGAACCTGTGCCTGACGGTGGTTGCCTCCCCGACGCCACCGGGGATGAGCCCATTCAGTATCTGTGAGAGTGGGATGATCGAAGCAGTGAAGGCGACGAGGGCGACCGCCATCAATCCTTCTCGGAGGAGATACGTCTGCGTCTTCACGTTCAATGGGTATGATATATGCGGTTTTAACGCCGAGTTGGCCCATGAGACCACCTCCTCCGCCGTCTTGGGGTCTATCGGCTCCAGGAGGTGAATGGAGTCGAGCAGGACGAGCCTTCGAGCTGTGCCGTCGCCGAATTGGCCGTATGTGACCCCGGGGGATATAGCCGCGGTGGTTCCGAAGACAGGCACGAGGTACGCGTCGAGGCTCGTTATGTTGAAGAGCACGTCGTTTTTCCCGACTATAAAGAGGAGGTTCCTAGGCCGGGTCTCGTTCATCGGGGTGTAGTTTGAGGAGTCGCCCTGTCCGCCGCCGATGAGGATGGTCGCGGCTATTCTGGGGTTCTGGGAAACCGCTGCCCTCACGGCGCCTGCGCCCATGCTGTGCCCAGCTACGCCTATCCGGTTCGCATCGACGTTGGGTAAGGTAGCCAGGTATGTGACCGCTGATCCGAGGCCGAGTGTGAAGTCGGTTATCCCTATCCCCGTGTCAGATTCCCCGTGCCCCTTCTCGTCGATGGTGAGGGCGATGTACCCGTTACGCGCCAGCTCCAGCGCGACGCCGCCGAGTACCTCTTTCGCGTTACTCACGCCATGGGCGAGTGCGAAGGCGGGCATCCTCCCTGATACATCTTTCGGCGCGTAGAGGGTCCCGCGTATGTTGTACCCCTGTGCCGGTATTGTAACCTCCTGGACGGTGACTCCGCCAAAGTCTCCGCCGATTTGCGCTGCGGAGTAGACTGAACCGAAGAAGATGGCTAGAGCTAGAAGTAGGGTGAGGTATCTGCGTTGGACCATCGAGTATCAGCTAGGGCCCGTGCAGATAATAAACTGGGGGTCTACGCCTCGTAGACCGTCTTCCCGCCGAGGATGGTGCGCAGGACCTTCGTATCCTTGATGTCGTCCTCGGGGCAGGTGAGGATGTCGCGGTCGATGACGATCATGTCGGCGAGCTTCCTGGGCTCTATGCTCCCCTTGACCTTCTCCTCGAACGTGAGGTGTGTGCCGTTGATCGTGTACATCCTTATCGCCTCCTCGCGGGTGACGCACTGGTCCGCGCCGAGCTTCTTCTTCTTCAGCTCGGTCTTGCGTGCGATGGCGGCCCAGATGCAGGGGAAGGGTGGGTACGGCGTAACGGGTGAATCGGTGCCCGCGGCGACCATGATGCCCTTGTCGATCCAGGCCCGGTGAGGCTTCAGCCAGGCGGCCCTCTTGAGGCCGACGTTCTCGGCGTAGCTGTCACCGAGGTAGTAGAGGAAGTCGGGCTGGCTGGCGACAGGTATGCCGAGTTCCTTGCAGGTCTTGAAGTTCTCCTCCGTCGGCTGGTAGGCGTGGATGAGGTAGAAGCGGCGCCCCTTTATGGGCTTGACCTTGTTCGTCTTCTTGTATGCGTCTAGGACGATGTCCATCGCCTTGCCACCGCAGCAGTGGATGCCGGCGAGCATACCACGCTTGTTGGCGGCGTCGACGAGGGTCTGAAGCTTGTCCACTGGGACGGTGAGCAGACCCGTCGCCGTGCTGTTCTCGTAGGGTTCGCGGAGGAGGGCAGTCTTACCACCTATGCCACCGTCGATGAGGATCTTGAGGCCCTGGAACCGGAGCATGTCGTTGCCGTAGCCGGTGACCATGGGGAAGTTCTCTATCCTCTGGATACTCTTCTCCTTGGGCTCGTTCCCGTCTATGCCGCGGAGCATGTAGTTGACGCGGACGTGTAGAAGCCCACGGTCCAAGGCGAGCTGGTAGGCGACCATCTGGTTCTCGGTGATGCCCGCCTCGATGACGCTGGTGAGGCCGACCTCGTTGAAGGCGTCTGAGGCGATCTTGATCTGTTCGATGGTTTCCTCGATGCTATCAGGTGGGATGAGGTTCGTGCAGAGGCTCATCGCCGGCGTCTCCTCGAGCATGCCCGTGGCCACGCCCTCCTCGTCGCGGACGATCCTGCCGCCGACGGGGTCCTTCGTATCCTTTGTTATCCCCGCCATCTCAAGCGCCTTGCTGTTGACCACGGCGAGGTGGCCGCAGGTCCTCGTGAAGTAGACAGGGTTGTTCGGGGCGACCTTGTCGAAGTCGTAGCGGGTCGGGTTCCTGTGATCGGCCAGTTTAACCTGGTCCCAGCCCCTACCAACGATCCACTCGCCGGGCTTCGCCTTCTTCGCCTTCTCGCCGACTGCCTTCGCCATGTCGGCGATGTTCTTCATGGGCGGCGTCCTGCAGTTTATGATCTGCAGAGCTGCGCCTGTGAAGATCATGTGCATGTGGCTGTCGAAGAGACCCGGGAGGACGGTTTTGCCCTCCAGATCGATGACCTCCGTGGCATCCCCCTTTAGTTTCTTCATCTCCTTGGTGGAGCCCACGGCCATCACCTTGCCGTCCTTGACGGCGACGGCCTCTTGGGTGCTGAATTTCTCGTCGACGGTGACGATTTTCCCGTTGATGAGTAAGAGATCGGCGCTGCAAGCTTTCGCGGACATCATAATCAGGTAAGATGCAGCCAAGCCGGATATAATAGTCACGGCTAGCCGAGGAGTATTGTAACTTCCTGCACGAGTAGCTCGGGCACGAGGCTCTTTCCCTCCCTGACGAGGCGGATGAAGCCGAGGCGCTCGAGGATTCGCAGATCGTTGTATACATTCTTCACGTCTCTACTGACCCTATTGGCGAGCCCGTTTATGGATGAGACGTGTTCGTCGGCGAGGTAGTCGAGCAGCTCTAATCTCTTTGGGGTGAGGCTGTCGAACTCCTCGGGGGTGAGGTCGAGGTCCTCCTCGGCGTAGTAGTCGAAGTCTTCGCCCTCCCCCGCGGCCCTGAGGGCGTGTATCATGCTGCTCCACTCGATGTAGTCGTTGAATCTGTCTCGGGGCATCTTGCCCGATTCGAACTCCTTGCTCAGCTGCTGGTACTGGTTGCCGTATTTCCTCACGTAGGCAGCGACTCGTTCCCTCACCTCGTTGAGGGGTATGCGTTTGACCACCCGCCACCGCATGACTCATCATTGGTCTACGCACCAATAAAGGTTTATAATTTGTCCACTGGCGTGGTTGGTTAGATAAGTAATGAAGCCACTGTTCAATAGGGTAGACGAACTCGTCTGGGAGATCCCGACCTCTGTGGACCCGAACATGAGGGTCCCTGCGAGGATCTACGCGGATGAGCAACTCTTCTCCGCGATGCGGGAGGACGCTACTCTCACCCAGAGCATCAACCTGACACAGCTACCCGGGATACTCAAGTACGGCATCACCCTGCCGGACGGTCACCAGGGCTACGGGTTCCCCATCGGGGGGGTCGCCGCCTTCGACGAGGATGAGGGCATCATCACCCCCGGCGGCGTCGGCTACGACATCAACTGCGGCGTCCTGCTGATGAGGAGCGACCTGACCTATGCCGAGGTGCGGCCGAAAGTAGACGAGCTGATCGACAGGATGTTCAGCCTTGTTCCCTGCGGCGTCGGCGTCGGTAGCAAGCTTAGGCTCAGTAACATCGAGCTTGACAAGGCGGTCACGGGGGGCGTCGAGTGGGCCATCGGGAAGGGGTACGGCTGGGAGGGAGACCACCTCCACATGGAGGAGGAGGGCTGCATGAAGGAGGCGAACCCCGACATGGTCTCTGGGAGGGCTAAGAGCCGTGGGGCGACCCAGCTCGGCACCCTCGGCGCCGGCAACCACTTCCTGGAGGTCGCACGCGTCAGCGAGGTCTACGACAGGGGGGCCGCCAAGGCCTTCGGCATCACCGACCCGGACCAGATTGTGTGCTGGATCCATACGGGGAGCCGCGGCTACGGCCACCAGATAGCCACCGACTACATCCGCGTCATGGAGCAGGCGACGAGCAAGTACAAGATCAGGCTACCGGATAGGGAGCTGGCCTGCGCCCCGATAAAGAGCAGGGAGGCCGAGGACTACTACGCCGCGATGGCCTGCGCCGTCAACTGGGCATTCATAAACCGCCACATCATCCTACATCAGGTCAGGACCGCCTTCGAGCAGACCTTCCACAGGAAGGCGTCGGAGATGGGTATGGAGCTCGTCTACAGCATGACCCACAACACGGCGAAGAGGGAGGAGCATATAATCGACGGGAAGAGGAGGAAGACGGTCGTCCACCGGAAGGGGGCGAGCCGCGCCTTCGGACCCGGCCGCGAGGACCTCCCAGCCGACTACAAGTCGGTGGGGCAGCCAGTCCTCCTAGTCGGGACGATGGGGACCGCTAGCTACCTCCTCAAGGGCACGGAGAAGGGGGAGGAGATCAGCTTCGCCTCCACCGCCCACGGGGCGGGCAGGGTACTGTCGAGGGCGGGCGCCCGACGCCAGTGGACGGCGAATGAGATCGTCGCCGACCTCAAGAAGAAGGGCATCGTCATCCGGGCCGCCAGCGGCAAGGTCGTCGAGGAGGAGAGCCCGGAGAGCTACAAGGACATACACAAGGTAGCCGATGTCAGCCACCGCCTAGGCATAGGGCGCAGGGTGATGATGTCCGTCCCAATGGCCGTCGCCAAGGGATAAGCCCTTACTTTATACCCACTTTTTCCGGCGGAAGTAGTAGAGCATCGCCAAGGCCGTGAATACCATCATCCCGAGGGCGAAGGGGTACCCCCAGACCTGCTCCAACTCGGGCATGAAGCGGAAGTTCATCCCGTACAGACCCGCGATGAAGCTGAGGGGGATGAAGATGGTGCCTATTATGGTTAGGAACTTCATCACCTCATTCATCCTGTTGCTCACGCTTGTGAGGTAGACGTCGAGGATGCTCGATACGACGTCCCTATTCGTCTCGACGGCGTCGATGATCTGCACCGTGTGGTCGTAGATGTCCCGGAAGTAGATGGACATGTGTTCCCCGATGACGGGGTTGCCGCACCTGTCCAGCATGTCGATGACGCCTCGGAGGGGCCAGACGCCTCGGCGGAGCGCGATCATCTCGCGCCGCGCCTTGTGGAGCTCCTGCAGGACCCTGGGGGAGGGGTCGTCGACGAGGTCGCCCTCAAGGGCCTCAATCTTGTCGCCTATCTTCTCAAGGACCGTGAAATACTCGTCGACGGTCGCGTCGAGCAGGGCATACGCCAGGTAATCGGCGCCCATCCTCCTCACTACGCCCTTCCCGTTCCTAATCCGTTCACGGAGGAGGTCGAAGACGTCGCCGGGGCGTTCCTGGAAGCTCACGATTGTGTCGTCTATGAGGACGAGGCTCACCTGCTCCTCAGTGACCTCCTCCGCCTCTAGGTCTAGCATCTTGAAGATGAGGAAGATGTAGTCGTCGAACTCGTCGATCTTCGGCCTCAGCTCGGTGTTCCTTATGTCCTCGATGAGGAGGGGGTGGAGGTTGAGGCGCTGCCCGATGACCTCTATAAGGCGTGCATCTTGAAGGCCCTCGACGTTGATCCAGGTCACGCCCTTGAAGCCGTCTTTGAAGCATTCGTCGACGGTCGAGGGCGCGAACTCCTCGTATCCGGCCTCGTTGTAGCGGATTACCTTGATAGACGTTTTACCCTCGGCCATGTGGCTTCCTTCTTTGCCCTGAGTCTGATTCATAGCGATATAGGCGTTGCCGTGGTCAGGCGCTGGTGGCTACCAAGAAATAGGTATAAATAGGGTGTGTCTACCCCTTTCGGTGATTCTCCATGGAGAAGGAGATAAAACCGCATCTTTGGTTCACGCTGTACAGCCTCCTCACCCTCGGCGGGGGTAAGGCGCCGGTCAAGATTTCGACGACGGAGCTCAGCCACGCCCTCGGTGGCTCACAGCAGTCGGCGTCGAGGCACCTCCAGCTTCTCGAAGAGTTGGGGCTAATAACTCGCAGGGTCGACCCCGACGGGAGCCTCGTGACGATCACGGAGAAGGGACTCTCGGTGTTCGACGAGGTGCTACAGGAGCTGAAGGCCCATCTTGAGGGGGCGGGGTCCGAGGTCTTCGTCTTCGAGGGGACGGTCGTCTCGGGCCTATTCGAGGGCGCCTACTACATAAGCAGGGAGGGCTACAGGAGCCAGATCAGGGAGAAGCTCGGCTTCGACCCGTTCCCCGGGACGCTCAACGTGAGGTTGAAGCCCGAGGACTTCGATGGGAGGAGGAGACTCGAGAAGCATCCATCCGCTATCCTCGAGGGCTTCAAGGACGGGGAGAGGAGCTTCGGAGCCTGTAAGTGCTACCCCCTGCTAATTAATGATGAGATCAAGGGCGCGTTGATCGTTGCTGAGAGGACGATCCATGACCTCTCGACTGTGGAGATAATCAGCCCCGTCTACCTTAGGAGGCACTTCGGGTTTAGTGACGGGGATAAGGTCAAGATATCCTTCTTGAGCCCTCGGCGATTCGCCTCTTGATCTTGCTACTGCTGTTCAGGTCCTCGGGGCCGAAGCGGCCGACCTGCTCGACGCGTATCGTGTATCCCTTCTCAGTGACGAGGCGTTTCACTTCGTCCTCGATGTCGTGCTGGTCGTGTCCGACGGCGACTATGT
>Ga0315286_10000640_pt1 | contig 30112 bp, 26 predicted proteins | sample YL17G10_0_MG_FD_205038 | JGI IMG/M metagenome (GOLD analysis project Ga0315286, IMG submission 205038) | Sediment microbial communities from Yellowstone Lake, YNP, Wyoming, USA - YL17G10_0 | ecosystem: Environmental > Aquatic > Freshwater > Lake > Sediment | place: USA: Wyoming | collected... | reverse complement strand
TATCCGGAGGGAAACTATTGATAAACCACGCAAGACCACATAAACCGACTATGGAAAAAATAAGATAATTGATGTTTCTTTGTTTATGCCAAAAACGCTTCATACTCATATTGTATCCTACAAGCCTCGGTGTTAGAATAGCCGCACATGGATACCCTGCTTATTATCCTTTCCGTACTCGTTGGCTTTATTCTTCTGTATATTTTGCTTCGTTTTGAACGCATCAATCAAGCAGTATCAGAGACAATACGTGGGCAAACAGGAGATGTTGCAAAAATGTTGCAACTTAACACAAGGCAGCTCAACGAACGTCTTGATACCGCTTCACAAGTTATTGGAGATCTCAAGAAAAATCTTGGCGAAATGTCTGAAGTCGGGAAAGGCATCAGAAGTCTGCAAGAATTCTTGCAGTCTCCAAAACTACGGGGCAATATCGGTGAACAAGTCTTAGCCGATATGATAGGTCAAACATTTCCAAAAAAATCATTTCATCTTCAGTATGCATTCAGATCAGGGGCGAAAGTGGATGCGGTTCTGGAAACTGACGCGGGACTTTTGTGTATTGATTCGAAATTCCCCATGGAAAATTTTTCCCTCATGCATAAAGGGGAAACAGAACATGAGCGTAGTCAGGCAAAAAAAGATTTCATAAATGATGTGAAAAAACATATCAGTGATATTGCCAAAAAATATATTCTTCCTGAAGAAAGAACCATGGATTTTGCATTGATGTATATCCCATCAGAATCAGTGTATTACGAGATTGCAAATAATCAGCCGCTCATGGATATGTCAAGGGATTGTAGGGTGTATCCTGTTTCTCCCAACACACTTTACGCCCATCTTCAAGTATTACTCCTTTCATTTCAAGGAAAAGAGTTGGAAGAACAATCGCGGGAAGTATTCCGACTACTCCGTGCTATGCAGAAAGATTACGAAAAAATTGATGAAGCAATTGGAACCTTAGGAAAGCACGTAACGAATGCATATAACAGTATGAGTACGGTAACTACCAATGTTGCACAGCTTGGACAAAAGTTAGATCGTACAAAGAAAATCTCCGCGCCGGAAAGCTAATATTGTAGTATACTGAGTTTTTATGCTTCACAAAGTAAAAGAACAAATAGGTAGCTTCCTGCCGGCACTCCGGTCCAAAAATTACCGATTATTTTTCATAGGTCAAGGAATTTCTCTTGTTGGAAGCTGGATGCAGATGATAGCGGAACAATGGCTTGTGTACCCAATTCTGACGACAAATAAGTCACTGCTTGGACTTATTGGAGCAGTAGGAATGCTTCCTATGCTCATTTTTGTCCTTTTTGCTGGAGTGTTAGTTGATCGGGTTAATAAACGAAACGTCTTTTTGTTTTTTCAATATATATATATGATGATCGCGCTCATATTATTTTTCCTTATTGCAACACATCAGATACAACTCTGGCATATCTTTGTTGCGGCTCTCGTTAGTGGCACTATCTTGGCATTTGAAAGTCCAACCAGAATGACGTTTGTCATGGATTTGGTTGACAAAAAAGATTTGCCAAGCGCTCTAGCGCTAAATCAAGCAATGTTTAATAGCGCGCGTGCTGTGGGACCGGCTCTAGCTGGGTTTACGATTGCAGCTATTGGTATTGCCCCTGCGTATCTTGCAAACGGACTGAGCTTTTTTGCAGTGATTGCCAGTCTGTATATGATGCGGTTTCCGAAAATGGAAAACGTAGCTATTAAACATCCACCAATACTCAAAGGACTCAAAGAAGGGTTTCAATTTATCAAAGACCATAAAATATACCTTGCTCTTTTGGGTATTGTCGGAATCATGGTCTTTTTTTCCTGGCCAATAGCTACCCTTCTTCCGGTATTTGCCCATGATATATATAAAACCGGAGAAGTGGGATTTGGACTTCTCCAAAGCGCATTTGGTATAGGAGCAGTCGTTGCCGGATTATCATTCCATACGATATTTGCGAAAGTAACAAAGAAATATCTTCTTATATACACCGGTATGGCAGTAACAATTCTCGCATTTGGTATGTTTGCTTGGAGTCCTTGGTTTTGGCTTGCCATTATCACGCAAGTAATTAGCGGGTGGGCAATATCCACTACCTTTGCAACAGCAAATACATTAATTATTGTAACCATTCCACAGGAATTCAGAGGAAGGATCATGAGTATCTACATGTTTGTCTTTATGGGTGGTATGCCATTTGGAGCACTTCTATCAAGCGGTTTAGTATCACTCTATGGTCCTCGGTTGACGGTATTTCTTTGTGCTACCGCTACTCTTGTTGCAGGGTTAACGCTCATTCTCTCTATGCGCGAAAAATTGCAAAGTAAAATAATGACGATGGTATAATTGAAGTATGAAATTTATTATCTCTCATGGAGCATTTGGAAGTCCAGAAGAAAACTGGCTTCCTCAGTTAAAAAAAGACCTTGAGTCGATAGGACAACAGGTCACCGTGCCGCAATTTCCCGTTGATGATTGGGATGAGGTAACAAAAGCAGGACCAGCCGTTCAACAGAAACATCAGTATTTAAAAAATTGGATGAAGATATTTGAAAGCGTATATCAAACATTTAGTTCCACTGACGAATTATGTTTTATTGGTCATTCCTTAGGTTCGGTTTTTATCCTTCATGCAGTGGAACAATTTAAATTACAGTTAAATAGTGCCATATTTGTGAGTCCGTTTATGGATTCGTTGCATTCTAAAGAATATTGGCAGTTTGATCACGTAAACGATAGTTTTTATAAAACTGATTTTGATTTTGAAAAACTAAAAAAACTCATTCCGGTTTCATACGTTTTATATTCAGATGACGATCCTTATGTGGGCAAAAAATATTCATCCGTATTTGCTAAAACAATGGGAAGCTCTGTCATTCCTATGACAAAGGCTGGGCATGTCAGTAATAAAATGTATGCTCCCTTGTTGTTTGAACTTTGTAAAACCAGATTAGATTTGTCTAAATATTTGAAATAACATCTAGGGTGTTATAATCGTTTCATTGTGATCAACACATCTCCTTCTGACAGAATATTAAACAAAGAACAGAAAAAAGCTGTGCGTTTTGGGAATGGTCCGCTTCTTATTATTGCCGGTGCGGGTACCGGAAAAACAACAGTCATAACAGAACGAATTAAATATCTAATACTGTCCGGCAAGGTAAATCCTCAGGAAATTCTTGCTCTCACATTTACGGAAAAAGCTTCACGGGAAATGGAAGAACGGATTGATTTATCCATGCCCTACGGTACCACACAAATGTGGATTTCCACATTCCATGCATTTTGCGACCGGATCCTTCGAAATGAAAGTTTAGCGATCGGCCTCGACCCAAATTATAAACTCATGGGTGAAGCAGAAACGATTCAATTTTTCAAAGATCATTTATTTGATTTCAAACTTTCATACTTTCGGCCCTTGGGAAATCCAACTAAATTTATTTCCGGCATACTTCAACACTTCAGCCGGCTTCATGATGAAGATATAACTCCCATGCAATACCTCGCGTGGATAGAAAAACAGAAACGCATGGAGGAAGGGGAAAAAAACAAGTACGAAGAACTTGCGCGTGCATACAGGAAATATGAAGAATTGAAAATTAAGGACAGCGTATTTGATTATGGAGATTTAATAGCACATACCCTGACGTTGTTTAGAACCAGGAAAAAAATACTGGAAGAGTACCAAAAACAATTTAAATATATTCTTATTGATGAATTTCAGGATACGAATATTGCTCAAAACGAGCTCGCAATACTTTTAGCCGGAGCGAAGAAAAATATTACCGTGGTGGGGGATGATGATCAGGCAATTTACCGGTGGCGGGGGGCAGCGATATCTAATATTATCCAGTTTCGGAAGCATTTCAAAAAAGCAAAAGTTATTGTGCTTACTAAAAACTATCGTTCGACACAGGAAATACTCAATCGTTCTTATGATCTTATTCAACACAATAATCCCGACAGGTTGGAGGTTGTTGAAAAAATTAATAAGAGGCTGGAATGTATACGGAGGGTCAATGGAGAAAAAATTGAAGTGTTGTACACAGAACGTGTAGAAGATGAAGCCGATGCTACAGCCAAGCAAATACAGAATCTAATTGAGAAGGGGAGAGCATATAAAGATATTGCCATATTAGTACGGGCGAATAATCATGCAGAACCATTTGTTCGTGCTCTAACGCGCGTGGGTATTCCGTATCAATTTCTTGGTCCCGGGCAACTGTTTCGTCAACCGGAAATCAAAGATATTATAGCGTATTTAAAAGTTCTCTATGATATTCACGACAGTGTTGCGATGTATCGGGTTCTCACGATGGACGTATTAAAGATATCTCCACGGGATGTTGCAGAAATTGTATCAATAGCTAAACAGCATGCAATTTCTATCTTTTCTGCTTGTGAAGAACAACAAGCAGAAATATCTACGGTAAAACCTGTGGTGGCAATGATATTTAAACACTTAGGACTTATTAAAAAAGAAACAGCAGGACAAATTGCATATTATTTTTTGCAGGACTCAGGACTATTAAAATCCTTAACACTATATCAAACAACGAAAGAAGAACGGGTTGCAGAGAATATAGCGAAATTTTTTGACAAACTGAAAACCTATGAAGCAGGACATGAAGATGCAAGTGTATTTCGGGTTGTTGACTGGTTAGATTTATCGATTGATTTAGGGGAATCACCGTTAGTAGCTAGTAGTGATTGGGCAGAAGTAGACGCGGTTAATATTCTAACGATTCATTCTGCAAAAGGCTTGGAGTTTCCTGTTGTATTTTTAGTTAATTTAGTAAGTGCCCGATTTCCGACCATTGAACGGCACGAACAGATTCCCATTCCGGATGCACTCGTTAAAGAAATACTTCCTATTGGAGATTATCATCTAGAGGAAGAACGGAGACTATTTTACGTTGGGATGACACGAGCGAAAGATATGTTGTATATGACTGGGGCGAAGCTTTATGGTGACGGGAAACGAGAGAAAAAGCTTTCACCATTTATTGAAGAATCTATCGGAAATCAAGTAGTACAATCTTTAAAGAAATCACCGGATGAGAAACAATTATTCCTTATTGATTGGACGGGGCAAAAAGAATCCAATAAAAAAATAACTACACCGCCGGTGTCGTATCTTTGGTATACCCATATCGAATCATTTCGTCGATGTCCACTGCAATACAAGTACCGGTATGTGATTAAGATTCCGGTTCCCTCGTCAGCAGTTCTTGGATTTGGAGATATTATTCATAAATCCATGCAGGAGTTTTATAAGCGGGTTCTCAAAGGAGAACGTCTTACAAAAGAAACGCTACTCTCTATCTATGAAAACAAATGGAAATCAAATGGATTTATGAGTAAATCCTATGAGGCAGATATGAAAAAACACGGGGAAGAGTTGTTGAATCAATACTTTGAGAAAGGATATGATCCGAAAACAAAAACAATTGCGGTGGAGCAGGGGTTTAAGATTAAAATAACAAAAGATATTACCCTTGGCGGAAGAATTGATAGGGTAGATAGAAAACCGGATGGAATACTGGAAATAATCGATTATAAAACAGGGGCAGCACCCAAAAAACGTGATGTATCAGAAGATTTTCAACTATCTCTGTACGCTCTTGCAGCTACTGATAAGGGGTTGTTCGGAGAAAAACCAGAACATATTATAGTTTCATTTTATTTTTTTGAAGGTCAAGAGCGTATGAGCGGAACTCGGTCAAAAGAACAGTTAGAAAAAATAAAAGATGAAATCATAACAACTGCAGAGGAGATTGGAACAAGCGTATTTCATCCAACACCAGGAATGTATTGTGCGTTTTGTGAGTTCCGGCTTATTTGCGAAGCATGGAAATAGGATAATACAGGGGAATTCCTCCAAATCCTTCCTTAAATTTTGTAAAACCTTTCCATTCAGGAAATTGATGAGGTTTTCGTTCATCCCATACTCCGATAAAGTCAAATACAGTACATTTTCGCTTTTTTCCTACTTGGAGGGCATGCCAGACGAGAAGTGTTGGTGCGAATAATTTTTTTCCTTCGTGTGTCGCGCCCGCGATCCAATACAAGGTAGTGGTATTCCAAAACAATAACAATATACCGGCTACAACGTGGTAAGTATCCGTTTTAGCTAGAAGAATGGTTGCGTGTTTTGGATAGAATAGCTTCCAGAGTCGATCAATACCATGTGTAGTAATGCCGCCGAATAACCCCGCTCCTTTTGATTTAATAGATATTAAGTCCTTAATATCATGAGATTCTATGATTGTAAGTTTATTTTTTTGAGCTTTTCGAACGGCTCGCCGTTTAGCCGATGTGAATTTGGCAAATATTGTTTTAGAACTACCTGATATATCCACAACAAGTGTTTTTGTCGGAATAAATGGTGCGGTCATGATACGGAAAAATTTTGAAAGAGTTGAAAGATATGTTGAGAACTCTTCTTGAGAGACATCTTCTTTTGGTTCAATGCTTAGCTGACTTACCTTCAATTTTTTCAGTGTCATGATAAGTTTTGGTAGATAGGGAAGATGCGTTGGACGTTGAAGTTTTGCGAGTGTACCAATAAGAGGAATATGGCGGTAAAAAATAGCCGCATCATCAACATCCACAACATTCCAATGCAATGCTTCAATATACTTCTGATACAGGGGGGATTGTTGTAATTCCATTTATTTTAGAAGTTTTAATACGCTCCATCGCAATGTATCTGCAAAACAATATAGTTTATATAAGAATGGTTGAATAACAAGATCAAATGACCCCATGTATTCAATAAGGGTTGGATTATATCCCGCTTTGAATCTATGAAATCCATACCAGGGATCTTTTGTATCAGGTCCGCCAGCTGGCAGAGGTCCCAATGCTCCCCAAAGATCAAACGCATACATCTCGTGTTGTTTTCCCCATTTTATTAATTCCCACAGGAGAAGATTTGGCGCCATAACATCCCGATGTTCCCGTGACGATGCTCCATAGGGATAGTACATAACGCCATCATGAATGAATAGTATCCACGCAGCAAGAATATTTCCTTCATAGGTAGCTGTCCATAGTTTTGCAATTCCGGCGGTATGCATAATTTGCCACATCGTACGATGATAGTGCTTGTTATGTGCATAAAACCCTTGTCGATTAGTTGTTTCTTGGGAAAGTTTTAAGTATGTCTCAAACGCATTTGCACTATTGTCTTCCTGGATTTTTACGTTATGTTTTTCTGCTACTTTTATGTTATACCTTGTTTTCGGATGCATGGCTTTCAAAAGTTCGTCTTCTGACTTTGTTAAATCTATAATAAATGTATATTTCGTAAATAACGGATGATGTGATGGCTGAAGAAATGCTAAATGACCAATGTTAAATGCTAAATTATTTTGAATGTTTGGTTCGAGTTGGATGAAAATTGCGTTTTTTTCTTTTCCCAATGTTCTTAATTGTTCCACCATTGTTTTTGTTGGCATTGGGCCTTTGGGAAAATACCCAATTGTCCAGGGAGTGAAGGGAATACGATGGAACGTAATATACCACGTGTCAATGGTTCCAATATCAATTCCCATTGCCTTTCTAAACTCTGCCCACGCTGCTGTTTGAAGCGGGTGTATCATAGTGATATTATACAACTAGTATGAAAAAGCGCAGGAGTAATTCTTGGCTTCCATTTATAGACACACGCATTTTTCCTAATATTATTTCTTTCAAATGTGTTAAAGGACCAGCGAGATTATTTCTTGAACTTGAAATCATACTTGCACTTCTTGTTGTTATCGGTACTTGTGTTGTTGTGATAGCAACATATTGGTAATGCTAGAGAAGCATATCGTCTTCTTGAAATCCTCTTGCTGTATCAATGGAAACATGTTTTTCAAGCATATATTCCGGTATATCAGAAATAAATCGTGAGACCATGTTTTGCGTTCTTGTTCCGAAAAACAATCGTCTATTTGCGTAGGTTAGATATAGTCGTTCTTTAGCTCTCGTGACGCCCACATAACACAACCGCCGTTCTTCTTCGAGTTCATCCCGATCCAAGATGGCCCGTGAATGTGGAAATAATCCTTCTTCCATTCCGACAATGAACACAATTTGGAATTCCAGACCTTTTGCTGCATGTAAGGTCATCATGGTGACAGCGTTCTTTTTTTCAGCCAAAGGCCGATCAGCCTTTGGCTGAAAATATTTTTCTTCGAGAAGGCTGACCGTTTCTAAAAAGTCTGAAAGAACCGGAAATTCAGTAGCAACAGATCGTAATTCTTTGATGTTTTCAAGTCTACTTGCTTCTTCTTCGACATTGGCGTCATACAGTTCTAGATAATGAGTTTTGTCGAGTACCTTATCCATAAGTTCTAATGTGCTGTAAGAAATCAGTTTTGCATCCGTTTTTACCGTTTCAGTAAACGTGAGAAAGTTTTTTAACCTCCCGATGCCTAATTTTTCAATTCGTCTGTATGAAACCATATCTTTGGGATTGGCAAGGATTTTCAGATACGCAAGTACGTCTTTAATTTCTTTCCGGTCATAGAATCGGGTACCTCCGACAAGCAGATATGGAATTCCTGCGCGTAAGAACGCTTCTTCAAGAACGCGGGATTGAGCGTTCGTTCGGTAGAGAATTGCATAATCTGTATACGGGCGATTACCTTGTAGGATAGTGGTGATGATAAATGAAGCTTCATCATGTTCCGTTCTTGCTTCATAGAGTAGTATTTGATCACCACCAGTTTTATTTGTCCATAATTTTAAAATAGGATGAGATGTGTTTTTGGAAATGACGTTGGTTGCTGCATCAAGAATAGTTTGTGAAGACCTATAATTTTGTTCCAAATGGAACTCTTTGACATCTTTAAAGTCATGTTTAAAATTCGTGATATTTCGAAAATCAGCTCCCCGGAATCTGTATATACTTTGTGACGCATCACCCACAACTGTAATATTCCTATGCCTTTTGGCTAGGAGTGTGGTAAGAATATATTGTGCGTGATTGGTATCTTGGTATTCATCAACGAGAATATACATATATTGTTCTTGATACGACCCAAGTATGTCAGGATGTTTAGTAAATAATTCAACGGTTTTTGCAAGTAAATCATCGAAATCCAATGCATTGCTTTCGATAAGCTTTTTCTGATAGAGAAGATACATACGGGCAACTGTTTCCTGGAAATACCCGCGTGCGAATTGAGGATATTCAAGTGGACCTATCAGTTCATTTTTTGCTTCTGATATTGTCGTAGCAATTGCATGGGGTTTGAAGTCTTTTGTTGAAATATCCGCTTCTTTCATGACATCTTTTATTACATCCAGCTGGTCTTGTTCATCGTAAATAGTAAAATTAATAGGAATTCCCATATGTGTACCATCACGTCTGAGAATTTTTGCACATATCGAATGAAAGGTGCCCATCAAAGGTAAACCAATTGACAATTGACAGTTAACACCTGCCTGCCGGCGAGGCAGGGTTAACAGATTTTTAATGCGCTCTTTCATTTCATCCGCTGCCTTATTGGTGAATGTGACCATAAGGATGCGTGAGGGATCAATATGTTTTTCAAATATAAGGTAGGCTACTTTGTATGTGAGTACACGGGTTTTACCACTTCCTGCTCCGGCTAAAATCAACACCGGTCCCTCGGTTGCAACAACCGCTTTTTGTTGATCACGGTTTAGTTCATTGAGGAGGGTACTTCTCATAGAGTATAATCTTATCATATGAACCCGCGGTTTTTGATAGGAAACTGGAAGAGCAACATGACAATAGTGGAAACAAAAGAGTGGTTTCAGGTTTTTTCTTCTCATTTTGTGCAGCATCCGTTATCAAAAGAATTAACCATTATTCTGGGTGTACCGTTTACCGTACTAACAACCAGTAAGGAGATCATTGAAAAAGAACATCTTCCAATTGCTCTCGCTGCTCAGGATGTCTCTCCGTTTGGGAAAGGTCCGTATACAGGTGAAATTAGTGCGGAGATGATAGCGGAACTTGCGACGTATGTATTAATCGGTCATTCCGAAAGAAGACAATATTTTGGTGAAACTGACGAAGAGCTTGCGTATCAAGTTTTACAAGCAAAAACCGCAGGATTGACTGTCATTTACTGCGTATCTTCGGAAAGCGAACGAATACCACAGGCTGTTGATATTGTTGCGTATGAACCCGTTGAAGCAATTGGTTCAGGAAAACCGGAAGATGTTTCTCATGTTTCAGCTATTTGTCAGAACATCCATGACATGCTCCATAAACCGGTAGTGTATGGGGGGAGTATTTCTGAAGGAGTAGTATATCCATACATTCAGACACCAAGTGTAAACGGATTGTTGATTGGAGGGGCGAGTTTAGACCCACGTTCATTTTTTACTATAGCAGAACAATTAATTGAAACGGTATGAAACGAAAAACATATTCACAACTCCAGTTGATCGGTTTTATTATCGCATTTTTTTTGAGTATCTTTTTTTGTATTAAGACGTATCGATTAGCTCAACAGTTTATTGAGCAAACCGGAATCACTCCACACGTTATCTACCAGCTGTTATTTGACCGTGGAGTGTCGCTTCAAGCGACGGATACTAGGGTGAATATCCTCATACTCGGAATTGCCGGAGGAACGCATGAGGGACCGGATCTGACAGATACGATGATTGTTGCCTCGGTTTCAAAAGAAAAGCCTGCCTTGCCCTCCACGGCGGGTAAACCGGCAGGCAAGCCTTCCGTTTCCCTTCTGTCTATCCCCCGTGATATATGGTCAGAAACATTAAAAGACCGTATCAATAGTGCATATCATTATGGGGAAGCAAAAAGGACAGGAGGAGGAAAGACACTAGCCAAGGCGGTTGTTGAAGACGTGACCGGGTTAGTCATTCATTATGTGGTCGTTGTCGATTTTTCTCAATTTGAACAACTTATCGATGTAGTAGGTGGTATTGATGTTGTTGTTCCGAAAGCATTCATTGACACGGAGTATCCAATAGCAGGAAAAGAGAATGACGAATGTGGCGGAGATACCACATTCGCATGTAGATATGAAACAGTACAATTTGCAGAAGGAACTACGCATATGGATGGAAAAACAGCACTAAAATATGTACGTAGCCGCCACGCAGAAGGGGATGAAGGGACAGATTTTGCCAGGGGAAAACGTCAACAAGATGTTATTGTTGCGTTAAAAGAAAAAATTATACAGATGAAGCCATGGTTTCATCCAAACATAGCCAAACAGTTAATACAAGTAGCCGATTTAGCTACAGATACCGATATGACGATTGGGGAACAGCTAACCATGGGGAAATTTCTTCTAAAAGTTCAATCGTCAGCTATCTCCAAAATCTTCATAGAGCCGCTTCTTATCAATCCGCCATCATGGATGTATGGAAGATATGTGCTTGTGCCGGAAACAGATTATGAAACCATTCACACCTTCATCAAAAAGAGTTTAGAGAATCAGCCCTAACGCCAGAAGAAGAATACTTGCTACGGTAATGACTATTGCTTTTACATCAATGACACCGGAAACAGGAACTTTAGGAGTAGGCCTTTGAGTTGCGGTTGCGACAGGTGCCTCAGCAATAACACGCTCTGTTGTGAGTGTTGCTGTCGGTTCTCCTGGTTGGTAATATCTGGTTGTAGGCGTTGCAGTTGCCTGGGCAAGCGGACATTCACAATTTGACCGGTCCGGACATGCTTCTTTTCGGCACCGTTTAACTCCTGTTATGGAGTAACACAAAAGCCCAGATTCACAGTTGCTATCTGTATCACATGACTCATCACAGGTTCCGGGAGCACTTGTATTTGCAATCGTTGGTGTTGAAGTTGGCTCAGGTGTACTTGTTGCTCCTGGTCCAGGTGTATTTGTTGGTCCAGGCGTAGCTGTTGCAACAGGAGTATCATCGTAACATGCGGAACGCGCACACGCTTGATCTAAACAATATACTCCACATTTAAATGTAAATTGACAACATGGTTGTCCGCCACAATTATCATAATTAGGATCACCAATAATATTTTTGCATCCTGATGCTATTGGGCCTGTGCCTCCTGAATTACGAATATAGTCACAACCATGCCACGTTCCATCCCTTGCACGGTTTGTACATGTTCCGCCCCCTCCAGGAGTGGCTGTAGGCAGCACGGTACCACCTGGTCTTGTTGTTGGAGTCGAGGTAGCAGTAATAATATCGCAACAATATTCCCCCATACCACAGTCTCCATAACTGACACCGCCCACCTGTGTTCCGGGTTTACATTTAGAAAGAGATGATACACAGTCTTTAAGACAGTAGATGATTGAAGTCCTGGTAGGAGTAGCAGTTGGTGGAGATGAACAACAAATGTCTTCTGCGTATGGACAGTTGCCACTGGCTGGGCTCAAACCATATGTTGCACACGATCTTATTGCCCGACCTATGGTCCCTTGTTTACACACACCACTGCAAGTCCCACGTCTTATTGTTGGAGTCGGAGAAGGTACCGTATATGTTTTCTTACAACAAACTTGTGTAGTTGAACAAGCCGAACAAGCGTTACTCGTTGTTTTTGGAACCACAGTGCCACCTGCGCTAGCACACGCAGTTGAAGTCTGACAACTATATGTATAAGCCGTTGCCGCGCGGCTACGAATCTCTGTTATCTGCTGTGTTCCGTAGTAGATAGCAACAGGAAGGGTGAGGATGAAAAAAAGAAGTAAACCAATCAACAGTCCTTTTCCGCCTTTTTTCTTCGGTGGTTTAACAACTGTTTGAGGCGGTTCTTGTTTTTGATCTTTTGGAGGAATAACGATGAGTTCCGGTTTCTGCGGCGTGGGAGGAAGCGGCGGAAATCCGCTATCAGCTAGTGGCGGAGTTTCTACTGGTGGAGCTACTATTTCTTTCTTTTGCTCAGGAAGAATTAGAGGCTGTTCTACTTTTGGTTCAACAGGCGTTGTCTGCATAAGTGGGGGAGCGGTTACCTGCGTTGGTGTTTGGATATCACTTGGAGGAGATTGTCCCAATGCTTTCGTCGCATTATCGATTATTTGTTGTGGATTTTTTGGTTCGTCTGCCATGAAATAGGATAAAATAAGTCCTATATTCAGACTAGAGCATACGAGATACAATAGTCAAGAATAAGTTTATTTAATAAATAATATTGCGCCTCCGCCAATAAATAATGAACAACCAAGCAATGTGAGAAGTAATGTTGGTAAGAATGATCCGCTTGTTGGCATTTCTTCTCCTGACAGTGTTGCTGATTCTGTTGATTCAATGGTCGGAGCAGGAGTCTCTGTAGCACTTGGAGTTGCCTCAATTGTTCCGGAGGGTGTTGCATCTCCAAGTACCTGTGATCCGCTTTTGAGAACGGTAAACGTATGAGTGATTGCAACAGGTTTATTTTTTGTATTAACCGTTGTAATAGTCACGCTTTGTTTTCCTGGGTTAAGCGCTTGTTTTGGGGTATATCTCCATACACCGTCTTTTCCGACTATTGTTGATCCAATTGTTGGTTCTGTAATACCTATGGTAATAGTGACCGTTTTACCGGCAATTCCGATACCAGTAATCAGGGGTTTGGTCGAACTAATAGAGGCTCCTTGAACCGGAGCTGTGAGTGCAATACCACCTATTGATTTCTCGGTCGCTACCCCTAAGACAACCTGTTTTGGTGTCGGAGAAATTGGTTTTTGTGCAAGCGTTGCCGGAGTAGTTTTTTTCGCATCACGTCCACGAAAATCATACGTTTCTCCTAAAATGATATCTGGGACAGGGGCATCATTAAGCGTATCTGTAGTGACCCGAGACTCACCGGTTCCCAATTGAATAATGAGTGTTTCATTGATACGCTCTTGGGAAGTAATATACGCCGCGCCGTCTTGCGTACGAATGAGTGACAATGGAATAATCCACGATCCGGAAGTTCGGACAAGTGTTGAGAGTGTTTGACTCCCCTCGAGACTTATATAGACGAGCGCCCCTTCAGCAGGAAGACTGCCTGCTGTTCGAATAGATCCAAACGCAGGATCTAGAAGCGGAGCGTCGATAGAGAGAGTTGGAAGCGTCGTAACTTGAAAACTTTTCTTTTCTTCTTTAGGATTTATAGGGAATTTTTTCCCATTAGAAAGAACGGTTACATCGTATGCTGTTGATGGAGCAAGTGTCCGTACTGTTATGGAATGAGTAAGATATTTTCCCATTTTTCCCGTTATATCCCGTTCATCAAAAGCAGAATATTTTTTTCCACCGACGGATGTTACAAGAAGTGTTCCTGAAGCAAGTTCATCGGTTTGCCACGTGAATGTAAATGATGTGTCGGTGAGATTCGTTACCATGACACTTTTGGGTTCGATTGACAATGAAGCAATGGTATCTTGTCTTGATATTCCTTCAAATAAAAATCCAATACCACCAATAGTGATCAGTAACAGCATAATTGCAAATAGCGTTGGTATCCGTTTTGTTTTCTGCATACGTTAATAGCGTTTTTTTGTTGTCAGTATATTCAGTGTATCAGTATCAAGCTTCGGTGTTAAGGGTGTGATGAGTTGATTCACTACCGGTGTGTTGGTAGACGTTTTCGTTGTGCGCACAAGTTCAAAATAGATCCATAACAACACAGTGATAAAGGTAAATATGGTAATAAGATAGAGATCCCGATCAGATTCTTGTTTCATATATTAATAGCTTTGATAATACGCAGTTACTTTTAATTGTAATCGAATTTCATTTACTCCGGATTGTGGTATTCCACTTTTACTTGGAATAAATGAAATTGAATCAATAGTAACAATACGTTGCATTGCCAAGAGTCCACCCATAAAAGACGCTAATCCCGTATATGGTCCATCAATAGATATGGTGATTGGAATAGCAACGTGTTTTACGACATAAGAGGAAAGAGCAGCGCTCGATGTAGTAATCAAAATTGGAACTGATGCTATTTGTATACCACTTAGTGACGCTTGTGTTGTTTGGGCTAAATTTTTTAACTGTCTTGCAATATCAACAGCTTGAGGATTTTTTGGTATAGTGCTCGCGATGACCGCTATCTGTGGTTGAATATTTTCTAGTATTGCTTGCGCTTCAATAAGAGCGTTTATCTTATCATCCATTTTTGTGTTCACTATTTTTTTATCAACGATTTCTCTTTGTAGATAGAGAATAGTCTGAATAGTGGGTCGAATTGCATACCACCCAAAGAGCGCGATGGTTAAAAAGAAAAAAATAACAGTGGAGTATCGTTTTGTTTTCGGTTTGGCAAGCATCGGCTCGAGAGATCGATAGTATTTTCGGTAGTCCTGTGGTAAAGAAAATTTATCCATACAATGTTATTTTTTGGCCGCCTGGGCGAGCTGTGCTGTTAATGTGTATTGAATACCTGCAACTGTTTGTTTATCAACAGTTCCAATTTCAATAGTAGATAGTTGTTTTGTTGCACTTAAATTAATCAAGAATTGAGAAAAACTTTGAACAGTAAGTGATACGACCTGTGATGTAATTTTATTGTCGTTAATTGACAGAGACTGAAAATATGTTCCTGAAGGAAGAAGCATGTGTAACGTATTGATTGTATTTGTGGGAATTTCCTGTGCTGTAAGCAGCGCTTTAATTTTGTTTAAAGAATCTTGTGTCTGACGAAAATCAATTTCCAAATCTTGATTAGCCGCTATAATATCTTGTTTTTGTTGTATTTCATCTTTAAGATCGGTTAATTGCCTATCGAGGCTAAACCTGGAAAGAAACGCGACTAGAACAATCATTTCAGTCGTGACCATGATATACCTACCATAGGTGGTAACCCAACTAATGAAGCGTCCCATGGGCGAATGCTCTTGCTGCTCTTGTCCCAATAGATTGATTAATATTTTTCGTGCGGCAGGCATATCTCCATTATAAGAGGAAATAGGTCTACGCTTCAATGAGTGAGTAGTACGAAGGACTACTATTTCGCAACAAGAAGTTTTGAAAGACGTGATTTGAGCCGTGCTGCTTTGTTTTTATGGATTACATGAAGTTTTACTGCTTTATCCAACAGGGTAAACACTGCTCGTAATTGTTTTTTTGTCGGAGTTTTTCTCATGGATTTTACTCCATCACGAAGGTGCGCACGGTGAGCTGCGTTAATTACTTGTTGTTTTCGGTCCCGTCGTAATTTTTTTTCTGCTTGCGCTGTGACTGGCATACCCCGAGAGTATAGCTGATTGGGTATAGATGGTCAAGGTGAGATTGAGTTATAATAAGTTCGTGATGAAACAATTGTGGTCATTTTTTTGGAATAAACAAGCCTCCGTACGTTCTGCAGCAACCGTGCTCATCATTATGGTGTTCACGTCCCGAATATTAGGGTTATTTAGAGATAGAATGTTAGCTGCACGATTTTCTCCGGATGAACTTGGTGTCTATTTAGCAGCATTTCGGCTTCCTAATCTTCTTTTTGAGCTTCTTGTTATGGGCGCATTAACATCGGCATTTATTCCTGTGTATACAAAATATATAACGGGCGGAAAGCAACAAGAAGCATGGAGAATATCAAATACTGTTATTACGATTTCCTGCATCCTTTTTGCGTGTATTGCAATACCAATTCTTATTTGGACAAAAGAAGTATCACATTTCATTGCTCCTGGGTTTTCAGATGCGCAGATAGGGCAAATGATAGGATTCACCAGATTTATGGTATTGGCTCAAGTTTTTCCGCTATTGATAGGAAATTTTTTTACCGGTATTTTACAATCACATACTTTATTTTTCATTCCGGCAATTGCTCCCGTTGTCTACAATATCGGTATTATCATTGCCATTATCAGTTTTTCTTCTTCCATTGGATTATGGTCACCGGTTGTCGGAGTTGGTATCGGTGCAGTTCTTTTTATGTGTATTCAAATTCCGTCTCTTATAAGGCTCGGGTATCGCAGTCGGATTGCTTTAGATATTCACAATCAAGGGGTGCGGGAAATTGGTAAACTCATGGTTCCAAGAACTATCGGACTTGCTGTATCACAAGTGGACACGACGGTTGATCTCATATTGTCGACCCTTCTTGGAGCCCGCATGGTAACAGTATTTAATTTTGCTCAGCATTTACAACAATTCCCGATTGGTCTTTTTGGTGCTACCGTTGCGCAAGCCGCATTTCCTTTGTTGTCCCAGGCAACCGCATCGGGAGATAAAGATAAATTCGCAAAAACGTTATACTCAGCGCTGAATCAAATTATTTTTTTCATTATGCCAGTGTCAGTTTTGTTTATCGTACTTCGAATTCCCATTGTACGGCTTGTTTTTGGTGCGTCACGGTTTGATTGGCAGGCAACGGTGTTAACGGGTATGACGTTATCAATGTTTTCTATTTCACTTTCAGCCCAAGCGATATCACAACTTCTTACCCGGGGATTTTATGCACTATATGATACAAAAACACCTGTTATTATCGGAGTCATTACTATTTTAATTAATACCATATGCAGTGTCGTATTTGTGCAGGGGTATAAACTTCCGGTGTGGTCTTTAGGACTATCCACATCCATCGCAAGCATCTTAAATGTGTCATTGCTTGTCGTATATCTGGGAAAACGAATAGGCGTGAGTACCATGGCACATATGTTTTATACGCCTTTTAAAATCGTCATCGCGTCACTTATAACCGGTCTCGCATTATATATTCCGCTTAAATTATTTGATCAACTTGTTTTTGATACAACGAGAACATTCGGACTGATTCTTTTAACTGGAGTTGCGAGTTCGATCGGATTTGCTGTCTACGTGTTTCTGGTTTGGGTGTTTGATGTACGGGAGATAAAAACGTTTTTCAGCATGATTTCCCAAATACGACGGCCGAAACAAATTATTTTAGAATCAGCCAGTGAAGTAGTTGGCAATGGGGGACAAAATACCCCAATATCATAACCATTAATCATAAATATACATTGGAGTGCCGATATCAGCAAACACATACACTTCTTTCGCTTTTCCAATATCCAGAGCAATACATCCACCGGTATGTGGAGATCCGATATTTTCCCTCGGTCTTCTGACTTTCAGTCCCTTGCTATACCAATAGGGAAGTTCATGAATTCCAAATGACGCGTGGAGTTTTGGGTCTACATAAAATCCAAGCCAATATGGCATCCATACATGGTAAATATTGGAATACGCATTTGTAGCTTTATTAAAAATAATAAATTTTCCTGTTGGTGTAGGGTAGTCCAAACCCGTGGAGATGGAATACGATTTTTTAATCGTACCATTATGAAATAAATACATTTTTTGCTGTGTTAAATCTATCTCAATATATTTTTTTGCCAAGGAGCCATCGGAATTTGATCCTTCTTCAACAACATCTAACACATCATCCGTTGGTGGTGGCGGTGTATATTGAGCGGATAAATCTCCAAATCCTGTTGATGGAATAGATTCTTGCGCTTGGACGGAGAGGAGAGGGATACAGAATGACAATACTAAGATGAAAAACTTCATGGTTATTTTTTAGAAAGTTCGAGTATCGCCATACTTTGCACCTGCATAAACACTTCTCTTGTGAGTGTGCCATTCGTAACAGATTCATCAGTTTGAATCGATCGACCAAAAAGGAATCGCTCTTTATATGTATAGGCACCATTGGGTAGCCCCGTAACAGTTATTGGTACGGTTTCGCTATGAGATCCATTTGGATCAAAATTCACTAAAAATATACGGATAATACCACTGCGTTTCGTAGCAAAAGCAGTGACCCAAGTCCCTTCTCCGGTAAGTTGTAACCGATCACCTTTCATTACATCAATAAAAGAGTAGATTGAGTATCGCGGTTTTGCTTTTTTCCCGTTTGTCGGATGAGTAAATAATCCCCACCCAGTTCCATCTTCCTGGTTTGGTCCGTCAATAAGCTCAAATGAAAATAAATACGTTGGACCTCCCGATATAAGTTGTCGAATAACGGCTGCTGTATGGGCAGCACCAAACATAGTTCCGTATAGTTTGTTTTTAGCTCCGGTAAATCCAAATTCAGTAATGAGCGTTGGTTTCAGGCTGAGTTTCGGATACGGCAGAAGCCATTTAACAAGATTATGTTGATCTGTCATGTATCGTTTTGAATCAGATAAATACGTATGCCACGAGAAGAAATCGATTCGTGCACCAGTTCCAACAAGTCCAATTATCCAATTCTTGTAAAGCCCTGTTGTTGACGGTCCGCCTATGAAAAATCCATTAACGTTGGTTGCATTCGTTGCTCCTTGGGCTGCGTATTTATATAACGTTAAATAATTTTTTTCTCCGCTTAATTTCCATTTTCCAAATTGATCAAGATCAGGTTCGTTCCATACTTCGTAGTACACACTACTGATATTTTTCTCTGCTTTTCCGCTATAGTGTTCAACAGTCCTCTTGACTACGGCTGCCCAGTCATCCCAATTATTGGGTGGGTTAATAATAGAACCGTCTTTTGCAATAACAGAAGGCATAAACGAAAGGGAGAGTAATGGTTTGGCGCCGGTGGATAAAATCGTACCAACGATTTGGTCTAACTTATCAAAGTTATATGAGAGGTTTCCACTCGATCCGGAGACCACATCAAAATGGTCATAAATATGGTCAATGCGAATGATCCGTGGTGAAAGTGCTTTCGTCTCACTTGTAATTGGCGCAATCATATCGTTTGCTTCTTCTCCGCCTTGTGCAAATGCATGGTAAAAATCAGTAGATATTGATTCCAATGTGACATTTGCATCTATCACAATGTTTGCTTTTGTACCGGATGCTTTGGTATAGAGAGACATGCTGAGCGCTACCCCAATGACAAGAAGCGGAGCAAATATGACAAGCGCAATAATAACAACAATCTTTTTTAGTGGTCGGGGAGCGGTTTGCCGTAAAAATTCTGTCATAGAATTATCATACCACCCATAAATACCATGATGGCAATAGTGATAAGAAAGAACGTATATGTTATTGTTCCTGATGTTGGCATTGCTTCTTGAACGAGTGTTCCGCTTTCTGTTCCGCTTGCCGAATTTGATACGGTAAAATTAAGCGAGGCCGTAGTCGTTGTTCCATCCAGATTTTGAGATGTGGCAACAATGTTATGTGACCCGTCAGCAAGTGTTTGAGTGGGAGTATATTGCCACTTCCCGGTTGCATCAGCAGTTACAACCACTGTAATTGGATCAGAATAAATAACGATGGTAATTGTAGCTCCTGGTGGTGCTATCCCTTGAATAAGAGGGGTATTTGAAGACATCCCCGTTTCATCTAGTTGAACGTTAATGAGAATGGCTGAAGCACTTGCTTGGGCACTTGTTGATGATTCCGCACTAGGAGAAGAGGCTAGCGTGGGAGTAAGCGTTGGTTGTAGAGTTGTTTGTGTTGTAGGAATTACGGTTGGAACCGTTTCATTGCCAGGAGAAATCTGAACGGTTGTGCCAATGGTGTTTACGAGTACATTTGGGTTACTTTCTCCAAGACCTGACACATAGGTTGTTGTATCAAATTTTACCTGCGTTGGGCTATCAGTTGATCCGATTGCTCGAAAACGAATGATTGCAACAGTGCCAGTACCTTTAATTGGTTGCGTTGTACTTTCCGCTCGAACAGTGATAGATGCAGTGCCACTTCCAACGACTCCTGAAGCGGCAATTTTTGGTGCGAGTGGACCATTAGTGATACTTAATGCCTCGAGCTTGATTGGATCATACACAAGGTGTAATTCTGCCATTGCAACATTATTCCCACCAGTATCAATTTGTACATCAAAGGAGAAGATATCACCTCTCGCTTTATTTGTCGTACTTGGGTTGAGAGCGAGTACTGTAGCAGGAGCAGCACGACTTCTAAGTTCTTGTTGCTGTCCAACCATATATACGGTTATGGGAACAGCAAAAAGAATAACTATAAGAATGATAAAAAAGATGATTTTTTTCATCCTATATCCAGTATGGAGTATGGAGATGGAAAATTACAATAGGGTATTGACATGAATTAGCACTCGTTATATATTACTGCTAATATGGAAACAACATTTGATTTAACACCAAGACAAGTAGCAATTCTCAAAGCCATTATTGAGGAATATATAGCTACAGCTGTTGGGGTTGGATCAGAAACGTTGGATAAGAAATATAATCTTGGTGTTTCACCGGCAACCATTCGAAATGAAATGGTACGGCTTACTGATATGAAGCTTCTGAAACAACCGCATACGTCAGCGGGACGTGCACCAACGCCAGCCGCACTGAAATTTTTTGTAGAACATTTAATGAAACAGAAAGACATGTCAGTGGCAGAAGAGATGTCAGTCAAAGAAAAAATTTGGGATTACCGGCAAGAAGTAGATAAGCTTCTCCGGGAAGCAACAAAAACACTAGCAGATAGCACTAAAACACTTGCAATAACAGCTACAAAAGATGGAGATTTATATTTTGCAGGCGCAGCTAATATTCTGGATATGCCGGAATTTTTTGATTATGAACTTACCCATGCGCTGTTTACCGCTCTTGACCGATTTGATTTCTGGTGGGAATTACTTGCTCGTGAAAGTGGACCATTTGAGATTCTCATAGGAGAAGATCTCGGAGATCTCGGAGTATTATCGCAATGTGGATTTGTCTATCATAAATTTGAAACACCACACGTATCAGGAGCGATTGGGATTGTTGGTCCATCTCGGCTTAACTATCCAAGGCTTATTCCAATGGTACGGTATATGGGAGGACTTATTCGTGAATTTGGAAGCAATTGGTAACTATGAAACAAATAAAAGACGAGTGGAAGAATAAATATCTGCGGGCGCTTGCTGATTATCAGAATCTCGTAAAACGCAGTGAAGCGGAGAAACAAGAGGTTCGGATGTATGCAACAGAGCAGTTTTTAAAAAAACTATTGCCTGTTGTTGATACATTAGAACTTGCTCAGCACCATGTGCAAAATGAGGGATTAGCGTTAGCTCTTAAAGAGCTACATGCGGTACTTACGGAGTATGGTGTCGAAAAAATTGATGTAGTTGGAAAATCGTTTGATCCACATTGTATGGAATGCATAGAAGTTGTAGAAGGAGAGAAGGATCATGTGGTACAAGTTGTAACTTGCGGGTACCGGATGCACGGCAAATTATTACGGCCATCAAAAGTACAAGTAGGTGGAGGTATCAAAGGAGGTACATATGTCTAAAATTATTGGTATCGATTTAGGAACAACAAATTCCTGTGTTGCGATTATGGAAGGTGGCAGCCCAAAAGTTATCTATTCAGCTGAAGGAAGAAATGTGTTTCCTTCTGTAGTTGATCCAATAAAAAACATTGTTGGAGATGTGGCCAAACGGCAAATGGTAATCCATCCAAAATCTACTGTGTATTCCGTCAAGCGTCTCATGGGAAGAAAAAATGGAGATAAAAGCGTGGAACTGGATAAAAAACTTCTTCCGTATGAGATTAAAGGCGGGAAGAACGATATGGCTGTCGTTGTTGTGGAGGGGAAAGAATTCACCCCACAAGAAATCTCTGCAAAAATTCTTGCAAAAATCAAGGCAGATGCAGAACACTATCTTGGAGAACCAGTCAAACAAGCTGTCATTACGGTTCCTGCATATTTTGACGATAGTCAAAGGCAGGCAACGAAACAAGCAGGAGAAATTGCAGGGCTAGAGGTGATGCGTATTTTAAATGAGCCAACGGCTGCTGCACTTGCGTATGGAATGGACAAGAAAAATGCACACACTATAGCAGTCTATGATCTTGGCGGAGGAACATTTGATATATCCGTTCTTGAACTGGGAGAAGGGGTATATGAAGTAAAAGCAACCAACGGTGACACGCACCTTGGCGGAGATGATTTTGATAAACGGATATTAGACTTTTTAGCTGATGAATTTAAGAAAGAACATGGGGTAGATTTGCGGAAAGATCCGCAGGCACTCCAACGGCTTCGTGATGCGGCTGAAAAAGCGAAAATTGAACTATCTAGCTCCATGGAAGCAGAAATCAATCTTCCGTTTATTACACAAGGGAAAGACGGTCCGGTGCATCTTGTGACAAAGCTAACGAGAGCTAAATTGGAATCACTCGTTGGAGATCTTATCGAAAAATCCATCGAGCCGGTGAAAAAATGTCTGGCTGATGCAAAAAAAACAGTGAAAGATATCGATGAAGTGGTACTGGTTGGTGGAATGACCAGAATGCCAAAGGTTGTCGAAGTAGTAAAAAACTTCTTCGGCAAACAGCCAAATCAATCAGTCAATCCCGATGAAGTGGTTGCTATTGGAGCAGCGGTCCAAGCAGGGGTACTCGCTGGAGACGTCAAAGATGTCGTTCTTTTGGATGTCACACCATTAACCCTTGGTCTTGAAACATTGGGCGCAGTATCAACACCGCTTATTCAAAGAAATACTACGGTGCCAACAAGTAAAACCGAGGTATTTTCAACAGCTGCTGACAACCAGACATCCGTAGAAATTAATGTATTACAAGGGGAACGGCCAATGGCAGCAGATAATAAATCACTGGGAAGATTTATTCTTTCCGGCATTCCGCCGGCGCCTCGTGGCGTGCCGCAAATTGAAGTGACATTTGACATCGATGCAAATGGTATTCTCAATGTCACAGCAAAAGACAAAGCAACAGGAAAAGTAAATACCATTAAAATCACCGGTTCCACAGGGCTATCCAAAGATGAGGTGGAACGGATGAAAAAAGAAGCAGAAGAACATGCGTCAGAGGACTCTGCAAAGAAAGATACGGTTGAAGCAAAAAACAAAGCGGAAAATCTCATCTATGTTGCTGAAAAGACCATAAAAGATGCAGGAGATAAAGCAAAACCAGAGGATAAAACCGCTATTGAAGAAAAGATTAAAGCGCTTAAAGATATATTGGAAACCGGGAGCAAAGAAGATCTGGAATCCAAAACCAGCGAGCTATCTGATGTGGTACAAAAAGTCGGTGCATCCATGTACCAAGGTTCCGGCGAAGCCGGATCCGGCTCTGCCGGACAGACGGAAGAAAAGAAACCGGATGATAAAAAGGTACAAGAGGGAGAGGTCGTAAATTAAAGGTAGGATATATAGGTTTTTACAGAGGCGCGCGAGAGCGCGCCTGTCTGATAGATGCTGAATCCGCCATCTGGCGGACAGCATGACAACAAATTATGGCAACAAAACGAGATTTTTATGAAGTTCTGGGAATATCAAAATCCGCTGGTGACGCGGAGATCAAACGTGCATACCGGAAACTTGCCTTGGAGTGGCATCCGGATCGCAACAAAGCCGCAAATGCGAATGAAAAGTTCAAAGAAATCAACGAAGCTTACGCAGTGCTATCTAACAAAGATAAACGCGCTGCATATGATCAGTTTGGACATAGCGCATTTCAACCTGGTGGGAATCCATTCAGTCAGTCCCGCGGAGCGGGATCCGGCTTCGCCGGACAAGGACCATTTACTTATTCATATTCTTCCGGCGGAGGTAATCCATTCGGCAATGATTTTATTGACCCCTTTGAAATATTTGAGCAATTTTTTGGTGGCGGGTTCTCTGCCAAAGGCGGACCAGCCTCTGGCTGGGGAGGACGTCGACGAGCTCATCCTGCGTATGAAATCACTATTGACTTCTTGGAGGCAGTACGCGGGGTGACAAAAGAAGTAATGGTTCCAAGAGGAGGGGCCGGTGAGGGATCAGTAAGAAAAACCATTAAAATTCCAGCTGGCGTTGACACCGGTTCGCGTATCCGGTTTGATGACTTTGACATTGTTATTGAGGTCAAACCCAATAGGCTCTTTCAGCGGGAAGGGGATGATGTGATTGTCACCCATGAAATACCGTTTGTGCGGGCGGTTATTGGCGGAATAGAAGAGGTGGAAACAATTGATAAACCGGTAAAAATCAGAATTCCGGCAGGAACGCAGCCCGGGACGCTGATTCGTCTTGGCGGTCACGGAGTGCCGCATGTTCGGGGTAATGGACGTGGAGATGCATACGTGAAGATTCAACTGAAAATCCCTACACATATAACCCGTGAACAAAAAGAATTATTAGAGAAATTAGACAAAACGATGGAACATTGACGAAATAAGGCCAAATCAGTATACTATGAGTATTGTAGTAGCAAAGAGGTGGGCATGTAACCCGCCTTTTTTTATAAGAAGAGGAACATATGCCAGCAACAGTCAGAAGCGAATTTTCACTCGCACTTAACCAAGTAGCAACAGAACGGGGACTTGATCCAAAAATAGTCCTTGAAACTATTCAAGCAGCAATACTCGCTGCATATCGGAAAGATTATGGAACAGATGAGCTTGATACGCTTATCGCTACAGTTGATCCTGACACAGGAGAAGCAAAAATCATGAAAGAAGGAAAAAACGTGACTCCTCCGGGATTTGGTCGCATTGCAGCACAGACCGCTAAACAAGTGATTTTACAACGGATCCGTGAAGAAGAAAAACAAGCAGTGTTAACGGATTATCAAACAAAAATTGGTTTGATCGTCCCGGGAATGGTGCTTCGGTTTGACGGACCAAATATCATTGTTGATATTGGACGAACCCAGGCAATCATGCCGGTACCAGAGCAAAATCCGGGGGAACGGTATCATTTGAATCAACGACTCACCTTTTACATTGAAGGAATTCGGGAAACTGCACGGGGAAATGAAATTATTGTGTCACGATCTCATAAAGGACTTGTTGAAGGATTATTCCATCGGGAAGTGCCGGAAGTAGCCCAAGGAGCAGTTGAACTTCGAATTGTTGTCCGAGAGGCTGGCGGTCGGACGAAAATTGCCGTATTTTCCAAACAATCAGGAGTTGATCCAGTTGGATCTTGTGTTGGTCAAAAAGGCGTTCGCGTGACGGCGGTTATCAATGAATTAGGCGGGAATGAAAAAGTCGATATTATTCAGTGGAGTGATCATCCAAAGGAATTTATCATGGCTGCTCTTGCTCCGGCAAAAGATATTGATGTAGCACTGAATGATGAAGCAAAAACCGCAACTGTTACTCTTCCTGAAGATCAATTGTCTCTTGCTATCGGCCGCGACGGACAAAATGTTCGGCTTGCTGCAAAGTTAACCGGATGGAAAATTGACATTCAAGGAAAGCCTCAGGCGAAGCCTGATCCGGCTCCGCCGGATGTTGTCGAAGAAAAAGTAGCTGTAAAAGTCCATGCATGAAAAAAAAACAGAAGAAATCAGAAGCATCTTCAATACGGCCGCCGATAGTTGCGGTACTCGGTCACGTTGACCACGGAAAAACATCACTTCTTGACTACATCAGAAAAACACAAGTAGCCAGCAGTGAACACGGAGGAATAACGCAACATATTGGCGCATATCAAATCCCCGGCATTACATTTATTGACACTCCAGGTCATGAAGCGTTTGCAAAAATGCGCACCCGTGGCGCAACAGCCTCGGATATTGCGCTTCTCGTTGTCGCTGCCGATGACGGAGTGATGCCGCAAACAAAAGAATCCATCCGGATGATTACGGAAGCCGGAGTATCGATGATCGTTGTCATTAACAAAATCGATATGGAAACAGCGAATGTAGACAAAGTCAAAAAAGATTTAGCTCGCGCAGGAGTTCAGGTGGAAGGATTTGGCGGGACGATTCCGTTTGTTTTAGTATCAGCAAAAACCGGCGCGGGAGTCAAAGACCTTCTTGAAATCATTAAGCTTGTAGCAGATGAAAAGAAATTAACCAATGAGCCAACAGCTCCTCTTGAAGCAGTGGTCATTGAAACCAGAATCGATAAAGGAAAAGGGCTCGTTGCAACAGTCATTGTGAAAAAAGGAACACTACGATTTGGAATGACGCTTTTTAACGGCGTTCAACCAATTGCAAAAGTACGGGCAATGTTTGATGAAGCAGGAGCTGGTGTATCAGAAGCCCCGCCTTCAAAGCCAGTAGAGGTTTTGGGATTTACGAAACTCCCGCAAGTGGGAACCATTATCACTGATATTGCTCAACAAGAAAAAATACTCCAAGATGATAACGTTCCATTGACGCAAGAACAAACTGTACAACAGTTTCTTTCTACCATGGACCAAAAGAAAAAATTAGCAATTATTGTTAAAGCAGATACCTTTGGGTCTCTTGAGGCAATATTAGAAGCACTTGGAACTGATGTGGATATTGTTACCGGTGGGGTAGGAGATATTGCCGATCAGGATATATTACTGGCTAAGTCGACCGGCGCGTTTGTTATTGGGTTTAATGTCAAACTCAAACAGGAAATTCAGAAACTCGCGCAAATTGAAGGAGTGGTCATACGGATATACACTATTATTTATGAATTGTTAGATGAACTTCATGATGTGATTGAGGGTGCAATGGAGGTTATTACGCAGGAACGGGAACTGGGAAAAGGTACTGTTATAGCCGAATTCCCGTTTGACGGAAAACGGATAGCCGGCACCAAAGTTATAACAGGAAGAATTGCCCGTGGAGATCAGGTAAAGATCATGCGGAAAGACGAAGAAATCGGTAAAGCAAAAATTAAATCTGTTAGAAAAGGAAAAGCGGAAGAAACAAAAGTTGAACCCGGGAACGATTGTGGCATTTTATTTGACCACGACGTTGCGTTTGCCATAGGTGATGATATAATCGCATTCACCAACCGATAGACCCCTGCCTCAATAAATGACTTATGGACGATGTGTCAGAGATAAAATCTCTTATTGATAAAGCAAAAGATATCCTCATTGTCACGCATGTGAATCCTACCTATGACAGTATAGGAAGTGCGCTTTCCCTCTATTTAGGATTAAAAGGCATAGGGAAAACCGTCACTGTTGCCTGTCCCACACCCATGATTGTGGAATACTCGGGTTTTGTCGGAGCAAACAAACTGCAAACGTCCATAGCCAAAAAGAATTTTGTCATATCACTGGATTACGAGGATGGATCGATTGAGAAAGTCAGCTACAATATCGAAGGGAAAAAATTTAACCTCATTATCGAACCTAGACCCGGGTTTGCCGAATTTTCTCAAGATAAGGTACACTACAGTCATGATGGGACTGTGGTAGATACCATTATTATCGTTGACACGAAACATTTAGGAGGACTGGGAAAAGTCTATGAAGAAGATAAAGAATTGTTTGCAACACACCCCATTATTAACATTGATTGTCACGAAGATAATGCAAAATACGGATCGGTGAATATTGTCGGCGATTCAGGAACGACTGCTGAACTCATCGCTCGATTTCTGACAGCGCTCGGAATCCTCTTCACAGAGGATATCGCGACAAATATTCTTCATGCACTCTATAAAACAACGGATTCATTCCAAACACACGTCACTGCGCAAACATTTGAAGTAGCAGCACAATGTGTGAAAGCAGGAGGAAAACAAATAGCGCCGTCCGCGTCAAACGCGGTTGGAGCAACCGCAGCTCTACAACAGCAAGTTACTGAACCAGTTGTTCCAGTATCACAACCTCAAGAACCGGTGGTTCCTCCAAAAACCCAAAATCCTCCGGAAGACTGGCTGAAGCCAAAAATCTTCAAAAGTTCAACGATCTCATAACAGATATTTTAAAATATATTCATTATTATTATATAATGCGAGTTATAATATTGACACAATCTTTAAAAGTTTAACTTAAAAGTTGTAGAAAACTATATTAATAGTCCCTACTTATTTCTATTTTAATAATACTACGATGTATTTTCTGGCAAAAATATGCTAAATAAAACGATAATTAAAAGTTTACATAAAGCTTCGGATTTAGATATTAACATAGTCTTTAACAAAAATTTATACTATATTGCCAGACTTTTATCTTTTATCCAGAAAGAATTTCCCCTTTTTTTAGATACAAAAATTAGTAGAAAAAGTGGAATTTGTGGTTATCACACAATACTCTCAAGAGTTATAAATAGCGATATATTTATTAAATATGAAGCAATTCCCTATTCATGTAATAGAATGCTTATTAATAAATATTCAAATCTAAGTATTAGCTTAGATAAAGGTAGAAATTGGCGTCAATTTAGAGTTGATGACTTGAATTATGTCTTGAAAGAATTTGACAATTTTTGCAAAATGAGAAGTACACAATATAAACTTGATGTTTCTTCACAGTTTAATAAAATCATTCAACAATTACGTTACTATTATTTTATTGATTGTATAACTAAATCTACAAAAAGAACATTATCGTCAAAATTTAGGAGTGAAAATTTATTAGGCCTTCTATTTATAAACGATAAAAAGATATTTTCATATTGTTTAGCTGATGTGTTTGGTGTTAACAATGGACATCTTGATCATCCAACACCATATCCTTACACAACATCATATAGAAGAATTTTATCAGGGGAGGATCCCTTTATTAGTTTTTTAAGTTATCTCAATTATTTTTATAAGTTCAATGATGAAAAATTAGCCTCATATTTAACAAATAAGGATATTCTAAAAAACCGATTAAATAGTAAATTAATTAATTTTGTTTCATTTGTTGAGATTTCTAAAACGAAATTTGTACAAAAAGATTGGTTTTCTTTGAAAAAGTTAACCCTTTTAATACAAGGATTCGATAAGAGTGGTTCAAACAAAATGAGCGATTTTTTGATTCCCGTCCATGGAGCTGAAATATTGGCTTTTGAAGAATCAACCAAAAAAAAATTTACTGATTTAATTAATTTAAGTTTATATAATAAATTAATTTATCCCTGTTTACCGACAAGTTCAGGAAGAAGTGTATTTCTCCCTTTAAAGGATGAAAATGGTGTCCATTGGGTGTCCCTTAAGACTTCATGGCCAGATATTATTAAAACATCGCTTAATCGGAGTTTAAGTTCCAGTCGAATAGAATGGTTTAAAGTATGTAACGAGATTTATAAAAAAGCACAATTTAAGAGTTTTGTATATCTTTATGAACAACATTTTTCTCCAATATTAATTTCTAGAGAACAGGAGAAGTATTTAACTTTTATTAGGCGCGATTTATATCTAGATCATCTTAAAAAAAACCAATATGTTTTGCCAATGGTCGCCTTAATTAATCCATTCAGTCCTTTTCCGGTAAAATATAATCTGCTCATAACGTTAATGGAACAAAGTCTAAAAGGTAAAGAATTTCTTAAGAAAATAATTGGTGCAGTTACAGACGTTGTTATTGAACAACTCTTGAATAACGGGATATATCACGGT
>Ga0315286_10000639_pt1 | contig 30142 bp, 26 predicted proteins | sample YL17G10_0_MG_FD_205038 | JGI IMG/M metagenome (GOLD analysis project Ga0315286, IMG submission 205038) | Sediment microbial communities from Yellowstone Lake, YNP, Wyoming, USA - YL17G10_0 | ecosystem: Environmental > Aquatic > Freshwater > Lake > Sediment | place: USA: Wyoming | collected... | reverse complement strand
GTTCCCTTCACGGAAGCGTCGAAGCGGTTTTTCGATTATTGCAGGACGGCGGGTGGTCAACCATGATCAAGGCAGCGATTGTCGGGTGTGGCAAGATCGCGGATGAGCATGCGAGCCTCCTGGCGGGACTCCCCGGTTGCTCGATCGTCGGTGTCTGCGACCGGGAAGAGTTGATGGCCAGGCAACTTGCAGAGCGATACGGTGTGGGCCGGCATTTCATCGATGTGGGAGCGATGCTGGAAACGGTGCGACCGGAGGTGGTGCACATCACAACCCCACCGCAAAGTCATTTCCCGATCGGTGTCATGTGTCTGGAATCCGGGGCCCATGTATTCATGGAAAAACCCTTTACCGTCAACACGCAGGAGGCCGAAAGAATCATCGAGCTGGCGCAGAGAAGGAACCGGAGGATAACGGTCGGCCACAACCACCAGTTCAGCCACGAATCCGTTGAGATGCGCGAATTGGTGAAGGCCGGCTTCCTTGGAGGTTCGCCCATTCACATGGAGAGCTACTTTCCGTACAGTCTCCAGGACCGGTATGGCCAGGCGCTCCTCGGGGACAAGGACCACTGGGTGAGGGCGCTCCCGGGCAAGTTGTTGCACAACGTGATAAGCCATGGAATATGTAAAATCGCCGAATATTGGCCGGATTCGTCCCCCGAAATCATCGCGGTCGGGTTTACAAGTCCCTTTCTGCGGAGCGCAGGACAGGACGACATCATCGATGAATTGCGCGTTGTCATGCACTCGACGGACCGGACCACGACGGCCTATTTCACGTTCTCTTCCCAGATCAGCCCGAAAATGTTCCAGTTCAGACTTTACGGTCCGGAGAATTCCCTCTTCATCGACCACAACCAGCGAATAATGATACAGCTGAAGAAGACCGATACCCTGAAAAGCTATCTCAATCATGTCATCGCCCCGCGAACCCTCGCCAAACAGTACCTCGGGAACGCACGCCGGAACATTGCTCGGTTCGCAAGAAACGATTTCCACGTGGATCACGGGAGGAGGCAACTTGTACAGAAGTTTTATGAAGCGATCCGGAAGGAAGGCCCAGACCCCATTCCGTACCGCGAAATCGTCTTGACGGCCCGGATCATGGACGGGATCTTCGAGCAGACAGGTACAACGGTTTGAACGGAACGTTTTCCCGCCTTTTGCCATATCCGGTTCTCGCGCCGTTAGGGGGATACGATCTGTCGGCAGTTAGTTGTGGAAACATCCTCTGGTAGTTCTTAATGTCTCCCGCAATTGATAGAAAATCCAAATAATCTGTGTTGCCATGAGTGTATTTAATCACAGAAGGGTTTTCAGCATTTTGCATCAGAATGATTTACCGAAAATCATCACTGCGGTTTTTTCTCAGGGAATGCTCAGTATTTCGAATTTTACAATCGGTATCATAATGGCAAAATATTGTGAAAAAAGCGAATATGGAATGTACGTGATACTTTTTTCATTTATTGGAATCTTGGGCGGATACCAAAAGGGAATTATCAATGCTCCCTTGATGACTCTCATTCACAATAAAAACGAACACGAACAAAAAATCTATATCTCAAGTTTATCTGCAGGGAAAAATTATCTCTTCTTGCCGCCTTTGTTGGTTCTGACCTTGTCCATGATCGTTTTTGGCTTTATATCGCGTGTTCCTGGCTATTATCTAAAGGAGGGGGTTGTTCTGTTTGCTGTTACAACTATTTTTCTTTCAAAGGAATTCTTAAGGGTTTTGAATTTTGTCTCAATGGATACCAAGACCATTCTTATAATGGATCTGCTAAACGTTATAGTGGTTTTCATCGGAATGTTTTTTCTAGTGTACTACGATATAGTTTCCAGCTTAACCGGGATAGTGATTTTGGGAGTGGGATATTTCGTGGCCTATTTATTTTCCAGGAAGAAATATATTTATAAAACGTCTATAAATAAAAAATCGATAAAAAGCGCATTGCTGGAAAATTGGAATTACGGAAAATGGGTGTTTCTGGGTGTTACCTCTTCTTTATTACAGGAGCGTGGATATATTTATATCGTTACTGCTTTATTAGGTTTGAGCACACTGGCGGAAATATCTGCATCAAGGTTATTTTTGGTGCCAATCGGTTTGTTGAGTCTCAGTTCTGCGCAGATAGTGATTGCGAAAGGCTCGAAAATGGTAGCCTCGAATAATAACAAGGAGTTCAGGGATTTTGTTTTTTCATTTGTATCCGTATCGTTAGGAATCTGGTTTATATACTATATATTGATATTGCTTATATCCGACTATATCGTATTGTTTTTGGGGGAAAAATACGCGAATTTGCAGATGTTGATAGCAATTTGGGGAATATATTTTTTCATATACACGATACGCATGTTAATCGGAACGGCTCTGATTGTATATGGGCACTTTAAAAAACAAGCGGCGTATGACATCGTCGGATCGACACTGGCCATCGCTTCCTGCTTCTTTTTGATTTCGATTATTGGTCGTTCGGGGGGGATAATATCCTTGATAATAGGCGAAGCCGCAACGATGCTTCTTTATTTGAAATTGTATATACAGGCGAGACACGCCTAAGAACATCATTCAGAAAATTTTGAATAAACAGGTGGTCATCGGGATGGTAAGGACGCCCGAAGGGATCCCGTTGTGCCACCACGTCTTCCACGGCAACACCGCGGACAAGACGACCGTGACCGATGTAGTCAAGGATCTCAAGGAACGGTTCGCCCTTCGCCGCGTGATATTCGTCGGGGACCGGGGGAGGCTCTCCGACCTGAACCTCGGAGGATTGATCGACGAACAGCTGAGGTTCATCGTGGCGCATCACTTACGGCGCAACCTACTGGATGCGGCGGAAGATGAAATACGTCTCTTCGGTGCGTTGCTCGAAACGCTGGGCGTTCCGCCACTCCCGTCGTCGATCTGAGCGGAAAACGGGTTGTAGTACAAAAAAGAGCGGCCCACCACACATAACACACCGATAATAAAGGACTTAAGTAGGATAGGGGGTTAAACTTCGGAGGGCCATCGCCAGGTTGGGGAAGTTCATCGCGTTCCGAGCGGTTTGGAGTAAAACTAGGAGAAAGGGAGGATTGTATGATGCTACTGGGTCTTGACGCAGGGGCTGCATTCCGCGGTCGTATCCAGCAAAAGAAGCTGCTTCCACTGATCGGAGTCTACGATGTGTTTTCTGCGAAGATCGCGGCTGAGCGTTTCGAAGGGGTTTTCTGCAGCGGGTACAGTTACGCGGCCAGCGCTTACGGACTGCCGGATGTCGGCTATGTGAACTGGAGCGATATGACGGATTTCGCGACCAAGATTCGCCATGCAATCCCTCATACTCACATTCTGGTCGACGTGGATGACGGGTTCGGTGACGAGGTGGTTGCATCCAACACGATCAGGGTTCTCGAATCGAACGGGTTGTCCGCTGTCATGATGGAAGATCAGAAACGTCCAAGGCGGTGTGGACACTTCGAAGGCAAAGAGATCCTTCCAGTGGAAGAATACCTGACAAAACTCTCGAAGGTTCTTGAAACACGGCAGAGCATTTTCGTGATCGCACGGACCGACGCGACGGATCCGGCGGAGGGGATCGAACGCGCCGTGAGATATGTCGAAGCCGGCGCCGACGGCGTCATGGTGGAGGCAATACGAGACCTCCAGACGATTTCGAAGCTTCGGTCCCACGTGTCCGTTCCGATCATGGTCAATCAATTGCACGGCGGGAAATCCCCGAATTGGCCGTTTGATGAGATGGAGGATGCGGGAGCGTCGATCGTGATCTGCAGCACACCATGCCTGTTCGCGGCGCAGTACGGCATCGAGCGGTACCTCGATATGATGCTTGAAATGAACCGTCTTCCCCTGGATCATACGGCCACCATGGCGGACTGCTCTCGCGTCCTGGATCAAGCAGTGGTCAAGAGGATTCCCACGAGCGCTGTTCACCGGTAGGCACGAAACGGAAGAGAACCGCCGGAGGGAGAGACCGGCAACATGGCGATTGATCACCTGAAGGACTGGGGTTGGCCGATACGTTTGCCCCCTGGTATTCGTTTTAACTCGGCAAGCGTTGTCGCTGAAGGAGTTTTCCGACCGTTCATCAGGCCGAAAGACCTCGGGGAGACGATCGCCGAGATAACTCGCGTGCCCTTGGAGCAATTCCCGCTTTTCACGCGGGTCTTCGCATTCGACCATCGGGCGAGTGATTCCGTAATTCTGCAGACCGTCGGCGACGGTTTGCCCTTGATCGTTCGTCGAGACGGGGAACTGATTGTCAATTTTGACATTCCGGCAACCCGTGCCTTCCGGTTCATCGACTCGAAAAGACCGATTTACACATATATACCTGGCTTTAACATCGATATGGTTCCGACTGCAATTCGTCGCCCTGTTTCGAACCTGGTTCAGTCGATTTTCTCGCCAAGTGGCAGAAGCGCCGAACAAGATTACAGGAAACTACCCTTAACAAGTTTCGAGTTCGTCATTCTGCTCTTGCACACGCTTCAGGGGAATACCCCCGGTTGCGAAACCGCACCGTTTCAGTGGCCTTCGGGAAAACGATCCGTGTTTTTGCCCCTCCACGATGTGGACACCAACGGATTCTTGCGGCGCCGAGAGTGTGACCCTTTGTTCCGCCTGGAACAAGATCATCAGATCCGGTCGACCTGGTTCATACCGACCAAGCTCCTGAAGGGGAACAAGGCAGCCGTCGATTTCCTGCTTGATCTGAACAACGAGGTTGGTTGGCACGGGCACAAGCATGATCACAGGCTGGCTTTCAAGCCGTTCGCCGACCGATCCGTGAAACAACTAAGGGAATCTTTTCTGTCCGAACCGGGGAATTATCCGACGGGGATGCGGGCTCCAAAACTACTGAAAAGCAACTATCTCTACGATCTTCTGGAGCGAACCTGCCCCGCCTTGCGCTACGACACCTCGTTTTCCCGGGGGATTGTCCCGTATTACCTCTGGGCGAATGGGAAAAAGACGGATATCCTTGAAATCCCTGTTACGGTCCCCACTGACATCGCCGTATACAATCAATTGCGTGGGGTCCGACGCTCACGGCGGCCGGAAGCCATTCTGGAAGCGCAGATCGCCAGGACGAAAAAACTGCTTCACGTTGGCGGGATCATCTCGATCGTCACTCACCCCGAAAAGGACCTGAGCGAGCGGCCGGAATTTCTCGAGATCTATGATCGATACCTGCACTTCATCAAAAGCTGCCCGGATATCTGGTTTACAACGGCGGGTGAACTTTACAAGTATTGGACGTCGGACTCTTTGCATCCGATGGGACAGGCCTGATGTTCGTCAAAAAAAACGAGCCGACGGCGGAAGAGGTGGAAACGTCCTTGAAATATCCAGGTCTTCAGGTACAACCGGGGTGCGGTGAAAGGCCGAGTCGTTTGCGTCAATCCATCCGAAAATTCCTGCGTGCGCAGTTTGGTCGTCCCATGGGGTTTTGGGGATGTGTTTCCGGCAAGGTTATGGCCCACACCCCTTCGAACAGGGAAAGGATACACTGGGTCGTTTCCTTGCTCGACATTCGACCGCAAGATCGTGTACTGGAAATCGGCTTTGGGCCGGGACTTGCGATCGAACAGGTCAGCCGGATTGCCTCGAGTGGGTTTGTCGCAGGGTTCGACCATTCGGAGGTCATGCTTCGACAAGCGGCAAAGCGAAACGCCAAGGCGATACGCGATGGCAGGGTGGCATTGGAGCTGGTATCCGTGACCAACTTGCCGAGTTTCGACGAGCCGTTCGACAAGATCTTCACTATTAATTCGATTCATTTCTGGGTGAATCCGGTCGACTGCCTGAAGGATTTGAGAAAGTTGTTGAGACCGGGGGGCCTGATCGCGGTCACGCTCCAGCCAAGATCCCGAGGGGCCACGGATGCAACTGCAACGGAGATCGGGAAGGAGATTGCCTCGAACCTTGAGCTCGCCGGGTTCTTGCTCGTACGCCTGGAGGTAAAGGAGAGCAAGCCAGTATCGGTCGCGTGCGCGCTTGGCATAAACCCTGCGCATGAGAGGTCAGTCGAGTCGAGAGAACACTCCTGCTCATCCGCTTGACCGCTCCCCCAGAGAACGTTCTTCGACCTGTCGAAGGTCATCCATCCCCAAAGAGAAACAGGCGCTTCCTCGCCGGATCGAATTAATGACGACCGGAGGCAACAAAATGATCATTTCCCCAAGCAGTGGAAGGGCATACCAAAAGCCGGAAGCAAGAAGCGTCTATGAGCTTCTGAGATCCCGTGCAAACCAGACCCCCGAGGCGATCGCCTTCATGGCTCCTGGAAGAGGATCTCTGACGTTTGCCCGGCTTTTCGATCAGGTCGAGAAGGCAATGGCGACGCTGCGCGCCTTCGGTCTGAATCGGAACGACCGCATTGCGATCGTGTTGCCCAATGGCCCGGAAATGGCGGTTGCATTCGTCGCGTTGGCGGCCGCGGGAACGTGTGCGCCGCTGAATCCCGCCTACAGGGTCAATGAGTTCGACTTTTATGTCTCCGACCTGCAAGCCAAGGCGTTAATCGTCGGATCGGAGTTGGATTCACCTGCCAGGGAGGTGGCACGGAAGTACGATATCCCCATCATCGAACTGACGCCAACCCACGAATCCGGGGCGGGACTGTTCGAACTGAAATGCGGGACGCGGGGAACGCCGGGTGTCGAAAGCTTCGCCCTGCCGGACGATGCGGCATTGGTGCTGCATACTTCGGGGACAACGGCTCGACCGAAAATCGTTCCCCTGACACATGCCAATATCTGCACTTCGGCGCACAACATCTCGGTAACCCTGGACCTCCATGAGGGCGACCGCTGCCTTAACGTGATGCCTCTGTTCCACATTCACGGGCTCATCGGTGCAATTCTGTCCTCTCTGACTGCCGGCGCGAGCGTGGTCTGCACTCCGGGGTTCGACCCGGCGAGGTTCTTCGAGTGGTTGGACACGTTCCAACCGACCTGGTACACCGCTGTCCCAACCATGCAGCAGGCGATTCTCGCCCGTGCCTCGTCATACCGAGAAATCATTGCTCGGCGCCCTCTGCGATTCATCCGTTCCTGTTCTGCCTCTTTACCGGAGGCGGTCATGGTCGAGTTGGAGAAGGTCTTCAATGCACCTGTGATCGAATCCTATGGGATGACGGAAGCCGCACACCAGATGACCAGCAATCAACTGCCCCCGTTGCTCCGCAAGGCGGGTTCGGTCGGGACCGCTGCGGGGCCGGATGTGGCCAACATGGATGATGCCGGGAATCTCCTTCCCGTCGGGCAGGTCGGGGAGGTCGTCATCCGAGGAGCCAATGTCACGGGCGGCTACGAGAACAATCCGAATGCGAACGAGAGCGCATTCTGCAACGGTTGGTTCCGCACGGGAGACCAGGGGCGATTCGACGCCGATGGATACCTGTTCCTTACGGGCCGGATCAAGGAGCTCATCAACCGCGGAGGCGAGAAGATAGCCCCGAAGGAGGTGGATGAAATCCTTATCCAGCACCCGGCCGTTGCGCAAGCCATCGCGTTCGCCGTGCCCCACCCGACGCTGGGAGAGGACATTGCAGCGGCTATCGTGTTGCGGGAGAACGCTGCCGTGACCGAGGCAGAAATCCGCGACTTCGCTGCCCTTCGCCTTGCGGACTTCAAAGTTCCGAGCAGGGTCGTGTTTGTGGAGGAGATCCCGAAAGGTCCAACCGGCAAGCTGCAGCGCATCGGCCTTGCGGAGAAGTTGGCTGCACACTTGACGACGAAATTTGTCGCTCCCAAGGATTACATCGAGCAGCAACTTGCGGACATCTGGAAAAATCTGCTGCACGTGGAGCAGGTGGGCGCCCACGACAACTTTTACAGTCTCGGGGGAGATTCGCTTACAACCGCGTCGATGGTGCTCGAGATCGAAGAGCGGTTCAATACGACGATTTCCGTGGATGGCTTTCTCAGGTTGCCGACGATTGAAACGCTGGCCGGGCTCATCCGGGAGAAGGAGCCGGCACGACCGGATTCGCCTGTTGTATTTAAGGAGGGAATCAGCTTCAAGCCTATTCGGGATACGGCATTGGGGGGCATGAAGAACCGTCTCCTCCAGTTGCTTGCCTTCTATGCTCCAGGCTACATGACGACACGGATCTGGCTTCACCGCATGCGTGGGGTTTCGATCGGCAACAATGTGTCTATCGGCGTCTTTGCGATGATCGAGAATGCGTATCCGAGACTGGTCTCGATAGGCAACAACGTTACAATCGGGATACGCACCACCATCATCGGTCATATGCGAGACCTTACGAAGCCGGCCAGGGAGATCAACCAGCCCACCGTACGAATCGAGGACAACGTGTATATCGGGCCGGGCGTAATTGTCCTTCCCAACGTGACCATCGGGCGGGGGGCTGTCGTGAGCGCCGGAAGCGTCGTCTCCCGATCCGTCCCGCCGGAAACCCTCGTCCAGGGTAACCCCGCAAGGCCTGTTGCTCGCTGCGGCGTGTCGTTGGGCGGCGGCGTCTCCTACGAACAGTTCCTGCGCCACCTTACGCCGATTCGCGATCAGCGGCCTACTTGAACTGAATCGTTGTAGGCATTTCGAGGGAGCAGCTGAGAAGGGTATGAATGTTGCCACTTCCGTGGGCGCAGAGTATCGAACGTGCCTGCTCTGTGGGAGCAGCCGACACAGACCGGTTTTCCATGAGTTCGGCATTAACATTCTTCGATGCCGTGATTGCGGTCATGTCTTCTCGTCCTATGCGGCGAATCCTCACCACGACGCGTATTGGGGAGAGGAAGTCGTACAGGATGAACACTTCTATTGGAACAGGGCCCGCGTCAGAATGCACGAAGACTTCTTCCTGAGATTCCTGGTCGGGCGTGCAGGACGACTCCTGGATGTCGGGTGCGGACTCGGGTTTTTTCTCAAGGCGATGGCGGCCTACGATACGTGGGAGGCCTATGGTTATGAGGTCTCACCGGCGGCAGTCCGGTACGCTCGCGAGACGCTTGGCCATACGAATGTACGATGCGGCCGGCCTGAGGAGGCGGAATTCCCTCCAGGGTCGTTCGACATTATCACGATGTGGGACGTGATGGAGCATTTCCTGCAGCCAGATCCGCTACTCCAGAGATGTCACGCCCTGTTACGGGTCGGGGGAATCTGTTTCATTTACACGCCGAACGTTTATCTACAGTTCGTCAGAGCGCACTTACTCAAGCTGCTGCTGGGTATGCGGCACGGTGTCGCGTACCTACAAGCCCGCGACCATCTTCATTATTACTCGACGGGAAGTATACGTAGGCTCTTGGAGCGGAACGGGTTTTCGCATGTCGAGTTAATACACCTACATCCCGTGCAAAGTATTTCAGGTAGTAAGAGCGGATTGCTTCGTTGGTTAAAGAACGCGTGGTTCGAGGCTGCGCGCGCAGTTTCCGTTGTGAGCGGGGGGTTCTTCAACTTCAACAACCTGTTCGTTGTTGCCCGGAAGGATTCCCGGGTGTGAGAGCCGGTCGGGGAATTTTGGACACCCGGATAAGTGATGAACTGCTCTACTCTGAGGGGGAATCCCCCGGGAGGAGCAGGGAAATGACGAAGGGACGTACAAGACGGAAACACTCGACAAGGTTCAAGGCGAAGGTGGCGCGGGTGGCGATTCGCGGAGACAAGACGCTGAACGGATTGGCGGAGCAGTTTGAAGTCCACCTCCGGGAAAAAGCGATGCGCCAAGAAGCGGCACCTGAGACCGACAACCAGTTGAATCTATTCAGTTCTTAACCGGGCAGCAGTGTGAACTTAATGAAAATTATGGTGTACAGGTGAAATAGCCCAATGAGGGAATTTTTAGAACAGACTCCCAACCGCACGTTATTCTACTTTCTGATGTTTGCGTACCTTTCTTTTTACACGATCCAGATTCCGCTGTTCACAGGAAATACTGATGTGATCGTTTTCTCATGCAGGTCCTTATCGGATTGGCCGATAGTTAGATATGCTTACCTGGATGAACGTTCGCTTCTTGATCAGCCTCCTCTTCCCAACTATCATATTGCTCACACCGTGTTGTTATGGCTGGCATATCATATATTCCCGTCAAAACTTTCTTACACAATATGGCCTTCAGGATTTATCTCAGCTCTCTGCGGAGCATTGAGTGCGGGTCTCACATTTTTTATATGGGTTCGATTGGGGGTTGACAAAGTTGCATCCTTTATCGCTGCCGCGATATCTGGATTGATCCCCGCGATATGGAACATGAGCGTTCTTGGCGAACCATACTCTCTTCAACTTACTTCAACGCTTTTATTTTTCTATTTCTTTATTGCTGATCGAATGGTGATTGCAACACTCGCTTTTCTCTTTACTGCATTTGTATCGCCAATAGGTGGTTTATCTATCTTTTTGGTTTTTTTAGATTTGCCAACAAAACGCACTGTTAAAAAGGCTATTATTTGCGGTTCTACGGCACTACTCCTATATATTATAATAACATATTATTTGAATATGGATGTATATAATGCCTTTAGCGCGATCACGCCAGCTAGTAAAGACAGGTCCGTAATATGGAAAGTCTATAAGTTTATATGGATATTCTTTCTGAATATCAACTTCCTGTTTCCCTCCCTGATACGGGGAATCCAAATTATGTGGTTCCAATACCGGGGCCGAATCTGCTATTTCTGTCTCGCGATCGTTCCTTGGCTGTTGCTTGCCGCAATGGATTCCCAGTTTTTAGATACACCCGGCAATTTCTTATTGTTGTTTTTTTGGGTGCTCTGTCTGCCTATAAGTTTGGCGCTTACCAGCGTTCAAATTCCAATACACCGTTATTGTTTGATAATATTTGGAATAGTAAGTATATATTTATTTTCATGCTATATTCCAGACACTGCGATTGGGATCTCAAGGGCTGATGCAGGTTATAAACTACTAAGGACTGTTCCTGAAGAAATAAAAATAATAGGAAAATGGAAATCCAGCGTGCCAATTGTTCTTGCTAAATATGGGTGGAATTTAGACAAACTTTCCGAAAACTATATAGAAAGCGGTTCTGCAAATTATGATGAGTCCGTGCTATTGAAAACAGGCGAAAAATCTCTCCTGATAATAATGGAGAAAAGAGATAAAATTCGTCTCCAATTAATGAAATGGGGGGTTCCCGGTTTTCTGAAGCAGGAGCTTGATCCATTACATATGAATAATGTCGGTACTGTTCGAAAGATTCTAGAAAACGACACTGTTATTGTTTATAGATGGGATAGAAATGCAACAGGCCGGCAATAATGAAATAATAGATGGAGACTGATATGAGTAAGGATAGAAAAAGCACACACATTCTCACTGTCGCGCTGGAAGATTACTTCCATGGCGGGACTTTTAACAATGTAGTGCAGTGGAAACAGTGGTACCGGTTCGAGAAACGTTTCGAGAAGAACACATTGAAGACACTGGATCTTCTCGATCGTTTCGGGATCAAGGCGACATTCTTCGTATTGGGGTGGGTAGCGGATGAAGATCCGGGGATCATAAAGGAGGTCGTCCGTCGCGGACACGAGATTGCCAGTAGAGGATACTATCATCGGAGAATCCGTGGAATGACGCCAGTGGAATTCCGTGAGGATCTCTCGCGTTCGAAGGATGCATTGGAGGCTGCAGGCGGTAAGGAGATCTTGGGGTACCGAGCGGCACACCGCTGGTACAACCGTACCGATCTGTGGGCATTGGACATTCTCGCGGAAGAGGGGTACGCATACGACTCAAGCATTTTCCCGTTCGGGCGATCGTTCCATGATGAGCCGTGGAGACGATTTGCACATCAGCATGTCTACGAGGGAAAAAAGATCTGGGAATTCCCCTTCTCGACGTATTCCCTCTTCGGTTTTTTACTGCCCATCGCCGGAGGAAACTATTTCCGGCAGTTGCCCGAACCGATCCTTCGTCGGATGGTTGCCCAGTGGGACCGGAAATGCGACGCTCCGTTCGTGATGTATTTCAACGTGTGGGAACTGGATCCCGATCAACCGAGGATCAACGCCGTATCCACCTTCTCGAAAATCCGCCAATACCGGAAACTCGACCACATGGAGGCGATCCTTGAGGAATATCTCCATGAATACCGTTTTACCGGGATTGCGGATTACCTTGGCCTGAAAGGCGAGCCTCTTGCCAAGACGCTACAGGATGCTCAGATCTTCGATCCGTCATGTTCCAAAATTAATTATAAAAAGGGGCAAGGAGTAGTCCTCGGCGCACGGCGGGATATTCAGTCTGGAGAGGGCACCCCAAAGGTGACCGTTGTAGTTCCCTGCTTCAACGAAGACCTTGTGATCCCCTACCTTGCGAATACCATGCAGAGCGTTCGGGAGTCGTTGCGGGAGTATTACGACCTTCGATTCATTTTCATGGACGACGGCAGCACGGACAAGACCCTTAAGTCCCTCCGGGCGACCTTTGGGGATATAGATAACCATACGATCCTCCAGAACCCGAGGAATATTGGTGTGGCCGCCACGATGCTTCGGGGGATACGTCACTCTGATACGGAGATTATCTGCTCGATTGACTGTGACTGTTCGTACGATCCGCATGAACTAATAAACATGATCCCCATGCTCGTGGATGGAGTTGACCTTGTGACCGCATCCCCTTATCACCCGGAGGGGAAGGTCTTGAATGTTCCTGGCTGGCGATTGGCATTGTCGAAAATTTCTTCCTTCCTTTACAGGAGGGTGTTACGACAGAAGCTCTATACCTACACTAGCTGTTTCCGGGTGTACCGGAGGAGCGCGGTGGCGGACCTCCGCCTCCGTTACGGGGGATTCCTTGGAGTCGCAGAACTCATCGGCCAGATGGATCTCCGGGGGGGGAAGATCATCGAGTACCCGACTACTCTGGCGGTGAGGATGCTGGGACGGTCGAAAATGAAAGTGCTCCGAACCATCCTGGGCCACCTGCGACTTATGGGTCGTCTATTGTGGATGCGATTAGTTCACACAGTTCCGGAAAAATATGCTGTTCCCGCTGAGCAAACCCAAAAAGTCGAAACGGGATCCCACTGATATTGAAGGACCGGGAACGCTGGGGCATCGTGGGAGGGGGCATACTCGGTATGACCCTTGCCCGGCTCCTTGCCAGGGCCGGCAAGGACGTGACCCTGTTCGAGGGGGCGGACGCGTTGGGGGGCTTGGCGGCCCCCTGGGAAATCGGCGGTTTCATATGGGATCGCCATTATCATGTGATCCTCCTCTCCGACTCCTTCCTGAGAGGTTTTCTCGCTGAACTTGGCCTGGAAAAGGATCTCCGCTGGGTGGAGACTCGCACGGGGTTCTACACCGATGGCACGCTGCACTCCATGTCCAACGTGATGGAATTTCTACGGTTCCCGCCTCTCCGCCTACTGGACAAGGTTCGACTCGGTGCCACGATCTTCTACGCCTCGAAGGTAAGAAATTGGAAACGATTAGAGAAAATTCCTGTACGCGACTGGTTGATCCGATGGTCGGGGGAAAGGACATACAATAAAATATGGCGCCCGCTCCTCCGAGCGAAACTTGGAGAGAATCATCAAATCGCATCCGCGGCCTTCCTGTGGGCCATCATCGCCCGGATGTACGCTGCGAGGCGAACCGGACTGAAAAAGGAGATGTTCGGGTACATGCCCGGGGGGTACGCAAGAATCCTGGGGCGATTCGAGGAAGAACTTGAGAAAGATGCAGTTAAAATCCGGTTGCGCCACGTAGTCAGGGGTGTGGAGCATACTGGAAGCGGAGTACACGTTTCCTGCGAGAATGGCTACGCAGAGAGTTTCGATCGTGTCGTATTGACGATGGCCTCCCCGATCGCTGCCGCGATCTGCCCCGGTCTTGAAGAAGGGGAGAGGAACAAGCACCTTGATATCCAGTATCAGGGAATCCTCTGTGCATCGCTTCTTTTAAAGAAGCCCCTCGCCGGTTTCTACGTGACGAACATCACCGACGACGAGATTCCCTTTACCGCCGTGATCGAAATGTCTTCGCTGGCGGACCGGGAGCAGTTCGGCGGCAATTCCCTGGTGTATCTGCCGAAATATGTACCGGCAGGATCGGTCGAGTTCCTTCTTACGGACCAGGAACTGGAGGAGTCGTTTGTCGGCGAACTCCTGAAAATGTATCCCCACCTGGAAAGAAGCGATGTGCTCGCCTTCCGAGTTTCCCGGGTTCCTTTTGTTCTTGCCATTTCGACGGTGGGCTACTCCTCGAATCTTCCCCCCATGAAAACCTCTGTTCCTGGAGTCTTCATAGTCAACTCGGCCCATATTCTCCATGGCACGTTGAATGTGAACGAATGTATCCAGTTGGCCCGGAATACGGTGAGGGATTCCCTGAAATGAAGCCGGTTGCGAGCCTTTCGCTCGATCTCGACAACGTGTGGTCCTACATGAAGACTCATGGGGATGCAGGTTGGGAGTCCTTCCCCTCGTATTTCGATAAGGTGGTTCCACGGGTTCTCGGCCTGCTGAAGGAGTTGGACCTCAAATTGACGGTCTTTGTGGTGGGGCAGGACGCCGCGCTGGACAAGAACGCCGAAGCGATTGCCGCCTTCGGAAATGGCGGTCACGAATACGGAAATCACTCGTTTCATCACGAGCAGTGGTTCCATTTGAATACGGAACAGGCGATCGAAGAGGAGATTGCCGAAGCCGATCAGGCGATAGAAAATGTCGCCGGGATTCGGCCTATAGGGTTTCGGGGCCCCGGGTTCGCGATCTCGGCCAAGGTATTGGAAGTCCTGGCGCGCCGGGGATTTAAATATGATTGCTCCACGTTCCCGACATTTCTCGGCCCGTTGGCGCGGGCCTATTACTTCATGACGGCGAATTTGAGCAAAGAGGAGATGGAGAAGCGGAAAAGTTTGTTCGGCGGATTCCGCGAAGGGCTTCGGTCCAACAAACCATACCGATGGAAGTTGGACGCGGGCGATTTGATCGAGATACCGGTCACCACCATCCCGGGCCTGAAGGTGCCGTTTCATGCGAGTTATATCCTCTATCTGAGCACAATCTCTCCTTCTCTTGCCATTGGGTATTTCAGGACAGCCTTGGCCCTCTGCAGGCGGGCGGGAGTTTCGCCATCGTTGCTCTTGCATCCCTTGGACTTCCTGGGGGGGGACGATTTGCGCGAACTGTCCTTTTTCCCGGCGATGAAGTTGCCCGGGGCGCAGAAAACACGGATAGTCAAGACGATCATTCGTCATTTTTCTTCTGAATTCCGGGTCCTTCCCCTCGGAGAACATTGGAGAGAAATCAACAAGGAAACGACGCTAAAGACCGTGGCGCCGAATTTCCTTTAATGGCAGGAATCGATCAGGGACTGGTTGCATTCTTCCGAACAGAACCTCCGGAAAGCCTCCTTCGCAATATGTTCCTGTGGTTATTCTTGGCGGGATGCTGCATCAGGGCGATCGGCCTGTGGCAACCTGTGATTTATAAGGAATGGCACGAATTCGATACGGCGAGTATCGCAAGGAACTTCGTTCGGGAGGGAATGGATATTCTTCATCCCCGGATCGATTGGAGGGGGGACGGACCGGGATTCGCCGAGATGGAGTTTCCCATACATCCGTGGTTGACCGCGGTGTTCTACAAGGTTGCAGGAATCCGGGAAGTGATCGGAAGGATCCTGATGTTCTCTTTTTCTGCGTCAACGCTCGTTGTGTTTTTTCTCCTGGCCAGGTATCTTCTTCCTCCTTGGGGCGCCTTGTTTGCTTCGACCTTTTTCACCCTTTCCCCCCTGCACGTACGTCTCTCTACCGCTCTGCAACCGGAAGGATTGATGTCCCTGTTTTACCTCCTGGCCGTATACAATTTCCTGCGGTGGATTGATGAAGATTCACGGTACCGGTATTGGTCGGCTCTTGCAGCAACCGCGCTCGCAATTCTGGTCAAAGCCCCTGCCGCTCATATCGGGATTCTATTTGCCTTCCTGGTGCTTCAGAAAAAAGGGTGGGGCGCTTTAAAAAGTCGATCAGTGTGGGCCTTTGCGGTTCTCTCCACGTTACCGGCGATATTATGGTATCTCCACGCCCACAAATTATGGCTGATTTACGGGAACTCCCTCGGGGTGTCCAATGAATCCCATTGGGTGGGGATTGATTTCTTCACAAACTCCTATTTTATCAGGGGGCTTTTGAAAATCGAATTGAAAAGCGTCTGGACCCCGTTCGGCATTGTGATAGGTCTGCTCGGTATGATATACGGTATTGGGAATCGGAAACAGACGACGCAGCATTTGGCATTCTGGATACTTTCGATCTATACGTATTATTTCTTCACTTCCCGCACGACGGCAGATAATTGGGCCGCACATTACCACATTGTTTCTGTACCGCCCGTCGCGATGTTCTTCGGATTGGGCGTGAATGCATCTATTTCGAAATATTCTGATCGAAAGAGCTTCATCTTCCTGTTCGCAGCACTGGTATGTTTTACTTTTATATATCAGGCGCGTGGGATTATTGGACATTACAAAGCGGCATTCACGGAATCGAAAATGTTTCGATGTGCGGAACAGATCAAACCGTTGATTCCAAGCGATGTCCTGATCTTGGCTTCGGGGGGGATAGGGTTCGACGAAACGGGTTATCCGGTAGCCTTCAACGACCCGGACATGTTCTATTGGCTTGACCGGAAAGGGTTCAATATAAGCGAAGAGGAGCAATCGATCCCCGCGATCGAGAAAATCGCTGAAAGAGGAGCGAGATATTTCATCGCGAAACGGGATAGTCTCGAGAAAAAACCCGGACTGGAATCCGAGTTGCGGAAACGGTATTCGGTGGTGCATGAGTGCAGCGAAATCCTGCTGATAAAGTTGTAATTTATACCGAAATAAAATGATGATTCGCCAATCTACCCCGTTATGTATCGATATGGATGGCACCCTTGTTCGTACAGATACCCTATATGAATGTTTAATTAGTTTGATCAGAGAGAAAATACTATATTTGATTTTTATTCCGTTCTGGTTGATGCGCGGCAAAGCGTATACGAAAAGCAGGTTGGCGAAACATTCGTCGTTGAAATATGAATATCTTCCCTATGAGACTAATTTAATCAAATGGATTACCCAAGAACACAATTCTGGAAGAAAAATCATTCTGGCCACTGGCGCCGATGAAATAATCGCAAAGGGTGTGGCAAATCACCTGAAAATATTTCATGAAGTTATCGGAAGCAACGGCGTAGTAAATCTGTCTGGCCTGACTAAGCTTCGGGAGCTGGAGCAACGGTACGGGAAAAACAATTTTGATTATGTCGGTAATTCCAGGAAAGATATTGAAATATGGCATAACGCACGATTATCTATAGTAGTCGGGACTATAAAATTCATAAACAAGATAATGAGAAAGGAGGGAATTTCCTTCGATCGAATATTTATCCGGAATCGGTTCACCGCCAAGGATATATTTGTAACAATCCGGGTAAATCAATGGGTAAAAAACCTACTACTTTTTGTTCCATTAGTTACGGCTCATTTAATTAATGAAATTTTTTTGCTGAAAACATTAATCGTAGCATTTTTTGCATTTGGATTTACGTCTTCAAGTATTTATATAATCAACGACCTGATGGACCTTGAATATGATAGGCAGCACGATAGAAAACAATTTAGATCTTTATCATCTGGAACAGTTCCAATATACATAGGCGTAATGATGGTTCCGTTATTCATGATTTCCGGTTTATCGCTATCCTATTTGATATCAAGTAAATACTTTACAGCGGTAATGTTATATATACTTTTGACATTAATATATTCATTGTGGCTAAAAAAAGTTGTATTGGCAGATGTAATAGTATTGGCGATTCTCTATACATCAAGGATCATCGCAGGAGCGATTGCGATAAATGTGGTGTTATCTACATGGTTGATGATGTTCTCTATTTTCATTTTCCTGAGTTTGGCTTTATCCAAACGCCACTCCGAACTGTATTATTTACGAGGTAAAGATAAGATTATGGCAGCCGGGAGGGGATACAAGGCGATCGATCTCGAGCAGGTCTCCAGTTTCGGTTCCGCAAGTGGCTATATTTCGATACTGATTTTCGCTTTGTATATCAACAGTGCTGAAGTGGGAAAACTTTACGCGCACCCCACGCGTCTCTTGCTGATATGCCCGCTCCTCATCTATTGGATCAGCCGAATCTGGTTGTTGTCGAATCGGGGGGAGATGCCCGATGATCCTGTTCTTTTCGCGGTGAAGGATCCCGTAAGCTACCTTGTCGGGGGAGGCATTGGCCTGATCCTCTGGATAGCTACCGTTGCATGATGCGTTACATATTCTTACAGTTCCGGGCGTACTATTCAAAAAATTCTCGAATGCGTCGGATAATCTCCTCTTGATCCGTTACGGACAGGAATGCGGCCATCGGGAGGGAGAGGATCTCGCGGGAAGCCGCTTCCGCTTCCGGGAATGCTCCCTCCCCATAACCTAAATGCCTGTACGTTCCTGGAGATGGAGCGGAAGGGGGTAGTGGATCGCAGTGGGTATGCCGACACTGTCAAGATGGCGTGCGAGTTCGTCGCGCCGGAAGGTCCTTATGGAATACTGCGCGTAGAAATGACTGTTTCCAGGGGCTGTCACCGGCACCGCCACAATCTCCCCGAGATTCTCGTTGTATCGCCGCCCGATCTCCGCCCGGATGGACAACTCCTCGCGGAAATGGGCCAATTTTGCGGGGAGAACAGCCGCCTGGATTTCATCGAGTCGGCCGTTGATCCCGACCATCCGATGGCGATACCGCTCCCTCTGGCCGTGGTTCCTAAGACTCCGTACAGAATCCGCGACGGCCTCGTCGGAGGTGAATGCCATGCCTCCGTCCCCAAAACACCCGAGGGGTTTCGAAGGGAAGAACGAGGTGACACCGATCATCGGGAATCCGCACGACATCCTGCCGTTCCTGGACGCCCCGAGGGACTGGCAGGCGTCCTCCACGATGAACAGGTCCCGTTCCCCGCAGGCCGTGTGGATCTCCTCCATGGAGGCGCATTGGCCGAAAAGACTTACAGCGATGATTGCGCGAGAGCGGGGTGTGATGGCCCCAGGGATATTTCGCGGATCGATAGTGTACGTGGCAGGGTCGATATCGACGAAGACCGGGGTTGCCCCGAGGAGCGAAATCGCCTCCGCGGTTGCGACGAACGTGAAGGGCGTGGTGATCACTTCGTCCCCGGGACGCACGCCCTATGCCATGAGCGCAAGGAGGAGGGCATCGGTCCCGGAAGAGCAGCCAATAGCGTGTCTTGCTCCCGTAAATGCGGCAAGTTGTCTTTCGAGTTCCTCTCCTTTTGGCCCGAGAATGAAACGAGTGCTTTGGAGCACTTCCTCCATCTGCGCCCGGATCTCCCACTCGTAGGTCGCGAACTGTGCCTTCAAATCAGCGAATTGCATCGTCGAAGACGTCCGTTCTGCCGGAAGCCGGGGTATCGGGTTCCTTGGTCGACCTCAAGCGCCTGCAGCCAGGGCCGAAAGACGCGGCATGAATCCTTCGTACGAAGGAGCATGGCCGACAGGCTCCGGTTTCGTGATCGCGCAGCCGGTTACGCACGTCCCCGCGATCCGGCGAACCTCCTCGAAGTCGATCTGGTTGAACGCCTCGGTCGCATACCGGTCGTTGAGGAACCGGATCAGGTCGAGGAGTTCGTTGGAAAGTCCTCGTTCCATGGTTTGGAACGCCTCGAGGACGAACGAAAGGAAGGCGGGGGAGGGCTGCCTCCTGCCGCGTCCGATCCCTGCGTAGCCGAATGCCGTGCCGGTAAAATCTTCCCGATGGAAAAGATTCGCACCATCGATGAGAGCACGCAGACGAGGGGCCACTTCCGCGATACCCCCCCTGGTCTCGACGTAGACCCGATGCCCGGTGCAGAAGAACGCAACCTCGGCGTCTCGGAGAGCGAGTTCGAAGTCCTGCGTGAAGATCCTTTCCAGGCCGAACCGCAGGAGATTCTGATCATCCGGTTTGACATACGGGTCGTGGAGCGTCACGCTGCACCCTTTCCCGAGCAGGAGACGCGCCAGGACCAACGCGGGGGAGTTCCGTGTATCCTCCGAATCGAACCGGTAGGACGCTCCCATCACGGCAACGGATTTTCCCGCCAGGTCGCCAAACGCTCTTTCCGCCAGGCGGAGAGTCTCCGAGGGGGATTCGTCGTTGATGCGCCGAGCCTCGAGGATCAGGCTGCGCGATGTGTCGGCCCCGCTTTCGAGCTTGCGCCACCAGAGCAGGATCCCGTCCTTTGGGAGGCAGTGCCCGCCGACTCCTACCGTCGGTACGAGCACGGCGCCACTCGGCACTACGTTGGGGTCGAGGGATGCGCCGTCGGTCTGTGCGATGCGGTGGTTTACCCCTTCCCGCACCGCGTAGAAGTCCAGATCCTGCGCGTCGCAATACCGGACGATCTCCGCGGCAAACGCGATCCGGACGTCGCGGTATGCGTTCTCGAGCGTCTTGACCACCTCGGCGGTCATGCTGTTGGTCGGATGAAGCGTTCCACCGGTAACGATGTGCCTGTAGAGACGCCCGATCAATTGCGGCGTCAACGGGTGAAGACCTGCCACGATCTTGTCCGACGCCGCAACACGCTCAACGAGACGTCCGGGCATCACGCGATTCGGGCTGTTGCCCAGAAGGATATCCTTTCCCTCATGCAGCCCATTACGTTCGAAGTGTTGGCGAATCACCGTCGTCATCGTCGAGGGAGCGAGTGTCGACTCGAAGATAATGAGGGGAATGTTCTGGGTCGGTTTCCCACGAAGTGCCTGTGCAAGAGCGTCAAGGGACTCCATGAGAGGGCCGTAGTCGGGCGCCAGTTCCTTCTTGTCGGTCTGGACGCAGACGAGAATCACGTCGGCGTCGCTGGCCTCGCTGTAGTCGTGGCTGGCACGCAGCAGGCCGGCCGCGACCGGTTCCGCGACGATCCTGTCCAGATCTGGTTCCACACCGCCGATAGGCGACCGGCCCGCGTTGATCGCGGGTACCTTCCAGCCCGAGGTCTTCGATTCGCGCTGGATGACGACCACATTTGCCGGGCGATCGGTTCCTTCGCGGATCCGTGCGTGGGCCAGCAATGCGGCCATGGGCATCCCCACGATGCCTGGACCGATGACGACGATCTTTTCCACGGTCCATCGGAAGATCTCGGGGGTGTCATACGATAGCGGCATGGATCCTCCAGTTGAAATCAGCGGGCGTCGATGAACGTCTTGAACCAGAGTTCGATATTGAGAAGGCCCCATAGCCTCCGCCCGAAGGCGGATTCCCGTTTCATGAGGAACTCTACACCCAGAGGATTGAAAAGGCCTCGTTGACGAGAGGTGGAGGAGAGCAGTACGTCTTCGAAAAATTCCCTGGATTTCCCTTTCGCCCAGATATGGAGTGGAACAGGGAACCCCATCTTGTCCTTGCGAGCTGCTACTGCCGGGGGAAGCAGTCCGGTCACGGCTTTCTTGAGGATGTATTTCATCTCGGCTCCACGAAATTTCATGGCGGGGGGAATGGATGCGACTAGATCGGCGATCCGCCGGTCAAGAAGCGGGACCCTGGACTCGAGGGAGACGGCCATGCTGACCCGATCCTCGACCTGGAGAAGGGCCGGGAGTCCGGTGACCATGTCGTAGTGCGTCATCTTGTTATAATACGACTTCGTGTCGGGGTGGTTGAAGGTCGATTGGAATCGCTCGAAAACATTTCCAGGGTTGTATGAGGCGAGGAAATCGTGACTGAGTATTCCGGTCGTCCCTTCGCTCCGGTCAATCAGCCGAAAATATCGGCGGTCCATCGGCTCGAAGAGGTCCTTTTCGTAGAAACGTTTCATCATGGGGATGTACTGCTTCAGGTAGGGGAGGTTGGGCAGGATCGTGTTGAGCGAGACGATGTGCTCTCCCTCCTCGAGGGTCTCGAAGATGGCGCCCTTGATCGCCTGCTCCAGGTACGCGATCACGTACCGTGCGTAGCCGCCGAAGATCTCGTCCCCGCCCTGTCCACCGAGGCAGACTTTGACGTTTTGAGCGGCGAGTCGGGAGACGATGAATTGCGGGAACAGTCCGGGACCCGCCACGGGTTCGTCCATGTGCCAGACCAGTTTCGGTAACTCGTCGATGAATTCGGTCTCCGTCGGGTAGGCGATGAATGGGTTGGCGCCCGCCGCTTCCGCCACCGCCTTCGCGTATGAACTCTCGTCGAATTCGGGGCCCTCGTGGAACGCCCCCGTGAATGTTTTCATCGGTCCACCAGCTTCGCGAGCGGCCAGGAGCGTTACGATGCTCGAGTCCATCCCGCCGCTGAGGTACGCACCCACCGGCACGTCGCTCCGCATCTGGATCCGGACAGTGTCCTCAAGAAGCGAGCGGAGCCGGTCTTCGAAATATTCCTCCGTGTGATAGAGGTCAATCTTGAAGGTCGGCTCCCAGTATCGGACAGTGCGTACTTCCAGCGAGTCCAGACGGACCACCTGATAGTGGCCTGGAAGCAGCTTCCGAATCCCCTTGAACAGGGTCCCCTCGCCCAGAACGTACTGGAACGTCAGGTAATCCTCCATCGACTGCATGTCCGGCTCGGCGGAGACGGCGGGGTGACGGAGCAACGCCTTGATCTCCGAGGCGTAAATTAAATGATCCGGGGAGGCATGGTAATACAACGGTTTGATTCCGAAATGATCCCGCGCTGCCAACACGGTGCGTCGTACACGGTCGTACAACAGGAATGCGAACATACCATTGAGTTGTCCGATAAAGTCCAGGCCGTATTCAGCGTACATCCGCAAGATAACCTCCGTGTCGGAGGTGGTGCGGAAGGAATGGCCGCGGCGCTTCAAATCATTCCGGAGTTCGATGTAGTTGTAGATTTCCCCGTTGAAAACGATGGTGAGACCATCGCTCGTCATGGGCTGGTGCCCGGTCTTCAAGTCGATGATCGAAAGCCGCTTGTGAAAGAAGCCTACCGGGCCATCCGTGAAGGAACCTTCGTCATCAGGTCCTCGATGCCGGAGAATCGACCCCATGGACCGAAGGACCTCGGGGTCCGCAGAGCGGTTTCCCTCATTCAGGATTCCGACGATGCCGCACATACCTTCCGACTCCCTTCTTCAACCGCCGGATTTCCGCTATACCGTAGCCGGTACCATCTCTTTTCGGAAGGATGAATGAATAAAGTTACGAAAATGTGTCAATAACTCGAACTATCCCGATTTCCCGTCTTCCCTGATGACAAAAGTTACTATATCATCGAAATCGAATGATATTTTGCCGTTTTATCACTTCAATGCGGAGGAGAATGCTTGAAGAATTTTGCCTTGATCGGGGTGTCAGGGTTCGTGGCACCCAGGCACTTGAAGGCGATACACGCCACCGGGAACCGATTGATCGCCGCGGTGGACCCCCATGATTCCGTGGGCATACTCGACACGTTTTTCCGTGAAACCCGTTTTTTCACGGAGATCGAACGGTTCGACCGGTACCTCGAGAAACTCCGGCGCCAATCCGACGAGGATCGGGCGCACTACATCAGTATCTGCTCCCCGAATTACCTTCACGACGCTCATGTGCGACTTGCGCTACGGCTGCGGGCTCACGCGATCTGTGAAAAGCCCCTGGTGATCAACCCCTGGAATCTCGACGCGCTGCAGGATCTGGAAGCGGAGTACGGATCCAGGATATACACCGTCCTCCAACTCAGACATCATCCGTCCCTGATCGCGTTGAAAGAAACCCTTGGAACAGCGGTTCACAGTGGACATGCAGAGGTTTGCCTGACCTATATCACTCGTCGGGGCCCCTGGTACCAAACTTCCTGGAAAGGATCTCTCGAAAAGTCGGGCGGCGTGGCGATGAACATCGGGATCCATTTATTCGACCTCCTGAACTGGCTGTTCGGCCCCGTCGAACGATGCAGCGTACACCTCTCAACGCAGCAGAAGATGGCCGGAGTATTGGAACTTGCGGGGGCACGGGTGCGCTGGTTCCTCTCCGTGGACGCGGCCGACCTCCCCGTCGGATACACCGAGTCAGGGCGCTCGGCATTCCGTTCCATCACCGTCAACGGAGAGGAAGTCGAGTTCTCCGAAGGGTTCGGCGACCTTCACACCCGGGTTTACGAGGAGGTTCTCGCTGGCCGTGGGTACGGAATCGAGGATGCAAAGCCTTCGATCGATCTCGTTCACTCCGTACGAAACAGCCCCATTGTGATCCCGAAAGACGACGCACACCCGATGCTCGTCTGATCGGAGGGAGAAGGGATATGGATTTCTTCATCCACGAATCCTCTTATGTCGACAAGGACGCAAAGGTTGGCGAAGGGACCCAGATATGGCACTTCTGTCACATCATGTCCGGGGCGGTGATCGGGGGACGTTGCAACCTGGGCCAGAACGTCTTTATCGCCGACGGTGTGGTGATCGGCTCGAACGTCAAAGTGCAGAACAACGTTTCGATTTATACGGGGACCATCATCGAAGACGATGTGTTCCTTGGTCCGTCCTGTGTCCTGACGAACGTCACCAATCCAAGGTCCCAGGTCAACAGGCATTCCCTGTACGAGAAGACGTTATTGCGGCGGGGAAGCTCCATCGGGGCCAACGCGACGATCGTTTGCGGGGTGACCGTCGGGCGATATGCCTTCGTTGACGCGGGTGCCGTGGTGACACGGGACGTGCCCGACTACGCGCTCGTTACAGGAATACCGGCAAAACAGGCCGGATGGATGAGCCGGCATGGGCACAGGCATTCTTTCGATCCCGAGGGGATCGCGGTTTGCCCTGAAAGCGGTTTCAGCTACTACAACGAAATGGGAACCGTGCGGTGCCTGGAACTGGACGAGGATTCCCCGCTCCCCCCGGATCTCTCCCACGGAGAGAAGACGTATGAGGTTTTCAGGAAGGCGAATCGTTGAAAATCCTCTCGATCGTCGGGGCGAGGCCCCAATTCGTCAAGGCCGCTGCCGTGAGTCGGGTGCTCCGGCGGGACCACGAGGAGATTCTTGTCCATACGGGCCAGCACTACGACGACAACATGTCCAATGTGTTCTTCGAGGAACTCGATATTCCACCGCCGGATTTCCATTTGGGCGTCGGTTCTTGTAACCACGGCGAGCAGACGGGGGCCATGCTGGATGGTATCGAGAAATTACTGCTGGCCGAGCGGCCGGAATGGGTCCTGGTATACGGCGACACGAACTCCACCCTTGCCGGGGCTCTGGCTGCCGCGAAGCTCCGCTGCAAAGTGGCCCACGTTGAGGCGGGACTTCGCAGTTTCAACCGGGCGATGCCGGAAGAGATCAACAGGGTCGTGGTGGATCACTTGGCTGATCTGTTGTTCTGCCCGGGTGAGATTGCCGTTGCCAACCTTGCGGCCGAAGGGATTACACAGGGTGTAGTGATCGTTGGGGACGTCATGGCGGATGTTCTCCGGACAGTCATCGACCGGAAACGCGGCTCTCCCACATTCCCGGAACAGCTGGGGCTGACGGAGAGGGGATACCTGCTCGCGACGGTACATCGGGCTGAAAATACCGATAATCCAGTGCTCCTTAAGAATATATTGCATGCCTTCGACTCACTTGACGAACCGGTGATCTTCCCGGTCCACCCGAGGACAAGGAAAGCGATCGACGCGATTGGATACATACCGTCTCGTCACGTGCGCCTGATGGAACCTTTGGGATACCTCGATATGACAGCGCTGGAAAGAACGGCAAGGATGATACTGACCGATTCCGGAGGCATCCAGAAAGAGGCCTATTGGCTGGGTGTGCCATGCCTCACCCTGCGGGACGAAACCGAATGGGTTGAGACGGTGGAATCCGGCTGGAATTTCCTGGTGGGGGCAGGAACCGAAAGAATCGTCCAGGCAGTCCAGACGTTTCGACCACCTTTCCATCGGCCCTTGCTCTACGGGAACGGGAATGCTGCGGTACGAATTTCTCAGGCCCTTACACTGGAGAGGTTGCCCAGATCCGCCCACGGTAAGATCGACAATTCCGCGCTGAAACAGACGACCCTTTCCCCGTAGTGGGGGGCTTAATCCATAAGAATCCGATGCGTCGTTCGGAACAGTCGAGCCCCGATATACGTCCCCAGGATGTTGTTCAGGACATCGGTAAGCGAGGAATCCCGGGTCGGGAGATACACCTGCAGCAGTTCGATGAAAAGGCTGATACCGGCACCCAGCAGTAGCGCGATACCCATGACCGTCGCGTTCTTCCGCTCCCCGTCCTTCCGCGCCCAGGCGCACATGGCGAAGCCGAACGGGATGAACCCGAGGATGTTGACGAAAACGTCTTTCAAGAAAGAACGATTGTATTCCTGAATCCTCCACGGCGGCACCAGCATCCCTTTCGCCGGTGCGCGGAACACGGAAGGGATGACAAGGTTGTATCGGACCGGCGAGTCGCTCCCTGTCGACAGGATCTCCTCCGGCGAGAGTGCCTTGGGGAAGATGGAAAGCGAGAGGAGATCCCCGCGCCAGGGATATTCGCCGGAGGGGGAGTTCCCGAGGATCATCCACGCTGGCCCCCGTCTGTCCGACAAGAGAGAGAAGTCGACGCCGGGTTTCGTTCTTACAGGGGCTCCGTCGACGAACAGGGTCAGAACATTTTTGTCCGAACGTACGACGATGTCCCGCTGGGCGTCCTTTTGCAGCCCACCCGCTCCGGTTTCCCGGTACCGGAGATGGAAGAATCGTTCCTCCTCGAGGATCCGGAGGATCAGTTCATCCCGCCACTGGCCTAGGAAAAAAAGTTCGCGCCCTTCGTCGTCGTGTGCGGATAGAATCCTCGGGATGGAACCGGACGGTTCCTCGCGGGGGAGCACTTCCATTCGAATGGTGAAAGACCGCGCGAGATCGATGGCGCCCCCGGGCGCGAAAAGAGGCTCCTTGCCATACGCGATCCCGTATTTATCGAATCGCAGCCAGGATTGTCCGTGGATCCAGTGAACGTTGTTCGTCGGCCGGAACCGGAACGGCCATAGACCCGCGAGGAGAAGCCCCATGGAAATGGCGAGGCAGATGACCGGAAGAAGCTTTCTTTTTCTGTCTTTTATTGCCGGATCTGTCATCCTTTACATGACTCCTCGGTGGTCCCTCTTCCGGTTTGCCAGGAGGGACGACCCGTTTTCGAACATCCCGATCGTCCCGCTCGTCAGCGCGTACTTTTTCTACGAGAAGCGGATAGAGATATTCCCCGACAGCGAGCGGTGGCATCTCGCGGGAGCGGGGCCGATCGCATTCGCGATCCTATTGTACGCTTTCGGGGCGAGTCAAGACGGCCGGCGGGCGTAGCCCGATAATCTGGTGTTAATGGCGCTGAAATCGAATTTCGCCGTACCCGGGCTGTATTTCTGCGACAATCAGGTTGCGGGGATTGCCGCCGGGCTGAAACTTTCCGCCCGTGGGGAACTGGAAATCGCGGAAGAGGTGGCGTATAGTATGGAGTACATTGACGAAGCCAGGCTCGAAACCCTCGCAGCGCCGATGAAGAATAACGGGTACGGCCAGTATCTGCTCCAGTTGCTCAAGGAGAAGATGCACCCTTGAATATCGAAGGGCACATCTCCGGAATGGGGAGGGGGCAAAGACCCATGCTGCGACACAGACAGGTCCTTGCGACAATGGTGGTCCTGGGGGCGCTTCTTTGCGCTTGCGGAGGAGGCGGATCGTCTTCCATTTCCCCGACGCCAACTCCGACCCCGACGGCGAAGACGGTGGTTTGGGATGTTCCGCAATATTTCACGGACGGTACCCCGTTGGATCCCTCCAGGGACCTGCAGGGGTTCGAGATCTACATCAAGCAGGATCGTCTTTTCGGACCGGCCGACAGCCCCGTTGTGACCGCATCGCCCCTGGAGAATACGTACGATCTTGCAAATCTCTCTCCTTCACTATCGAAGGGGGTGACCTACTACGTTTCCCTGCGGACGGTCCCGGTAGTGGGCATGAAATCCGATTTTTCCCCCGCTTTTCCTTTCTCCTTCCCCTGATATCCACGGCCCGCTTCGCCCGATCATTCCATGCATTCTCTGCCGCCCCTGCCCTAGGGAACCGCATCCGGCAGCGGCGGCTTCCGGTAGACCCGGTGCGCACGGCAACCGGGATCCGGGGGATTGAGGGATAGCGCAAGTTCGGGAAGGGGAGATAGGTGCTACTTGCGGGGGGAGTTCACCATGAGGATCGCGAGGAGCACCGCGCCCGCCCGCATGACGGCAGACAACTCCTTCGCCCGCGCGTGAGCGTTGGAAGGCCGGTCGGCCACCTGGACGACGATCGCGGGGATGGTCTTCAGGACGATCATCACGTCGAGCAGGAACGCCCGTTTTCTCGCATAGCCGATGTCCAGCCGCATCATCTCCTTGAAGGTGGTCCGGTTCTTCCCGCTCACCTGCCACAGGCCGGTCAGGCCCGGGACGGCGTCGAAGCGCCGCATCTGCCAGGAGTGGTATTCGTAGGCTTCGTAGGGCAGGCAGGGGCGCGGCCCGACGAGGCTCATGTCGCCGAGAAGGACGTTGATCAGCTGGGGGAGCTCGTCGATGCCGGTCGCGCGGAGGAGATTGCCGAAGGGGATGATCCGGGGGTCCCTGCGGTGGTCGAGCTTGGTCATCTCTTTTTCGTTTTGGATCAGCTCCCGCAGGTAGTTCTGATGGAGGGTCGTGTCGGCGTTCACGTGCATCGTGCGGAACTTCCACATGGTGAACACCCTGCCGAGGTAGCCGACCCTTTTTTGCCGGAACAGGGCCGGGCCGGGCGAGACGATCTTGATGAGCAGGGCGACCAGCAGGAGCAGCGGCGACAGAAGGAGGATGGCGACAAGCGATCCCACGATGTCGATCGCGCGCTTCCACAGGGGGATCCGGAACAGGACACGCGGTTCCAGATCCTCGATCGGCCTTGTGTTGTCCGCGGCGTCCACGCGGGAGAACAGCATCCCGGAATCGCCGGTCTCCCCCGGTACGGGCGTTCTCCTGAGGAAGCGAGGATCCCGGGGTGGGTCCCCGTCGTCGCCCGGAAGCCACGAGGACGGATAGACGTACACCACGCATTCCGGGGGAGCGCTGCCGTTGTACGCCTTGCGGACGTTGGCGACGAACTTCCAGCCGCATTCGGGCCGGGTATGCGGGAGGACCGCCCCGATGCGGCCGTCCGCGAGCCATCCGATGGAGTCGGTGGAGCGGATCCGGTGCGTGAGGATGGGCACGAGGTTCCTGGCCGCGTCGGTTTTCCTGTTGCCGTTGCCGACTTCGAAGACGGCCATGGAAAATTCCTGTCCCGTCCGGTCGGCGCGGTCGCGCTCCCGGTGGAGGATCGAGGCGAACTCTCTGGAGGAATGGACGCGATTGAAGATCTTGGCGTCCCGAAGCCGGGTCAGCGGGTTTATATGATCGAGATACCGTTTCATCGTCTCTTCGGTAAAAATGTATTCGTAAACTTTAATTCGGTGTCGCCGGCGAAAAATAAACCGAAAAGGAATAACAAGAATTGTTGCAAAAAAAGTGCCGAAATAGAACCATCGCACGGGCATCGTAACTACCCGGTTTCATTGAAAACAGCAATCGGCAGGCACCGGATGGGTGGAGAGGGGTGGAAATGTTTTTCCAATATATGAAAAATATATGTTTATTTCATCCAATCCGGGAGCCCGGGGCCGACACCCCGACGCACCCGGCGATCGGACGCATCCGGAGCATCGTTTCACACGCCTCGATAAAATTACGGATTCCCGCGGTTGCAGGGGAAGAGGGAGGGAAGGATGAGAGTGGAGAAGAGGCTGTTCGTCGCGGTGTTCCTGCTGGCGCTGATACCGTTCCCACTGCGGGCGGCGGAGAAGGAGGCGGCCGCACCGGCATCCGAAGCGGAAGCCGGGCTCCAGGCGACCGCCGAACCTGACTACCGGATCGGGCCCGGGGACCAGCTGAACATCGAGGTGTGGAAGGACAAGGACCTGGCCCGGCTGGTTACTGTCCTGCCGGACGGGAAAGTCGCCTATCCCATGGTCGGGGAGGTCGTGGCCGCGGGGAAGACGGTTGCCCAGCTCCAGAAAGAGATCGAGGGGAAGCTGTCCCTCTACGTCAAGGACGCCGTCATCACCGTGGAGGTCCGGCAGGTGAACAGCCTCCAGATCTACGTGCTGGGGCGGGTC
>Ga0315286_10000637_pt1 | contig 30185 bp, 30 predicted proteins | sample YL17G10_0_MG_FD_205038 | JGI IMG/M metagenome (GOLD analysis project Ga0315286, IMG submission 205038) | Sediment microbial communities from Yellowstone Lake, YNP, Wyoming, USA - YL17G10_0 | ecosystem: Environmental > Aquatic > Freshwater > Lake > Sediment | place: USA: Wyoming | collected... | reverse complement strand
TGATATGTGGCTTTTTTTATTTCTAATTTGAACGGAGCTACTTCTCTTTGCTCATAAAGCGACTTATAAACGTATTTATAAAAAATGAAACCAACATAGACCAATATAGCTAAAAACGCGAAAATTATCCATTTTTTCCAATGTTTTATGAAGAAGCCCTTAATTGATTTCGATGTTTTTTTAAAATCCATTTTATTCGTTGATATAAGCTTTTATCTTTAAAGTTGTTTTTATCATTCCCATGGAAATAGTTTCCGGAGCTTCTTCTCCGCTTGTTCTTGTAATATTTACCGAATTCACGTTGATGAAATATTCTCCGTTTTCCAACCAACCCAGAAATTTCATAAAATTAGGAAATGTTCCGAAAAGATTCAGCGTCAGAGAAGGAAATTCAGAAACACTGATTTCGATTTCATTATTGGTGGAAGAGGCAACAGACTCCAGCGCCTCAAAAAAGCTCACTGCCTCATTTTTATCGATAAATTGTTTTTTAATCTCGACAAGCTTACCAATAATATCTTCATAATCCTTCTCTATCCCTTTTACATATTTTTCATCCATTGTTTCGAGAGAAATTAACCTCTCACGGCTTTCCAGGACAGATGTTGCTGTTTTTTTTATTTCCAAAAAAAACGGCTTAATTACAAACAAAATCAAAACAATAAAAATTGCAATGATGGCTGTAAAAATTAGATAAATTTTTTGCTTAATACTCATAAGACATAGATAAAACTGAACCTAAAATTAATGTCTCTTGGATTAGCTAAATCAGAAAGAGGGAAATCCACCTCTTTGTAATGAGGGTTGTTTTTAAGTGCACTTTTTATGACTACCAGGTTTTCTCGAAAAGGAGAATATCCGGTAACGCTTATTAATTTCGACTCACTATTGATGTCCAGGGTATATATCTTCACTCCACTGAAAAGTTCTTCATCTACCTTGTCCAGGACACCATAAAGATTAGATTTTGTATCCTGAATTTTCTTGATTACCGATAAATCTTTATTTAAATCCTTAACTCTCTTCTGTATGGTTTTAATGCTGTCCGTCTGGATAACTTTCGCCTGTTCTTCGTTAATGTTTTTTTCAAAAACAAAATATTTGGAATTTAAAAGAGTCAGAAATGAAGCCAAAATAACAATCAACGATAAAAACATAAGAAAAATAATCAATCCGGAGGAAATCACATTCTGGTAAAGAATCATCATTTTGATTCTTTTTATTTGCCCTGGCGGCAATAAGTTTATTTTTATCATATTATTATCGGTATTTTTTAATTGACGAAATCCGCTCCACGAAGAGCCAATCCCAAAACAGTGGCATAGGCCAAAGACTCATCGTATGAAATAGCCGGTATTTTTTTTAAATCTAATTTACCCCTTTTATCCGGCAGGATATTTATCCATGGATTACCTAATGAAACGGGAATTTTTATACGTGCGGAGAGATATTCCGCAAGTCCTTTTAAGTTGGCTCCTCCACCGCAAAGAATTATTTCGCCAACCCCGAGACAACCACTGTCTTTTTCTCCATATTCCTTATGGAAACTTATGCATTTCTTGATTTTTTCCGACAATTTTGCAAGGGACGGCAAAAGCGCATTAAAAATTTCTTTATCCTCGTCACTTGCATCCAGACCAATCTTAAATTTCAAGGACTGGGCTTTTTTGAAATCGATATTCAGTTTTTGAGCAATGTCCTCAAGCATCTGCTTATTGGAAACTGCGGAAGTGCTATTGGTAAAACACATTCCATTTTCGGAAAAAATCACGAAACTTGTTCGATTGAAACCCAAATCGATAATTAAAACTGGTTTTGTGGCAAGCCCCTCTTTAAGTAAACTTCTGATTATCGCTGTTGATTCAATTTCAAAAACAACAGGTTCGATTCCCGCGGCCCTTAAAACTTCCAAGTACTTATCAACCAGTTTTCTGGGAACCGCATTAATTAAAACATCCGTATGATTACTTTTTTCTTGAGATGAAATAATCTGCCAACTGAAATAAACCTCATCCAAGGAAAATGGAATATTTGCCTCTGCCTCCCATTTTATTGCTTCCCTTATTTCATTGGCCCCCATCTTGGGAAATTTAATTACCTTAACAAAGGCATGTTGCTCGGGCAAAGAACAAACCGCATATTTGGTTTTGATTTTTTCACCCCTCGTCTCGGCTATTGCTTTTCTCAACAGTTCAACCAGTTTTTTTTCGTTCTTAATTTCTCCTTCCTGAATTATGCCTTCGGGAAGAGAAAAGCGGTTGGAGCTTTTCAACTCGAATCCTTTATTTTTTTTCTTCAATTGCGCAATTTTTATGGAAAAATCGGAAATATCCAGTCCAAAAGACGGAAGATTTTTGTAAATATTCGAAAAAACAATGTCCTTAAGATTCATTGATATGATAACCTTATTTTACCACAAATCGAAGATTTTATTGAATTTCCTCCCAAGAAACAAATTGCAGGTCTCCTGACGCAGGGAAAAACGGCGGAGGATCATAAATCAAGGCCGGTTCGTAATAGGACTCGGTATTTTGATAACCAGAAATAACACTGCCTCCGCTATTGACCCAACTCCAGGTCCAGGTCTGATTGGTGATAATCGAACCGCGCACCATAATTCTGTTCCGGGTATGATACGGACTATAAGAATTCGAATAATAATATCTTTGCACTGCGCCTTTTTGCGCCACCATTACTGCCTGAATTTCCAAAATATTCGGAGAATATAAAGGAACTAAAATATTCTTTTGTGCAATCAACGCTATTAGCGTGGCCTTAGGATTAGCCCTGGTAATACTGCCATTAATAATGATACTGGCATTAGTGGCCGGATTATCGGGAAATCTTGCCGCTACAATCGTTGCTTTTTCATCGGTTGTTCCGTCAACCCAAACTTTTGTGTCTTCGATAAAAATAAGGTTCTGAACGCCGCACTGGCCTTCGGCCAAGACATAATTAGCAATAAGGCTTTCTCTGTCAAAATCGTTTGATTCATTATGCGTGACGCCTTGAGTGTCACGGCCACTCACATTTGCTTTTAATCTTGTAACTCTGTATAAATCGAATGTTCCGTGGGTTTTTAATTTAATGTGATAACCAAAACTTCCCGATGGTCCGAAATAATATCCACCGTTCTGCGCCCTGGTTTTAAGTTGAGCCAAGTCGGTAGTAATGGCATTAAAATCAACAGACGGGACAGGAAACTCCCACAAGCCTTCGGCATTGCCGTTTCCCGTGCCCCAAATTCCAGGCTTGGTTTGCGCTGGGCTACACCCATGCATAGGCTGACAACTGTATGTTTCTTTTGCCGAAGTACTTAACGCATTCTGCGTTCCATCCATTCTGATTCCGCCATTGGAATGAAATGGGCCCTGTAATTCTTCGTTACCCCCAAACCAGACATCGGAATTCGTCAAAAAGGAATATTGCGCTAAAGAAGGACGACCATACCTTACCAAAATCGTTCTTTTCGCACTGGGACGATTACTCGCCCAGCCAATTGACTTGATTTCGATCATAGTCGAACATTCTCCGGGTTGCGTTATTTCCAAAGAATATTGACCGATTAATCCACCTTCCGGATCCCTATAATCATAAATTCCGGAAAAACCAAAGTCATTCGGAGCATGAGCCAAGCGCCAGCGAGCATAATTAGCCCCTGCCTCGGCTACGGCCAATGCTTCATTAATGGCAACTTTTTGTACAATCTGGCGATATTGCGTAATAACGAAACCCGCCATTCCGCTAAAGAGAAAGATGAAAATTGCCCCAAAAACCAAAACCATGGTAATAATGGCTCCTCTGTTGCGATTTTTAATCTTGAATTTTGCTTGCCCGCCATAGCCTTGGCGAAGGCGGGGATTTTGAATTCTCATTACAAATTTGTTTTTAGATTTCTTATTTGTACGTCGCTTTCCAGTTCAAAATTGTCCGGCGGGCGATTCGGGTCAACATTAATTTTCAAATAAACATGCATTAATTTTGTTTCGGTTAACCGCGTGAGTGTCGGCAAGGGATTATTAATAATATCAATTGGCCAATCACCGTTATAATAAGTGAAAATTGGTGTTGCGCTATTTCTGACATAAGCAGATAAAGTATCGACAACTTCACCACTTAAAATATATTGAGGCGGGTCTCCGCTCGGCTCGACAACTCCTTTTTTAAAATTTATTCCATCTAAAAAATAACGCACTCTTTCGATATTGGTATCCTTATCAATGTCGCTGTAAAAAATAAGCTGGAGATTTCCCGCTTCTTTTAGGGGGTAAGAACCATCTTCGCCATATCGGGCTTCTCGGATTTCTTTTACCATTGTTTCGATTCCTTTTCTTGCCTCGTTAATAGCCGCGATTTGTTCAAAATTATATCCGTATGCCCGATAAATATAAATAACAAAAGAAATTAAAAGCGACATAGCCAATGCAAAAATGGCAATCATGAAAATCCCTTCAATCAAAGAAAATCCATTTCCGTCACGAAAGTTCATAAATTTATGGCGTAGTCATTAAAATTATCTGCTCATCTTGCCCGGAAACATCAACCTCGCTTAGCCAATCCTGATATCCGGCTATTTTAATTTCCAAATTATAAACCGCCTGATTTAGGGGGCTAAAAAATACCTGACCGGAATCCGAAACCAATTTACTTTTATTATAACCAATCCTGTAGAGCCGGACATCTGCTCCAATCAATGGTTGTCCGGCCGAATTTTTGACCGTGACTAAAAGCGTATTGGCCTGATGATTGGCAAACTTTATAATTACGGTTTGGTCGGAATCGGGATTCAAATTTATTGGCTGCGAAGGAAAAGAGTTGGCAATATCGTATCCGGTTGCGGAACCGACAATAATCCTGTAGCTATCCCATTCCAAATTAAGAATATTCGCAACCCCCTCGGAATTAGTTGTCAGATTCTGGATATATTTATATATTGGTTGATTATTTACGTCGAGTCCGAGCGTTTTTGCTCCTTGCATGGAAAAAGAAAGATTGGGAACGTTTATTAAGGTGTCCGAAGAAAACCAGGTAATTTGCCAATCAAACAATGAAGGAGTTTGATTCAGATCGCTGGTGGAAAAATTGGCTTTCAGTTTCACTGATTTATACTTATAGGAATCCAGTTGTGATAAATCTAAGGGAGAATCGGGAAAACCTTCAGAATTTAAAACCCCATTAACCGTCAAATCGCTGTCCGGAATCAAAACCCAATCAGTTCCGTTAAAATACAAAATCTGATATTTAATTTCGGTAGGCGCGAAATTCTCGTCATTCCAATTCATTCTTCCCCATTCGACTAAAGCAAGGGGTGTGATTATTTCCGAAATAATATATCCCGGAGACTGATATTCATCACTAACGCTTGCAAGTCTTATTGCAAAGTCAGTGGAATCAAGGACTGTTTGCAGTTTTTCGCTTATTTTACTTTCATTTTCAAAAAAATCGCTCCAATTTTTTTCCTCGACATATCTGATGGTGTTAACGGTTTTTGTGGAAAGACGGTCAATGGAAAAACTAATTTCACTAAGTTGGCCCTCGATTACGGAAAGAAATGGTTTTAAGGGAAAGGCCAGGGCAACGCCTCGCACCATTTCGTTAATTTCGTAATTTCTTTCCAAACTGTAATTAAATTTGCTGGCAGTGATTTTATAACAATCATTACACTCTGGAGCACCGGGAATAAAAATGCGCCCCTGATTATCGGTTTGATAACCGACATCAATCGGAGGAAAAATATCGTTATTTTCTACCCTGATATCCACTTGCGGCACCGGCTGGCCATTGGCGTCAAAAACCAAAACCGAAATAATCCCCCCTCCTCCCGTTGTTTCAATCCCCTTGGGAGCTATATCTGTTTGCAGGATAACCTGACCACCGAAAAATTCCGACCAAGAAACCTTAACCCTGATTCTTTTATAATCCCAGGCCAATGGATCAACAGGGAAAACACCATCAAAGGAATCATCAATATAAACCACCGTTGTTTTAACGGTGTAAGTAATTTTATTACGCTCGATATTTTCCGTTTCGGGAATTACTCCCGAGGGAATACCTCCTGCCGTACCAATTTGATTATAGGTGAGATTTCGCGCCAATTCTATTTTTTGATTAGCCAGAGCGATGGCAATAGCCTTAGCCTTAGATTGAACAACTATTTTTATGTTCAATCTGACCAAACCAAAAACACCGATGAACACGATTAATAAAAGCACGATTCCCACCAAGCTCTCGATAAGCGTAAACCCGGATTTTTTATTTTTTTTGATTAAAGGGGTAAGCATCTTATATATTACCCATCATTGAATACATCGGCTGTATCATCGAAACGGCAAAAAATCCCACAGCCGCGCCAATAATAATCATCAAAACCGGCTCAATAATAGAAGCAAGATTTTCGGTAATATTCGATACCTCTTCTTCGTAAAAGTCCGCCAAACGCCCCATTATTCCGCCAAGTTCTCCGGTTTGTTCTCCTACGCCGGTCATTTGCACCACCAAAATAGGATAAAGATTTTTATATTTATCGAGTGACTCCTGAAGATTCTTACCCTTCCCAACATCAACCGATATGTCAACCAGAGATTGAGAATAGAAAAAATTTCCGACTGTCTGCGAGGTAATGGTCAATGATTCGACAATCGGCACGCCGCTTTCAATCAAAGAAGAAAAACTCCGCGCAAATCTGGCACAATTCATTTTTTGGATGATTTTTTTGATTACCGGAAGTTTCAGGGAAAACCAACTCAATGCACGTTTTCCTTTTTGGGTTTTGAGAAATTTAATTACGACAAAAACCAAAATCACCAGGATAATTCCCGCCACCACGAAATACCTGCTCATGATTTTAGTAACAAATATCAAAATTCTGGTGGTGATGGGAAGCTTAACATTTAATTCTTCAAACATTCCGGTTATCTTCGGCACTACCGTCACCATCATTAAAGTACCTATACCGATCATTGCCACCATAATTACTGCGGGATAGGTTAATGCTCCCCTGACTTTCGATATAAAAACGTGTTCCTTTTTTAGATATATGGCCAGATTTTTCAAAACCTCTTCGAGGCTCCCGCCCTTTTCCCCAACCTTGACCATACTCACGAAGAAATTATTGAAAACTCTGGGATATTTCGCCATACTATCAGCTAATGTTTCTCCTTTTTTGATTCGTATAACCAAATCATTGATGATTTTTTTAAAAACCTTATTTTCCGTTTGCTGCGCTAAAACCTCTAAGCCCTTATGCAAAGAAAATCCCGCGCCAATCATTACCGCCAAATGACGGGTAAACATTAACCTTTCGACTATTGAAACTCTGCCAAAAATACTTTTAGTAATCGCGGAAACGGAAAATTTCTTTTTAACGGGTTCCGTTTCCATATTTTTAGCCGAAGTTAAAATAAGACCCTCCTGCCGAAGCGCTTGGGCCAAATTACTTTCATCCTTAGTTTCTAATGTGCCAGTTTTTGTTTCTCCGGCTTGATTTTTTGCGCTGTAATAAAAAATAGGCATAATTTTATTCTCCGGTAACCCGTAAAACTTCTTCCAGGGAAGTTTCTCCCTGGATTGCTTTCACAAACCCGTCTTCAAGCATCGTCAACATACCTTCTTTCCTTGCCTGTTTTTCTATTTGGTCACTGGTAGCTCTTTTGATAATCATTTCTTTAACCGTATCGCTCACCTCCAACACCTCTCTTAATCCAACCCTACTTTTATACCCATCCAGACAACCCTTTGATGGTTTCGGTTTGTAAAAACTGATATCTTCCCATTTGGCATTTGCCTGAATTATTTTTTCTTTTTTTAAAATTTCCGACAATTCTTCCATATTTATCTCTTTGCCCATTTCGACAATTTCCGCCTTAGTTAAATGATATTCCTCTCTGCTTTCGGGACAAAGTTTTCTTGCCAACCTTTGAGCTAAAATAATATTTATTGTGGAAGCAATCAAAAACGGTTCGATTCCCATATCCATCAATCGCGGCATTGCTCCGGCCGCAGTATTCGTATGCAGGGTAGAAAGAACCAAATGGCCGGTCAAGGCGGCATTAACCGCCAAGCTTGCGGTTTCGCTGTCGCGAATTTCTCCAACCATAATGATGTTCGGATCCTGTCTGACCAGGGCCCTTAAACCCGACGCGAAAGTAAAACCTATCTTGGGACTGACTTGGGTTTGATTAACGCGCGGAATCTGATATTCAATTGGATCTTCAATAGTGCAAATATTAACGCCCGGCTGATTTAATATTTCCATTATCGTGTAAAGTGTCGTTGTTTTACCGCACCCTGTCGGCCCGGTGGCCAGTATCATTCCGTAGGGTTTTTTGATCGCGCGATGAATTCTTTCCAGATTTTCGCCCCAAAATCCTAAATTTTCCAAGGTGAATCTTTTTGCTCCTTCGATTAAAAGACGCATCACTACTTTTTCCCCGAAAAATGTCGGCAAAATAGAAACACGAAAAGAAATTTTCTGGGTTTCCGATTCGATTTTGAATCTTCCATCTTGAGGAAGCCTATGTTCATCAAGTTTGAGATTCGACAAAACTTTTATTCTGGCGATAATCCCCAAATGAACCTGTTTGGGCAGAATCATTGCATCATGCAAAATACCATCAATACGATAACGCACAATCACTTCTTTTTCTGATGGCTCAATATGGATATCGGATGCTCTTTGCAAAATAGCGTGTTTTGTCAGGGTATCGACAATTTTTATAATCGGCAATTCTTCCGCGGCTTTTTTCAAATCAATGCCCTCGCCATCTTTTTTATTCTCGATTAATTTCATCTCCGATAAAATTGTTTTTTGCGATTCTTTTTTGATGATTTCTCCAAATTCCGCTTCCAAGCTTTTTTGATATTTTTTTAGAACTTCTCTTATGCCCTCGCGAGAAGTAAATCTGGGTCTTATTTTTAAGTTTGTTTTTTTCTTTATAAAATCAATAGTCTGCAAATTCGAGGGATCAAGCATTGCTACTTCCAGTTCATCTTTTGTTTTTTTAAAGGCCACTATATTATTCTTCCTCGCAATCGGTTCGGGAATTATTCTTAAAGTTTCCGGTTCAATATCTATTTGTTTGAGATCAATAAAAGGAATGCCCAAGATATAGGCCTTGAGCTTAATTAATTCTTTTTCGGGAATAAATCGTTCTTTAATTAAAATATCTTCTAAGTCTTCCTTGTTTTTTTCGGCTGTTTTTTCCGCTTTAATTAAGTCATCCCTGCTGACCAATTTTTTGTCCAATAAAAATGCTTTTAGTTGTTGAGAAGATACCTGCATTTATTTCAGGTTATTTTTTAATCGAAAAAAGAATTAATTTAAAAACTCTTTTACTTCATTTACCACATCCTCCAGTTTGTAATTCGCCTTAACCAGATAAGTAGTTGCTCCTAGGGTCAGTGCTTTTTCTGCATCACCTATGCCTTCAAGATTAGTAAGGACAATCACCGGGATGTTTTTCAATTTTTCATCAGCTTTCAGTTCTTTCAATACCTCAAATCCGTCTTTCTTCGGAAGAATCAAATCCAAAAGAATCAAATTTGGTTCTTCTTTTTTCGTCATCACCAATCCCTCTTCACCATCAGCCGCACCAAAAACCTTATGTCCCTCCTGAACAAGCACTTCACTTATCGCCTTTTGAAGATTTGGTTCATCTTCGACAAACAAAATTTTACTCATATTTTTATCAGCAAATTAATAATCTTATTGCGGATTCACGAATGAATATTCATAAATTCGCAACAGATTAAATATCCGTTAATTATTTAATTATTTATTATTTTTATTGTTTTGATTTTGGTTTTGGTTTTGGTTTATTTTTCTTTTGTCCGGAATCGATAAGGTAAACCAAAATTCACTTCCTACTCCCTCGATAGATTCGAAACTCATATCGCCTCCGGATAATTTAATAATTCCCCTGGCGATAAAGAGGCCCAACCCGGTTCCTTCAACTTTTTGCTTAATTAAATTATCTCCGCGGAAAAATTTGCCGAAAACCTGCTTTTGGACCAATGCCGATATGCCTACGCCATTATCTTTTACGTTTACTTTAATCATTTTATCTTTCTCCGCGCCAATTGTGATTTCCACTTTTCCGCCTTCTTTTTTCGAGTATTTTATCGCATTATCGATTAAATTCTGTACCACCATTCTGACTTTTTCCTGGTCTGCATATACTTCGTAATTCTTTTGGTTTTTAAAAATTAAATCGATATGCTGCGATTCCGCCATCAGCCTTACTTCCCGAACCACGCCCTCAACCAGCTCGTTCAGAGAAAAAAGCCCTGCATGGATTACGAATCTTCCCTCCTCAATTCTGTTTACGTTAAGTAAGTCATTCACCAATCTGATCATTTTAATACCACTATCATTAATTATGTCAAGATACTCCCTCTGTTTCACATTGATTTCTCCCAATCTTTTTCCCCGCAACAAATCCAAAGACCATTTTAATGCCGAGAGCGGCGTTCTTAGTTGATGAGATACAATACTTACGAATTCACTTTTCATTCTGTTCGCTTCCACAACACGAGCGAAACTATTTACCAGAGAATGACCAATAACCAAAAGAATGATCGTCACAACACTAACCATAACAATTACCACTTCCGGCTCAACCAGATGAATACCGATAAAATAGGTGAGGGTCATCGCCAAAATGATAATAAAGCCCATTGCTAAAAATAGGGAATTCGGACATTGCCAAAAACCCAAATCGTATTTTCTGCATTCGGCCATAAAATCGAATTTTTTAACGATTATTTTTAAATTCATATATTTCAATTATACCATAATATAAAAAATAAAATAATCTTTTGAAATATTGACTGTATCGGACAAAAAAAGGTATACTAAAAAAGCTGAAACGGGGTGTAGTATAACGGTAGTACACATGCTTTGGGAGTATGTGGCCTGGGTTCAATTCCCAGCACCCCGACCAATTCAGACTTTTTTCAAATTCAATGGCAGTTGGTTACTCACCTGCCCTGCTGAATGATTTTTTAGACAGAACAGAATAAAAAATTAATTTTTAAAAAAACTATTAAAATATAATGGAAAAATTAAAACACAGACCAATAAGACAAAAGGGGACAAGACAACAATCCGTTTTGAGAATTATTCCCTTAGGAGGCATGGAAGAAGTCGGCCGCAATATGACTGTTTTTGAATATGACGGTGATATCGTTATTCTGGACATGGGCATTCAATTTCCGGAAGAAGATATGCCCGGCATTGATTTTATTATCCCCAACGTCAATTATTTGCGCGGTAAGGAAAAAAATATTCGTGGAGTAATTTTTAGCCATGGACACCTTGATCATATTGGCGCTGCCCCACTACTCCTAAAAAAACTTGGCTATCCGACAATTATTGGCAGAGATCTGACCATTGCCCTTATTGAAAAAAGAATGGAGGAATACGCCAAAGAATCAGTCAAACACCTGAAAATTATTAAAGTTAAATCAATTAATGATCGCCTTAATTTGGGTAAATTCAGAATCGGCTTTTTCAACGTAGAACATTCGATTATGGATGCGATTGGCGTTATTATCAATACACCAAACGGAACAGTTATCCATCCGGGCGATTGGACGATGGGGAAAAATCCGATTAATCAACAGGCAATCACTTATAATCATTTGTCTTCTTTGCCGGCGCCAAAAATTTTAATGCTTGAAAGCCTGGGCTCGCTTGATACTGCTCACGAACCGGTGTCGGAAAAAGACATGTACGCTAATCTGGAAAAACTTATCAAAGAAGCGGAAGGCAAAGTAATTATTGGCACTTTTTCTTCTCAAATAAAAAGAATAAGTCATATTATCGAATATGCTAAAAAAATCGGCAAAAAGGTTGCCCCGGATGGCTATGGCATGAAAATGAATATTGAAATAGCTCAGGAACTGGGATATATAAAAATCGATAAAGAGGTGCTTATTCCCGTTAACGATATTCAAAAATATCCGGAAAATAAAATTATAATTATTTGTACCGGAGCACAGGGTGAAGGCAATGCAGTTTTATCGCGGATAATTACAGGTAATCATAAATTCATCCACATCAAAAAAAATGATACCATTATTTTTTCATCGTCCGTTATTCCCGGAAACGAAAGAACGATTCAGCGATTAAAAGACGGTCTTTACCGCAAATGCGATAATGTCATTCATAACGATATAATGGATGTTCATATCAGCGGTCATTCCAATGCCGCCAATATTAAAGAAATAATAAAGCAAATCCAGCCGGACTTTTTTCTGCCGGTTTATGCTAACCATTATTTCTTGAAAGAAGCGGCGAAACTGGCCATACAGACCGGAATTTCCAAAGATAAAATATTTGTTCTTGATAATGGTTCAGTTATTGAATTTCAAAACAGAGCAGCCAAGGTATTAAATAAAAAAGTTGATACTAATTATGTTTTTGTCGACGGGCTGGGTATCGGGGATATCGGCCATATTGTTTTACGCGATCGCCAGACAATGGCTGAAGACGGAATGTTTGTAATTATAACCACAATAGACCGGCAAACCGGAAAAGTTAAAAATAATCCGGATATTATTTCCCGCGGATTTATTTATATGAAAGAATCAAGAGAGCTTTTAGCGGAAGCGCGTAAAAAAGTAAAAGAAATTGTTGGACACACAACCACTGCCGGCGCGCCGATTGATTGGGCATATATTAAAGATAATTTACGGGACAAAATGGGCCAATTTTTATACAGCAAAACCAGAAGAAGACCGATGATTTTACCGGTAATAATTGAAGTGTAAAACATTAGGATTTAAAAATTTTATTAAGCGGGTATCGTATAACGGCTATTACTCCAGTTTTCCAAACTGGTGACAGGGGTTCGACTCCCCTTACCCGCTTCGAATCAGCGAGGCGAACCCGCTCCAAAAAAAATAGCCCCGACACAAAGTCGGGGACTATTTTTTATTTAAACCTTATCAGCTCGATGCTTCCTTTTCGGAAGCCCTCCCCAAAGCAATAAGGGTAACCACAAAATTAGATACTGGATATTAGATATTGAAGATTTTTATCGGGCATATTCAATAATGCGAGTTTCTCTGATGACAATCACCTTGATTTCTCCGGGATATTTAAGTTCTTTTTCTATTTCTTGTGCGATTTCTTTGGCGATTTTGTAAGCGCCCAGATCATCGGTCTTTTCCGGATTCACAAAAACTCTAATTTCTCTTCCTGCCTGAATTGCATATGCTTTTTCCACGCCCTCGAATCCGGTTGCAATTTTTTCCAATTCCTCCAGTCTTTTTAAATAGTTTTCGAGGTTTTCTTTTCTTGCGCCCGGTCGTGCGGCAGACACTGCCTCCGCCGCCTGAACAATTGATGCTTCTATGGTCTCGAACGGATAATCTTCGTGATGCGATTTCATCGCATCGATTACTTTTTTATCCACTCCGAATTTCTGTAAAATTTTCATTCCGATTTCCACGTGCGAACCCTGAATTTCGTGATCAACGGCCTTGCCGATATCATGAAGTAATGCGGCTTTTTTCGCCACAGCCACGTCTGCGCCCAATTCCGCTGATAACATGCCCGCCAAATGAGCACTTTCAATCGAGTGCAGAAGAACATTTTGCCCAAAACTGGTTCTAAATGTCAAGCGGCCCAAAAGATTCACCAATCTTGGATCTAAACCGACAATACCTACATCATACACCGCAGCTTCGCCCGCTTCTTTCATTTTAACACTTATTTCATCCTTGGTTTTTTCTACGATTTCTTCGATTCGTGCCGGCTGGATCCTGCCGTCTTTAATCAATTTTTCCAAAGCCATTTTGGCAATTTGCCTGCGCACCGGGTCAAACCCGGATATAATCAGTGTTTCCGGAGTGTCATCGATAATAATTTCTACTCCGGTAAGTCTTTCCAATGTTCTGATATTTCTTCCTTCTCTACCGATTATTTTACCCTTAATTTCATCATTGGGTAAACCAACAGTAGTGGTGGTGACTTCCGCGGCCTGCGAAGAAGAATATCTTTGCAGAGCAGAAACCATAATGTCTTGAGCCTTCTTCTCGAGTTCTTCTTTGCCATGTCGTTCCATTTTCTGAATTCTGGCGAAAATTTCTTCTTTGTTTTTCTCTTCCACCATTCCCAATATTTCCTTTTTCGCTTGCTCCTGGGAAAGATTGCTTATTTCTTCCAATTTAACAATTTCTCCTTCTTTTAGTTTTTCCAATTCCGATTTTATTTCTCGAACCTTCTCGACTTTTTCCCTTAAATCTTTTTCCTGATTTTCTAGAGAAACAGATTTTAAATCCAGTGTTTCTTCTTTTCTTTCCAATCGCTGATTGGTCTTTCTGGACTCTTCTTCTCTGCGCGTTGTTTCTCTTTTGATTTCGTCCAGGGCTTTCACTACTCTATCTTTTGCTTTTAAAATTATTTCTTGCGCTTGTGTTTTTGCTTCGGTAATTAACTTATCAATTTTTGCTTCAGCTGTATTGGCTTGTCTTCTGGCGATAGACTGACGGGCAAGGTATCCCAAAATAGATCCCGCAATCAAAAAACCTATTGCCACGAGAAGTGGAATTAATGCTATCATAAATTTCAAATTTGACTAAAAAACACATATTTAAGGATTTAATAATGATAAACAATGATTTTTAGTGCAAAATATTACTTATTTACTAATCCAGTTTATCAAAATCGATTTACTTTGTCAAACATTGCGATTATGTTAAAATTAATAATATGAAACCGATAGTTCTGACCATTATTGACGGCGTAGGAATTGGTTCAAATAGCCAAATAAATCCTCTTCGAGTGGCAAATATTCCTAATTTCAAAAATATAGAAAAAAACTATCCCGGTTGTTCGCTCCAGGCTTCAGGAATGGCAATCGGCATGCCCTGGAACGAAGCAGGGAATTCCGAAGTCGGACATATGGTTATCGGCTCCGGCCGCATCATCTATCAATACTTACCGAGAATTTCCATAGAAATTAAAAATGGATTATTTTTTAAAAATCCCGCACTTTTAAATGCAATAAACCATGTCAATAAAAATAAATCCACGCTTCACTTAATTGGTTTAGCGTCAAGCGGAAATGTCCATTCTTATCTCGAACATATTTACGCTCTTCTGAGGCTTAGCCGCCAAAAAGAAATCGAAAAACTAAGACTGCATCTTTTTACCGACGGAAAAGACGCCCCGCTAAAAGAGGGCGCGAAAATAATTGGCGCAATAGAAGAAAAGCTGTCTTCGAATTCGAACTGGAAAATAGCAAGCATTATCGGTAGATTTTTCGCTATGGACAGAAATCAAAATTGGGACCGAACCGAAAAAACTTATAACTTATTTACTCAAGGAATCGGAGAAAAAGTTAAAAATCCCACCGAAAGAATAGAAGAATTTTACCGACAGGATATTGACGATACCTATGTCGAACCATTGACGATTATCGATGACCACCAAGAATCCATCGGCACCATAAAAGACAATGACGCAATAATCTTTTTCGATTTCAGGGCAGACAGTATGCGTCAACTAACCATGTCGTTTATCGCAGAAAAATTCGAAAAATTTACGCGTCAAGATATAAAAAATGTTTATGTCTGCACAATGACACAATACGATAAAAGATTTGAAATTGATGTCGCTTATCCGCCAATCGAAACAAAAAATAATCTGGTTGAAACATTAAGCAAAAGAAGGAAAAAGGTTCTTAAGATAGCGGAGACCGAAAAATACGCACATGTTACCTATTTTTTTAACGGTGGCAGAGAAGAGCTATTCCCCTACGAAGACAGAACATTGATTCAATCAAAAATTATTTCCCATTATGATGAAAACCCGGAAATGCAAACAGAAAAAGTTACCGATGCCGTAATCAAGGGAATAAGAGATAAATACGATTTAATTGTTGTTAATTATGCAAGTACTGATATGGTTGCGCACACGGGAAACATCGAAGCAGGAATTAAATCTTTAGAAGCAATAGATAAAACTATTAAAAGATTAGTTGGAATGGCGGAATACGGAGAATGCATACTGATTATCACGTCCGATCATGGACATATTGAGCAAATGATCAGCTCTCAGACCGGAGAAAAAATGACCGAACACACCGTTAATCCTGTACCGTTTTTTATTATCGGGGAAGAGTTTAAGGTTAAAAACTCCAAAACCGAAGAAGAAACGGAAAAAATGTATCAACCGCCAAAAGGAATTATTTGCGATATCGCACCAACAATTCTCGAACTTATGGATGTCCCCAAGCCCCCGGAAATGAACGGGCAAAGTCTGTTAAAAATATTGAAGTAAATAAAAAAACGCTCCGCAATCGCGGGGCGATTTTTTTTATTTTTACGAATACTTATCTTTTGTCTAAAATTTTATCAATCAACCCGTAGCTTTTAGCTTCCAACGAAGACATATAATAATCTCTGTCGCTGTCTTTTTCCACTTTGCTTATATTCTGACCCGTGTGTTTGGCAAGAATTTTATTCAAATTCTGCTTGATTTTCATAATATGTTTTGCGGAAATTTCGATATCCGATGCTTGGCCACCCGCTTCGCCCATGACCTGATGAATCATCACCTCTGAATTAGGGAGGGCAAATCTTTTCCCTTTTGCCCCGGAAGCCAAAATTACCGCGGCTCCCGATGCGGCCATTCCCACACAAACCGTGGAAATGTCGGATTTCACAAACTGCATCGTATCGTAGATCGCCATTGTGCTTGTAACGCTTCCACCCGGACTATTAATATAAATTGTGATGTCTTTTTTGGGATCGCTGTTTTCCAAAAATAAAAGCTGGGCAATCACACTATTTGCCACATTATCATCGATTGCTCCGCCCAAAAAAATAATTCTTTCCTTAAGTAAGCGGGAATAAATATCATAAGCCCGCTCGCCGTATTGCGATTTTTCAATTACCGTTGGAATAAGATTCATGATGTTAAATTATTTTCGCCTCTTTTTCTAATAGCCCTAACACTTTTTCGTTCCTAAGCACTTCCTTAGTATAATCCTTTAGTTTTTCCGGGTCAATGCTTTTTCTCGCTTCTTTAATATCGGAATAATTTTTAAGTTCTTCATCGATTTTATTTTCCACTTCTTCGTCGCTGACTTCTATTTTTTCTTTTTCCGCAATCGTTTTCAGACAGATTGCTACGCGTACTCTTTTTTCGGCTTGTTCTTTCCATTCTTTTTTCAGTTCGTCGACGGTTTTATTGATTTCCTGCAGATATTTTTCGAAATCCAGTCCAAATCCGGTAATACTGAATTTAAATTCATTTATCATTCTTTCTGATTCCTCATTAATTAAATTATCCGGGACTTCGATTTTCGAATCTTTGGCTAATTTTTCAATCAATTCTGTTCTGATTCTTTGTTTTTCTTTTGTTTCTTTTTCTTCCAACAGTCCTTCGGATATGCTCTTCCTTAAAGCGTCGAGTGTTTCAAAACTTCCCAATGATTTGGCGAATTCATCGTTTAATTCGGGAATTTGTCTTTCTTGTACCAAATTCATTTTTACCTTAAAATCAAGGTTTTTATCCGCCACTCTTTTGTCCGGCCAGTCTGCCGGAACCTTTATGGAAAAATCTTTTTCCTCGCCCGCCGACATTTTTTCCAGTTCTCTTTCGAACCCCGGCAAAAATTTCCCTTCGCCAAGAATAAGCGGATGATTTTTACTGACCCCATTTTCTATCTTTGCTCCACCATGACGAACCTCAAAATCGACTTCCACGCGATTTCCTTTTTGTGCCGGTTTGTTTACGGTAATGGTTTTCGCTCGGGATTTTTTCAAATACTCCAATGAGTTTTCAACTTCTTTTTTTTCTACCCTTACTTCGTTCTTTTTTGCTTTTATGCCCCTATATTCGGCCAATTCAACCGTAATTTCCGATGCAATATTTTGTTTTTGATTATTTTCCATTGATTTCCAGTTTTTCCAATAATTCTTTGGTTTTTGGCCAGGTCAATTTCCTGACTGCTGTTTTTCTATCCACCCATTCATATTTATCGTGCTCGACAATTTCTTGTTTTAATGATATTTTTTGACTCATATCGGCCCGAACCAAAAATGTGTCTATGATAGAATAATTAATACTCCCAAGGATCCATTTTTCTTCCCCGTTCAGACTTTTAATAATTTTGAAGTCTTTCAATTTCGTTTCTTCTTCAATTCCTCTTTTTAATGCTTTAAGGGGTGTTTCCTTTTTTTCAAGTGTTTCTTTAAGTATTTCCCATCCCTTCCAACGTAATATCCTATGCAAGATTAAAAAATAGAATTCTCCATTTTTAATATCATAGATAATCGCTCTAACTTTTTTGACTTTCCTCTTTTTCATTTAATTTTTTTCCGTCTTCGGACGGGATCCCGCCAGCGGGCGGGACTTCATTTTTTTTCGCTTTGGTCTTTTTTGCTTTTTTCTCCTTCTTTTCTTCCCCTTCCCCCGTAACCTCTTTTTCTTCTTTTTTTTCTTCCTTCTTGGCTTTTTTTTCGTTTTTTCTCTCTTCTTCAATCATTTTATCGCTCCTAACGTCAATTTTCCAACCGGTTAACTTTGCTGCCAGCCTTACGTTCTGGCCCCTTTGCCCGATTGCTAAAGATAATTGGTCTTCGGGAACAATTGCTACGGCGTTTCTTCTGTTTTCGTCAATTTCGACATCCAGCACCTTGGCCGGAGATAAAGCGTTAGCAATATATTTATTCATGTTTTCGTTCCATTGAATAATGTCTATTTTTTCTCCCCCCAATTCATTAATCACCGTTTGAACCCTGCTGCCTTTTTGCCCGACACAGGAACCAACCGGATCAACCCCTTCTTCTTCGGTATAAACCGCTATTTTTGTTCTCGAACCCGGTTCCCTGGCAATTGATTTTATTTGTACAACTCCGGTCGAAATTTCCGGCACCTCAATCGCAAAAAGACGACTCACTAATTTAGGATATGCGCGGGAAAGAATAATGTTTGCTCCTTTCGGAGTTTTTTCTACTTTCAAAATATAAACTCTCAGTCTTTGACCGAAGAAAAATCTTTCTCCGGGAATTTGTTCTTCGGGAAAAAGAATTCCACTCGCCTTTCCGATATCCATAAAAATATTTTTCCCCTCTATTCTCTGCACTATCGCACTGACTACCTCTCCTTCTTTGCCGCTATATTCATTAAAAATAACGTCCCGTTCTGCTTCGCGCAAACGCTGAACAATCACTTGTTTTGCGGTTTGAGCCGCGATTCTTCCGTAATCGGTATGCGCTTCAAGTTTAATTTGTACTTCTTCTTCCGGCTTGACTCCTTTTTTGATTTTCTGCGCTTCATCCACCATTATGTGTTTATAGGGATTGAATCTTATTTTTTTGTCTTCGTCCGGTTCTTCGTTTTCTTCGATTATTTCTTCTTGCGTTGCCTCCTCTTCCGGTTTCAACATGTCTTTATCAACGACCAAAAAAACCTGGTAAACTTCAATTTGCCCGGTTTTGGGATCAAAGTGAACTTTAATATTTTGACCCTTTTTGCCGTAATCTTTTTTGTAAGCGGCGGCAATCGCCATTTCCAGTGTTTCGATAATCTGTTCTTGCGGTATTCCTTTTTCTTCGGCAATTTGATTCATTGCCAATAAAAATTGTTTTTGATCCATATTATTTTAATAAGAGGCCCGCACAGAGCGGACCATTAATCATTAAGTTTAATTTTAATCTTCTAAAATTCGCTTGTCAACTCTGCACCTTTGTTCGAAATAATTTCGACTGAAAATATTCTCTACTAATATCTTTAAAATAATCATTAAAACAGAATAATCTCTAAAAAGGCCCGGAGTCAAATTACCACATGTCTCCGATGGCGTTTTCGATGTGGCGAATATCATAATTTCCATTACGATAAACTTCAATTGCCAGAATGTCGATTTGCCAAGATTTTTCCATCAGTCCGTATTTACTCAAATAAATTTCTGCCAGTTTAATTAGTTTTTTCTGTTTGTCTCTTGTAATGTTGTCTTCAGGCAAGAATTCTGAAGGACCCGTCATTTTCCTGGTTTTCACCTCAAAAAAAATAATATCGCCGCCTTTTTGGCCAACGATATCCAATTCTCCGAAATTGCTGTAGCGGAAATTTTTATCGAGAATTTTATATCCCTTGTCTTTCAAAAATTTCTCGGCAATTTTTTCTCCCAAATCCCCTAAATCCTTTTTATCTCTCATGATGTTAAAATAACATTTTATTAAGTTTTTGGAAACAATAAAAAGAGGGATTTGACCGAAGTCAAATCCCTCAAGATTACAAGAAAAAATGAACAAGGGAAAATCAGGAAACCACCTCACGGGCGCGGAGAACGTCAACGACGCTGTCAGGAGAGTACCAATCCACGTCGAGCCTGTCATCGTACCCGTACCAGCTCACGCTCGGCACGTAGCCGTCATCGCAGCGCGAACCCGAGCAGAGCGTGACATTGTTGATGTCGAGATGCTTCTTGGTTTTCCAGAAGTAGAAGAGCTCGAGGAGCAGGCGTTCTTCCAGGGTTATGCCCTGGATGTTTTTCTGCTTCAGGTTGTTGACGCTGAGACTCTTCAGCCCTTCATCAGCTTCGACGCAATCGCGGAACCAGACAGCGTAAGGGCCATTGACTTGGTTGCGGTCGGACTTGACGATTTCGTCAAGATTCTTGTCCGTCCACTTCCAGGCACGAAACATCTCCTTACACTTGTCAAAAAGACGCTCGGCATTAAAACCAGGGATCATGATGGCCAGCCAGGTGAAACCCTCACGCTTTCCAGGGATCTGCGGGTTGGAGAAATCCACATCCAGGTTAAAAACCTCTTTGTAGAATTTCTGCCATTCTTCCACCAAGACGTTGATGCCGCGAAGGACGACTTGCTTGGTGGCTTCGAAAGGATTGCGGTGCTCGATGAATAGTTGAACCTGCTTAAGCGTCAATCCTTGCCGCGAACCCTGAAGACCGAGGCATAGCTGGCGGAAAATTTCCGCAAGCATTGTCCCGATTTTCTTGACCCAATCCGGCGACAATTCCGGACCCACAACCGTTTTGTTTCTCACGGCTGTATCTCCTTTTTGTTAAGGTCCGATTCCCTACGGGAAACGGGAAGCCGATTTCCGACTTCACTATAATTATATATCAAAAGCGCTATTTTGTCAATATATTGTCCGCAACGTGGCCTCACCCTCTCATCCAGAAATTTCCCGTAATTCCTGTAGACCATATCGCAGCCAAGCCCGCCCAGGGCAATATTAAATCGCCAAACCGTCTATGGCTTGGCGAGATATAGAAGCACCAACAACAACTAATAAATAATCGTTTCTTGGCGACTTCGTGGTCGGAAGGAATTATGGGAAATTCCGAAAAACCCTACCCCTCTTTCTCGTTTAACCTATCAACAATGCTTTCCGCGATTTTCAGGCCTTCTTCACTACCAATATCGGTCCAAAGCCCCCGATGTACATATCCCAATAATTGGCTATTTTTCGCCAATTCGGGAAAAACAATTTTTTCTATAGAAAAAGCGGCTCCCTTTTTCTGGGATTTGAAAGACTTAGCTTCAAATACCTGCGGAGAAAGAATATAAAATCCCGCATTTATATATCCAGAGTACTGCAAATCCGGCTTTTCCGTAAATTCAATTACGCGGTCATTCTTAATTTTTACCAACCCGTATTCAGATTGTTCTTGTGTGTAAAAAACCGCCATTGCACCAATAATGTTTTCGTAGGTGACTCTTTTCCTTAAAGGAGACATCTCCAATGGAAGAATCCGTGGCACCCTGGAAACTATTGATGAGAAAAATCTCGGCTCAGAAATATTTTTTTTGTAGAATTTAACGAATTCGGAAATATTGAAATTCGACAGAGTGTCCCCGTTCATCACCAAAAAATCTTTTTTAACTCCGTATGCCGCGTTTCTGATTGCGCCACCCGTACCCAGCGCCTTGGAACCGACAACGTACTCGATTCCGGCAATTTTTCCTTTTTTACCGGAAATACTGCCTTTTGGATCTTTTTTCTTTAAGTGTTTCAGAATTTCTTCCGCCTTATAAAAAAGAGTCATACAAATATCGTCAAATCCGTATTTTTTAAGTAATTCCAGTTGGTATTCCAAAACCGGTTTCCCTTTGATTTCAATCAGGGACTTAGGCGTATTTTTCAGTTTTCCCGGCAGAATGGTTTTACCGCCGGCCAAGATAATTACTTTCATTTCCGTAATTAAAGTTTAGAGTTTATTTTAGCACCTCAAAATAAAAAATCAAGTTTACCCTGAGTTTATCGAATGGGCCTGAGGCTTGACTGCCGAAATCAGCGTAAAAATCTATCTGATTTCGATAATTTTGTTTTTGGAATTATGCCCGTAAATTATATCGATTTTCGACTTCGGAACACTGAAATATTCGGCCAAGATTTCAATTATTGCTTCGTTGGCCCTGTTTTCGACCGGTAATTCCTTCACGCGCACCACAAAATTTAAATCGTCAATTTTTTCGATTTTTTCTTCTCGGGAGCGCGTTTTTACTTTCAGGTTGATTTTCATAAAGAAGCCAAATAAGAAGCGATAATCGCCGCTGTTTCGGCACGAAAAGTCAATTTTGACAAACTGACAATTTTAAAATTATTATCTTCGGCAGTTTTCAATTCTTTTTCGCTCCAGCCACCCTCCGGACCAATAAATACTCCAATTTTGCCGGGTTTTTTAATTTCGGCTGAAATTCTTTCTCCGCTTAAATCAAAAAACAGATTTAAATCGTTTCTTTGTGCGTCGGTTACCGATTTTTTGAAATCAGTTTCTTCCTCTAAGACCGGTAAAATAATCCTGCCCGATTGCTCGGCTGCTTCTTTAATAATTTTTTCCAATCGCTCTTTTTTAATTCCGGTTTTTATTGTTCTTTCGCAGATTATCGGTACAATTCTACTCACGCCGACTTCTGTTGCTTTCTCGGTTACGACTTCAAAGTGTTCACCCTTTAATATGGAGCAGTACAAGATTACTTTGATTTTCGGCTCTCGGTTGTTTATTATGGCTTCAATTGTCTTTACTTCAATTCCTGCTTTATCTATTTTTACAATCTCAACCAGCGTTTCTTTCAAGCCACCATTAGATAAAATAATTCTTTCGCCTGGCTTTATTTTTAAAACGTCTTTTATCTGATGGCATGTTTTTTTGTCCGAAATTTTTATATTTTCGGCACCTAAGTCAAAATTCCCGAAAAATCGGTTTATTCTCATATTTTTAGGCTTTTTATTATGTATTATTCGTTTTCGAAATACCTATTCAACATTCCGACCAAATATTTTTTGAATTCCAACTGTTCCTTAATACTATTATAAACTTCAAGCGCGATAATTTTACTGAAAACATCTTTCGGTAAAGTAGTTAAATAATCGAAATCCTTCAAATCGGTAACAATATGTTTATCTTCATTGCCCATACAATCGAAACCATTGAGATGGTTACAAGCAATCTTCATCTTCCCCTTTTTCGATAAAATATAATTTGCTTCTTCGCTTCCTCTGGCAATGGCTGTTTTCAGATGCGATAAATCGATACAAAAACCGGCAATTTTTTCAACATCAACATCCCTGATTACCGTGTTGTCATAGTTCATTTCCAGGTAAATTTTATCCCAACATCCTTTCCACCTGTCTAGAAATTTGAAAAACCCTTCGTGAATATTGAAACATTCGGTTTGGAAATTTTTTACAAAAAATTCGACATCTTTGCTGTCGGAATCATCTCGTAAGTGAACCAAGGGAATTTTTTTAATCGACGACTTCAAAAGAAATTTATAAAGATGGTCACGTTCTTTTTTGTCGAATAAACTTAAAAATACCGCAACTTCCGTAATTTTAAACTCTTCGATTTCTCGAAGCTTACTTTGCCAATCCAAATTCGTTGCACCGGTTATACTCGGGTAAATTATTTTTGAAAAATCGATTTTAAGCATAATACTTATTTTAACAGAAATTATTCCATTCGCGAACCGCCCTTATGCATTAATAAAAGAGGAGGTATTTTTGCCTCCTCTTTTGGCTTGATAATCACTCTATCTTCAATCTTCTTTCGACGCATTTTAAAAGCATCTCCGTTTCGGGATTTTTGCGATGTTTCGCCTTTTGAAACTCTTCCAGCGTTTCTTTTTGCAGAATTACCCCGCTTTTCTGTGCTTTTGAAAAAACATAAAGGGCCAAAAATTTAAAATGGCAATCTTTATTCCTTAATAAGTCTCTTAAAATTTTTTCCGCGCACTGGTTGCGGGTTTCTAAAAAGAATAATGCCGCTTTCGAAACCTCTTCCTCCAAAAACAAATAATCCCCCTGAATACGTTCTCTGCCGTTAAATTGTTCAAGAGCAATTTTCAATGCCTTTATTTCTTCTTCTGTCATTTTTCCTCCTTTATTTTTATTTTAACAAAAAATAAATCAATTCCGAAATAAAAAAGAAGTTCGCGAGAACTTCTTTTTAAAATGGATCGCGTCTGACGCGATGGACTCGGCGAGAATCGAACTCGCGCCTCAGCAATGCGAATGCTGCGTAATACCACTTTACTACGAGCCCAAAATTATTCGTGCCTCAGTGCTTCAATCGGATTTAGCTTAGAAGCTTTCCTGGCGGGATAGATGCCAAAAATCAAACCGATAATTGTTGCCACGCCAAAAGCTAAAACAACCGCGCCAAAAGGAATGCTGAATGCCCAATTTATTTTTAACACCTTACTCAAAATAACGGAAGTTGCCAAAGAAAAAGACGTCCCGCCGATAAATCCGATTATTCCACCAAAAAGGGTAAGGGTAACCGATTCAATTAAAAATTGATTCATAATATCTTTATTTCTCGCGCCAACTGCTTTTCTTAAGCCAATTTCCCGCGTTCTTTCCGTAACCGAAACCAGCATAATATTCATAATACCGATTCCACCAACAATTAAAGCAATGGCGGCAATCGAAGAAAGAAATGCGGTTAAAACTCCGGTAATCTGTTTCATCATATCCGCGGTTTCAACCTGGCTCATAGCCTTAAAATCGTCTTTTGATAAATCGCCTTCAGGATTATAGATGTTATGCCTCTCCCTTAAAATCAAGCGTATATTTTCAACTGCCTGATCAATACTTTTTTCGTCTTTAGCCTTAACCAAAATCGCATTAACGTAATCTATGCCGAGCATAAGTTTCTGAACCGTGCTTACCGGTATGTAAGCGTAATCATCGAATGTCTGAAATATCTGTCCACCCTTTTCTTCCAAAACTCCGACCACCCTTAAAGTTAAATTTTTTATTGTAACATTTTTACCGACTGGATCGTCTTCGCCGAACAGATCCTTGCCTAGCTTATAACCCAAGACCGTGACTCTTGTCATTCCCCTTACGTCATCGTCATCAATGTTCCTACCGTCCATAACCGATAAATTACTTATTTCCATTGCCCCGGAATCGATTCCGATAAAGGTAATTTTCTTATCTTCGCCCTGATAAGCAATTCTTCCGTTGCCATAAACCATTACCGAAACCTGGGCTACTGTAGAATCCTTTTTAATCGCCAAGGCGTCGGCATACTTTAAACTTTTCTGGCTTAATTGATCTATCGCTTGCTGGGAAAAAGAACCCGTGGAAGAGCCCGGCTCGATATAAATATTATTCGAACCCAAGGAAGAAATCTGACCAATAATCAGATTTTGCGCGCCCCTGCCCAAAGACATCATAATAATTACCGAACCGACGCCGATAATAATTCCAAGCATGGTTAAAGCCGAACGCATTCTATTCGTTCTTAGGGTATTGAAAGAAATTCTTATTGAGTCTTTTAATTTCATTTGATTAATCCGTTTTTGGCAATTTTCCTCTCTTTTACGGGCTCATCGCTGACAATTTTCCCGTCCTTTATTTTGATTAATCTTTTCGCCATTTCCGAGGTATAGAGTTCGTGCGTAACCAAAATTATTGTATGTCCATTATCGTTCAAATTCTGCAAAATCTCCATTATTTGCTGACCGGATTTACTGTCCAGATTTCCGGTCGGTTCATCGGCAAAAATCACCGCAGGATTATTGACGATTGCCCGCGCAATCGCCACTCTTTGCTGTTCTCCCCCCGAAAGCTGATTGGAATAATGTTTTATTCTGTGCGAAAGCCCGACCGATTCGATTGCTTTCAAAATCCGTTCTTTTTTTTCTTCTTCGGATATTTTAGTATAAATCAACGGCAATTTAACATTATCGAAAACACTGGTTCTGGGAAGTAAATTGAAAAACTGAAAAATAAATCCTATTTTTTCGTTTCTGATATAAGCAAGCTGGTCATCGTTCAACTCTTCAACGCCTTGGTCTTTAAACTTAAAAATTCCCGAAGTGGGTCTATCGAGAAATCCGATAATATGCATTAATGTTGACTTTCCCGAACCAGAAGGACCCATAATCGCCACGAATTCGCCTTCTTTAATATTAAAAGACACGCCATCTAAGGCGATTGTCTTTACATCTCCGTCGCAATATTCTTTTCTTAAATCTTTAACTTCGATCATCTTCAGTTCTTCTTAAGATAGGTAATTACCTTGTCTCCTTCTTTAGTTCCGCTGATTATTTCCACATCTCCTTCGCTTCCGCGTAATCCGGTAATTATTTTAACTTCGGTTATTTCTTCGCCATTCAGAACTCTAACCAGCTTATCTCCGTTTTTCGTTATTACTGCGCGCTGAGGAATATGTAAAACATCGTCTTTTTTGGCTGTTTGAATCGTAACGTCTCCGCTCATTCCCGACCTTAGTCTGATACTGGGATTCACAAACAGAATCTTGACCCGATAATAAACAACTCCGTCAATCATTGTTTCCGCGGGGTCTATTTCCAGTATTTGGCCGTTAAAACTATCTTCGGGAAAAGCATCAATGGTAATTACAACCGGATCATCTATGGTAACATCACCAATATCCGTTTCCGGAATGTCGGCTTTAATCTGAAATCCATTCGGACTCAATAGGGTAATAATTGTTTTTGCGCCCGCGGTTATTACCTCTCCGACTTTACCATCAATTCTGGCAACTGTTCCGTCAAAAGGAGCAACAATACTGGCATCTTGTAATTTTTGGCTGTACTCTTCAAGGTTCGCTTTATATCTTTCTACATCTGCTTGATAAACCGCAGTGTCTACGTCACGCGGAGGAGCTTTTAGCTTTTCCAAATCCAATTCGGCCTTCTTCAAAGTACTTTCCGCAGAATTGATATTAATCTGATTGGTAATTTTTTGATTGGCGATTTCCGTTTGTGAATTGCCGACATTAATAAATGCAGAAGTTGTTTCTGCGGCATCGGTAGTAATGATGACCTTATCCGTAGAACTGATTTTTCCGATGAATAAAGGATCGCTGGCCGCGGTTTTGGTAAAGTCAAGAAGATTGATTGTTTTCTGTAATGCGGTCCATAAGCTCGACAATGCCAAATCTATATTTTCATGAGTAGGATCATCTAGCGCCAATTCAACTAACCCTTGCGCGCCCTCGGTTCCACTGAGAGTCCCGGAAAAAGAATCTTCCGCCAATTCTCTTTTTTCCCTAAATTCTCTGGAAATCGCCGAGCTATCGGAAAAATATGTTTTTTCCAAGTCCTTCATGTCGGTAATCGCCTTATTACATTTACTGGAAGAACTGACGAGATAAGAAAGCGCACTATTATAATCCTGATTCAAATCATTATTGGCTTTGTCGCCGGCATCGTCCAAGGATGTTTTTGCATTATCGACAACGTGTTCAGCTACTTTTATTTCTTCATTGGTTACCCCCGCCAGGAGCTGGTCCAGTTTTGCCTTGGATTGATTATAATTTGCCTGAGACTGAAGATATTGGCTATAAACCTCGCCTGTATTTAAACGCGCCAAAGCATTGCCCTTTTTAACCTTGTCACTGACATTAACCAAAACCTTATCTATCGTCCCCGAGGTCTTGAATCTTAAATCAATTTCATCGGTTGCTTCGACCGTGCCATTAACGGAAACTTCCTCAATAACTTCGCCTCTTTTCACCTCGGTCCAGTCATAAACCGGCTTTGTATCGCGGAAGGTAAAAAAACCGATAATCGTAATCACGCAAATAATAATGCCAATAATTATCTTGGTTCTTTTTTTTAGGTTTTTTATTTTTTTCAACGCTTTGCCTAATTTTTTTTCAGGATTTATCCCTATGTCTTGTACCATAAATTATGATTTTTTAATTTTTAAGGTTAAAGACATTATAACACTATTAATAAAGATAAGAAAAGAGTTCTGCGCCTGTAAGGATTTCGACTTCTGTTCACTTGACGCCGGCAAATAAAAGGCTATAATAATAACCATGGAAACGGATTTCGCACGGGAGGTAAAATAAACAGCGAAATCCAAACTGACGAGGGTTCTCGGCGGAACAAATGGAAGGGGTCCGGGAAGGAGGGGCCAAAAATTGAATGTTCTTTAATTTTCTGAAGAAGATCTGGGGAGGCAATGCCTCCCCTTTTTATTTACAGAAAAACGGGCTTGACCCCTTACCTATCTCGAGTTATAACTTTTTGATTATACTGGCCAAAGGCGAAGCCGCCTTACGGCTTTGTGTAAAATTTTACCTAAAACGTGGTTAAGATAGGTGATGGGGTTGACAAAACCTATTAATATGATATAATTACAATATATAAAACCTGCTGAGGTTAGTGGTTAGCCCTAGAATTAACCACAAGGATAAACTCGATGGGCCCCGTCGTCGACTGCGGCCCAAATGCTGCCGGCCTCATAAACCCAAATAGGAGGGGCAATGCCTTGGCCCGGTTAGTGACATCCATCAACCAGTAGTCATCAAACAACGCCAAAGACCGGCCCGAAAGCGGACCAAAGAAAGGGGAAGGATGACACTCCTTAGTACGCACTGAAACCCTGGACAGGGTCCAGGTTGGAAGAAAATCCGCTCCCGTAAACAAAGGTCGGGCCTCGGCGGCAAGGGCCCTCGATGCTCTTTTATTCCGAAGTTTTGATTCAGGGGGGTGGCAACATTGCTACTCCCCGCTTTTATTTTCCAAACAAAAAAACCAGCACAAATTGCTGGCTTTTATAGTCGGGCCTTCGTCACGACGACCGCGTGCTGCTAAAGCTTCAGCGGTGGCGCAAGCGTGGCTTCGGCCGCGCGAAGTCGGGATGCTGGGAATTGTTCCGCCATGGCGGGGGAAACTGGAACGCACCCGCCCCGCAACAAAATTTTCTATTCGGGATACCCAGATTTGAACTGGGACTACACGCACCCGAAGCGTGCGTACTACCATTATACTATATCCCGTTAATTTGTTGCGGGGTAAAAAGCGTGCATATTTACCCCGTACGGTCCCGCGCTGCGGGACTCGTTCGGGGCTGCCGGTATACTACATCCCGTTTATTAATCCTTAATACAAATTAATGTATTTTTATCGCAATTTTTCAGAATTTCCAATAAATCTTCTCTGTTAAATGCAATACATCCTGCGGTAGGCGGATAATTTTGCCTGGCAATATGTATAAAAACCGCACTGCCCTTGCCCGGAACTATCGGATTATCATTAAACCCCAACACAACAACAATATCATAAACCTCGTCATCGCGCCAGAGTTTTTCATGGCTCGAATTGTAAGGTAATTTTATCTGCTGGTTGTAATTTTTATCATTAACATCATCGCACCAAGCGTCATTTTCCTGAATTTCTTCAACCAATAAATCTGTTTGTGGTTTCTCGATTTTGTCTTTTCTAAAAAGAACTTTTCTTATTTTAAAACATCCTATTGGCGTTTTCCAATCACCCTCTGCCTTGTTATTGGTAACTCCATTTTTTCCTATTGCGCAGCGATATTCCTTTTCTTTAAAAACTGCCCTACCTGAAGAATAAATATAGATTTTATTATTATTTTCCATTTTCAAATTTCAAAAACGACGACGCAAAGACCAAAATTCAAAAGAAAAATCCAAAGACCAAGGATCAAGAAACTTCATTTTGAAAAAATCTTAACCCCGGAGCGAGAGCCATAGCGGTCACTACGATTGCCAGGATCGTTCCAGCTCAAGTACGCCCGCCGAGCGCCACGATCCCAGGAGAAATCCGGGACCCTGCCGGAATCTTTTAGATAGTTTCCAAATAACCAACAGCCCTTTCCTTTTCCTTGCCAGTCGTCAATTGCTTGGTTTTTGTTTTTCAGTTCACTGATTGCGTAAATCAGTTCTGATTCTATGGTCGGA
>Ga0315286_10000636_pt1 | contig 30186 bp, 24 predicted proteins | sample YL17G10_0_MG_FD_205038 | JGI IMG/M metagenome (GOLD analysis project Ga0315286, IMG submission 205038) | Sediment microbial communities from Yellowstone Lake, YNP, Wyoming, USA - YL17G10_0 | ecosystem: Environmental > Aquatic > Freshwater > Lake > Sediment | place: USA: Wyoming | collected... | reverse complement strand
GCGATCCGCGTCACTCACAAGCCGTCGGGCCTCGTCGTCTCCTGCCAGGATGAAAAGTCCCAGCACCGGAACAAGGAGAGGGCCCTGAGGGTCCTGCGCTCAAGGCTCATGGACATCGCCCAGCGGGAGCAGCAGGCGAAGATCGCCCAGAACCGGCGGTCCCAGGTCGGGACGGGGGAGAGGAGCGAGAAGATCCGGACCTACAACTTTCCCCAATCGCGGATCACCGACCACCGGCTGAACATGAACTTCCATAACATGGAGGGCTTCCTGGACGGGGACCTGGACGACATCCTGGCGAAGCTCGTCCTCCAGGCCCAAGCTCAGGCCCTCGGCGAAACGCCCGGGGACCCGGGCTAGGCCAAGGAAGTTGGAATTTAACAAGACGCTCGCCGACCTCTTCAGGAGCGGAATAGCTCTCCTTCAAGACCGGCCCCAGGCCATCCTCGAGGCCAAAGTTCTTCTTCTCCGGGCTGCCGCCCTGACCGAAGAACGATACCTCGCCGCACCTAACAATCCCTGCTCGCCGAAGGCGGAAGCCTATTTCCGGAGGCTCATCGATAAGCGGCTGGGCGGGGTGCCGCTGTCCTATCTGACCAGAGTGAAGGAATTCTGGTCCATCCCGTTCGCGGTGACGCCGTCCGTATTGGTGCCGCGGCCCGAGACCGAGGTCCTGGTCGAGAAGGTCCTCGAGCTCTCGACGCGCGAGAGCGAGTCGATCCTCGACGTCGGGACGGGCAGCGGCTGTATCGCCGTCGCCCTGGCCAAGGAGCTGCCCCGGGCCCACATTCAGGCCGTGGACATCTCTGAAAGGGCTCTGCGCGTCGCCCGGCGGAACGCCTTGCTTCACAAGGCGAGGCACGTCCAGTTCCACAAGAGCAATCTCTTTTCGGTCTTCCGGGGGACGGGCGTTCGCTTCGACTTCATCGTTTCGAACCCGCCTTACATTTCGCGGGACGAATGGGATGGTCTGCCGCCCGAGGTCCGCGACTTCGAACCCAGGCGGGCGCTCCTCGCGGGGGAGTCCGGGCTGGAGTTGATCGAACGATTGGTGCGTAGGGCCGGGACTTACATGAGACCCGGCGGCTACCTTATCTTCGAGATCGGGGACGGCCAGCGTGACCGGGTCCTGGCCCTATTCGGCAAGCGCTGGACCGAGATCGAAACGGCCTGGGACATGTCCGGCAAACCGCGGGTCATCACGGCCAGACGGGCTTAGAGAGGAAGCCTCGACTTCATGCCCTACAAAATGATGTCAACGATCAATGGTAGGGTAGCCTGCGGGGAAAATCGGAAATGGGTCTTGTGCCCCCAAATAAAAAAGGGCCGGGACGGGCCCGGCCCCCGCGAAAATCGTTGCTGCCGTGTTTCCTACTTGATGACGTTGCCGTCGGTGTCGATGACGAAGATGTCGGTGATGCCGAGCTCGCGGATCTTGGTTTCGATCTGGGCTCTGTCGCCGACGACGATCCAGGTCACGCTCTCCGGATGGACCGTTTTCTTGGCGGCCTTGGCCAGGTCGTCGATCGTCAGCTTCTGCACCCGAGCGGAATACTTCTGGTAGTAATCGTCCGGCAGGCCGTAGCTGACGATCTCGCCGAGGGACGCCGGCACGGCGGCCATGGTCTCCCATCGGCCGGGCAGGCCCAGGACCTTGCTGTTCTTAGCGTTATTGAATTCGTCGTTCGTGATCGGCTTCTTGCCGAGGATGCCCTCGAGCTCGTTCTTGATCTCGACCATCGTCTCCTTGGTCTTGTCCGACTGGACCGGCGCGTAGACGAGGAACGGCCGCTGGCCCTTGGCCCCGAGCAGGATAGACATGGCCCCGTAGCTCCAGTGCTTGTCCTCGCGGATGTTCATGTTGATCCGGGAGACGAAGTCGCCGCCGAGGATGTCGTTCATTGTCTCGATGGCGATGGCGTCGGGATCGGCCGACGGCGGCGCGGGGTGGCCGCAGATGACTACCGATTGAGGCGCGTTCGGCTTGTCCATGATGTAGACTGCGGACTTCGCCTGGAGCGCGACCGGCTTAATGTCCTTGGCTGGGACCTTGCCGCTTTGCCAGGCCTTGAAAAGGCTCTCCAGCTTGGGCCTGATCTCCGCCATGGTCGTATCCCCGACCACGACCAGGGTCGCATTGTTGGACTTGAACCAGGTCTTGTGGAACTTGACCAGGTCGTCCCGGGTCAGCCTGGCCACCGAGGCCTCGTATCCCGACCCCGTGAACGGGCTGCCATAGGGGTGATCGGCGCCGTAGATGAGCTTGGGCAGGACCCGGAGGGCCATGCCGATGGGCGAGTCCTTCTCCTGAGCGATGCCGGCGATCTGGATCTTCTGGAGCCTCTTGAAGTCCGCCTCTGGAAAGGCCGGGTTGAGGATGAGGTCGGCGTAGATGTCGAGGGCCGGGTCGAGCTTGGCCTGGCTGATGGCGCCCTTGAGGTGGCCCATCCGGTCGGACTCCATCCATAGGACGAGGTCGAGGGCTGAGACGGGGACGTTCTCGAAGTAGTTCGTCCGGTCCTCGTTCGTCGTGCCGTTGAGGTCGGTCGCCCCGATCTTCTGCATCGGCTTGAAGTAGTCGTCGTTGTAGTTCTCGCTGCCGTTGAACATCAAGTGCTCGAAGAGGTGGGCGAAACCGGTCTTGCCGGAGACCTCGTTCTTCGATCCGACGTGGTACCAGACGTTGAAGGCAACGATAGGCGCCTTGTGGTCCTCGTGGACGATCAGCGTCAGCCCGTTGTCGAGGGTGAATTTCTGGAAGGGGATGTCGACCTTGCCGTCTCGGCCGCGAGCAGAGGCGCGCCCAGGAAGAAAAGACCGACGAGGAGGGCCGCGACGGCGGCTGGAAAAGATAAGGACTTGCGCATGACGATCCCCTTTGGCGGAAATATTCAGATTCGGGTTTCGTGACGCTCCAGCGGCTTACTTATTCGCGACGGGGGGCAGGTAATCCTCGATGGGGGGGAGGAGGCGCGTCGTCTCGAACCTGATTTTCTCCCAGACGGCCAGGTCCATGCCGCAGAAAACGTCGACGACCTTCGGGTCGAACTGGGCGCCGGCGTTCTCGACGAGCTCGCGCCGGGCGGTGCGGAAGTCCCGCGGCGCGCGGTAGGGGCGGTGCGAAGTCACGGCGTCGAGCGTGTCGGCCACGGCGAAGACGCGTGCTTCGAGCGGGATGGCGTCGCCCTTCAGGCCTTTCGGATAGCCCGTGCCGTCGTATTTTTCGTGGTGGCAGAGGATGATGTTGCCGACCTCGCGGACAAGCTTGAGGTCACGGACGAGACCGTAGCCGAGAGCGGGGTGCCTGTGGATGACCTCCCATTCCTTGCCCGATAGAGGCCCGGGCTTTTTCAGGATGGAATCGGGGATGGCCATCTTGCCGGCGTCGTGGAGGAGCGCCCCCTTGCGGATGCTTTCGATAGCGCGGGGGTCCCGGATGCCGACGGCTTCGGCCAGGACGTGGCTGTAACGGGCGACCGTTTTGGAGTGACCGTAGGTTTCGACGTCCCGCAAGTCCAGGGCGGCCATGAAATTCTCGAGGGTCGTATCGTAGGCCTCCTCGAGCTCACGGGACTTGCGGAGGTGGAGACTGAAGTCTTTCTTGAGGCGGCGCAGATTTTCCTTGGCGTCCTTCTCGCCTCGGAGGGCGGCAATCAAGTCGGACAGGCCGATTGCCAGTCCCGGAACCGCGGAAGGCTCAGGCAGGGCGGTTAGGGCTTCGACTTCGATGCCCAAACCGGACAAAAATACGGCTAAGCCCGCCCGTTTTTTGTCATTTTCGACGATCAGGACGACCCGCTCTTTGCTCATCCTGGTTTTTATACCTTTTTTTTCTTTTTGATTCAAGTTTCTCTAGATTCTCTCTTGACATGGAAGCATCCGAATACACATAATATGCATGCTAAGGTTAAGGAGCGGCCATGGAACACGATCCGAATATCTTCAGGGATTCCTCTCAGGTCATCCAGGAAGTCGAAGATCAGCTGGAACGCATCCTCCAGAAAAAATTCTGCGAAGTCGACTCCGAACTCGTCGAGCGCATCAACCGCGAGAAAGAAGCGGCCCGGCGGCGCAAGGAAGAGATCGAGAGGGATTTCGACAAGGAAAAAACGGCCCTGACCGATTACCGGGTCATGGTCCGCGATTTCGAGGAGCAGAGGGCCGGCCTTCTCAACGAGGCCCGTGACCGCTTCCAGAAAGTCCTCAGATTCCAAGTGGAGATCGAGAACTTGGCCAAGTCCACGGTCGACGAGATCAAGAAGGTCAACGAGATCCAGGAGTGGCTCGAGGGCCTGCGGACAAAGACATCGGAACGGGCGGCCTTCCTCAAGAACGACTTAAAGGAGCGTTTCGGCATCGTCGCCGAGGTCATGGAGGAGGAACTCAAGCCCCTCGGCCTCGATCTCGACGAGGAGCTGGAGAAGCTCCGCAAGATAAAGGACCTCCTGGCCATCGAATCGGTGGCCGCGAACTTGGGCCGCATGGGCGGCGAGGCGGCCCGCCGGGAAGACCTGGCCGTTATGGACGCCGCCGCGGGTTCGACCGGCGTGGAGATCCCCGAGCTCCAGGACCTCATCGCCGGGCCGGCTGTCCCGGATAACCGCGAAACCCCGGCCGAAGAGGCGCCGCCCCCCGTCGAAACGGCACCGGATCCCGAGCCCTTCCCCGAAGTCCGCGCTATGGAATCCGAGGAGGTCCTGGCCGCCAGTCTCGAAACCTATCGCCGGACGGAACCTGCCAACGGGAGCGGCGAGATCCACTACTTCCAGAAAGACAAGGCCGTCATCGCCGATCCGGAAAAGATCCTGGCCGCCGTGGATAAGACCCTGGAAGAAGCCCAGCGGCTGTCCCTGAAGCTCGGCCAGACGGAATCGCCCAAGGACCAGTTCTTCATCAAGCAGGAGCTCATCAATTGGCAGGAGGGCCTGCGGGCGCTTTTCCTGCGGGTCGTCAAGATGTGCGAGAAGAGTTCCTGGTCTCTGCCGCGCTACACCCAGGAGATCCTCAATTCTCAGGTCCTGCGGCGGCTGCTCGAACGGCTGAGCATGGAGAATTGGAGCAACCCCGAAGAGTTCGCTTCCTTCTCCGCGGCGATGTCGGAGATTAAGAAGGTTTTCCAGGCCAAGATCGAGCCGCGCATCGCCTATCTCCTGTCGCTCAAGCGCGAGATCGAGACCGAATAAGATCCGGCCGGGAAGGCTGGACGGGGGTCAGGAGAGGAGGTCCCTTCTCCTGAAATGGAATAGATAGCTCTCGAGCCCCTTGATTTCCTTGAAGGTCAGGTCCTTGAACTTCAAGCCCGAATAATAGAAGCCCGAATCGCCCCCCCCTTTCTCCGAATAGACGATGTCGCTCCGGATGAGGGTGGCCTTGTCTTCGATGACGAGGATCGTTTCGAGCGTCTTGGCCGGGGGGAGGGCCGTGTCGGAGACGACCCGCGCCCCTTCGAGGCTGATGTTGACGGTCTTAGCGACCTTGAAGCCGCCGTTCTCCCGGAAGAGAAAGGGCGTCGAGACGTTGTAGCGCTCGTATTTTCTCTTCTCCCGGACGGGGCGGTTCGCCGCGCCCGGGTCCTCCGTTTTCTTTTTTTCGGCGACCTCTTCCCAGACGAAACTGCAGACGCGGTTCTTGTCGATGGGGACGTCCGCCGGTCCGCGGGCTTTCAGTTCCGGCCGGTGCTTTCCCTTCGCTTCGGCCATGGCCAGGTCCGCCTCGCCGGCTAGCCGCTTGAGGTCCGCCTTGGTCAGTGGGGCGTGCTGCTCGTCGTTGTCCTTGGGGGAGACCGTTACGCCGAACGACATGGTCAGGTTGCTGCGCGGCTGGAACTCTTGGAGCTCGAAATAGTGGTCTTCGACGTTCTTGCGGATCCGCTCGGTGAGCACGGCTGCCTCGTCGACGCTATTGACGCCCTTCAGGAAAAAGAGGAACTCCTCCCCTCCGTAGCGGCAGATCAGGTCCTCCTCGCGAATGGACAGCTTGAGGACGTGGGCCAGCTCCCGGAGGAGCTTGTTCCCTGCTTCGTGGCCGTTGCGGTCGTTGTAGTCCTTGAACCAGTCCACGTCGCCCATGACCAGGGCCATGGAGCCCTCTTCGCGGCGCCGCTTGCTCAGGGCGTTGACCTTCTGGAGGACTTTTTCGAAGAACGGTTCGGGCCTGAGGAGCCCGGTCAGGGGGTCGAACTGGATGAGGTTGAGCTTGGCCATGGCGATGGCCATGTGATCGGAGAGGCCGCGGAGGATCTGCTGGTCTTCCCGGGTAAAACCCTCGGGGCTCGTCTTCCCCCCCGCCGTCTTGTTGTAGACCTCGAGGACGCCGATCGCCTTAGGGCCGTGCATGATGGGTACGCCGAGCAGGTTCTTCAACGGGGCCTTGAGGAAGGCTGTGTAGCGCTTACTCAGGCGCCTGTCGAAGGTGAGGGCGGCGACGCCTATGCCGTGGCCGAACCGGGCGACCGAGGCGGCGAAATCCGGGGCTTCGAGCGGGGCGATGTATTTGGAGAAATCGGAGTGGGCGAGGAAGGAGTTGTCCCAGACGAGAGGCTTCAAGTAGGGGCCGATGACCTCGTTCTCCTCCAGGATGTAGACCGAGACGCTCTCCGCCTGGACGATGTCCCGGATCTCGGGCACGATGTCGAGGAGGCTGCTGACGTCGTCCGCGCCGTAGATCTTCCGCAGGATGCTCTCGACCCTCTGGCGCTCCTTCTGGGATCCGACGTATCGGGACTCGATGGCGATGCGCTTTTCGACTTCTCGGAGGAAACCCGTGTTGAGCAGGCCCTTGATCTCGTGGATTTCGCCGAGGACGTCCTTGACCTTGGATTCCTGGAGGCCGAGGGACCGGCGGAGTGCGACCGCCTCCGCCTTCAACCGGGCGTGCTCGACGGCCCGGCCGAGGGTGCGGAGAAAGGCCAGTTCGCGCGGGTCTCCGGGAGAGGTCAGGCAGACGTCGACGTCGACGCCCGGCGGCCATTCGTCGGCGGACCTAGAAACGAGGTCCTCGTCGGTGCCGGTCAGGAGGACCCCGGTCGGGTGGCGGACCATGGCCTTGAGGGCCGATGACCCTGCGAAGGCGACGTCGACGACCGCCACGGCGATATCCCCCTCGGCGAATACGGCCATGGCCGCCTCGGGGTCGGTTTCAGACAGGGCCGAGCCGTACCTCCGGGCCAGCCGGGCCAGGCGGTCGGCTTCCGCAGACGACGGGTTGATAACGAGGATGCGCTTTTGAATCATAGCCCTCTTCGCACGAAACCTTGGCCCGGACCTAACACAGAGAGCAAAAAGCTCTTCACTTCCTGATATTAATTTATACCAATTGCCCGAGCTTCGTCAATCATTATTTTACCCCCGAATCGGCCCTGTCGGGGGGCGGTTCCAGTCTTTTGAAAAGCGGCCCGGGGGTATGGTATATTCCAGGGGCGGAACACGTTCGAGGAGAAAGAGAATGGCGCGGACGAACAACGAACCCATCCCCAACATCCGGGCCCCCAGGGGCTCCCGCTTGACGACTAAGGGCTGGTCCCAGGAGGGGGCTCTGCGGATGCTCATGAACAATTTAGACCCGCAGGTCGCCGAAAAACCCGGAGATCTCATCGTCTACGGGGGCACTGGCAAGGCCGCCCGGAACTGGGAGGCTTACCGGGCCATCGTGGCCAGCCTCAAGAAGCTAGAGAACGACGAGACGCTTATCGTCCAATCGGGCAAACCCGTGGCTGTTTTCAGGACCCACCCCGAGGCGCCCAGGGTCCTGATTGCCAACGCCCTGATCGTGCCCCAATGGGCGACCTGGGACGAGTTCCGCCGCCTCGAAGCGCTGGGCTTGACCATGTACGGCCAGATGACGGCCGGGAGCTGGATCTACATCGGGACGCAGGGCATCCTCCAAGGGACCTACGAAACGCTGGCCGCGGTCGCCCGGAAGCATTTCGGCGGCTCGCTCAAGGGCCGGCTCATCCTGACCGCCGGCCTGGGCGGGATGGGCGGGGCCCAGCCCCTGGCCGTGACCATGAACGACGGTGTGGCCATCGTCGTCGAGGTCGATCCCCGCCGTATCCGGAGGCGCCTCGACACGAAGTACGTCGACGTCATGACTGCCAGCCTGGACGAGGCTCTGCGCCTGGCTGGGGAGGCCATGAAGAAGGGGGAGCCGCTTTCGATCGCACTCCTTGCGAACGCGGCCGACGTCCTGCCTGAGTTCGTCCGTAGGGGCATCACGCCGGACATCCTGACCGACCAGACTTCGGCCCACGACGAGCTCAACGGCTATGTGCCCCACGGCCTCGCCTACGAGGACGCGCTGGCGCTCCGGGTCAAGGACCCGGCCGAATATATCCGGCGGTCCTACGTCTCGATGGCCGCCCATGTCGAGGCCATGCTCGAGCTCCGGAAAAGAGGGGCGAAGGCCTTCGACTACGGCAACAACATCCGCGGCCAGGCCCGCAAAGCGGGGGTCGAAAAGGCCTTCGACATCCCGGGCTTCGTCCCGGAGTACATCCGGCCCCTTTTCTGCCTCGGCAAGGGCCCCTTCCGCTGGGTGGCGCTCTCGGGGAAACCGCAGGATATCTACGCCACGGACGAGGCCGTCCTCAAGGAATTTCCGGAGGACGAGGCGCTGGCCCGCTGGATCAGCAAGGCCCGCAGTCAGGTCAAGTTCCAGGGCCTGCCGGCCCGCATCTGCTGGCTCGGCTATGGCGAGCGGGCCCGCTTCGGCGCCGTCATCAACCACCTGGTGAAGAAGGGAAAGACGGCCGCACCTATCGTCATCGGCCGCGACCATCTGGACACGGGGTCGGTCGCATCGCCGAACCGCGAGACCGAGGGCATGCGGGACGGCTCGGACGCCATCGCCGACTGGCCGGTCCTCAACGCCCTCCTTAATGCTGTCAGCGGCGCCTCCTGGGTCTCCGTTCATCACGGCGGCGGCGTGGGCATCGGGCTGTCTCTCCACGCCGGCATGGTCATCGTTGCCGACGGCACGCCCATGATGGGCCGCCGGCTGGAGCGCGTCCTGACGGTCGACCCGGGCTTGGGCGTCGTCCGTCACGCCGACGCCGGATACCCGGACGCCATCGCCTGCGCGAAAAAGAACGGCATCAAGATCCCCATGATGAAGTGAGCCCGGCCGTGGCCCGCGGGCCCGCGGGGTTTTTGCCGATCGTCAAAAATGAGCGACGCGCCGCGGCGCGCGCGCCCGTCCGATGTCAACCCGCCTTTCCGGGGACTTCTGGGATCCGGTCCCATCCTGATTTTTATCAATGGCTTGGACTGCGCTCCGAGTCCCGCACTGCTGGCACGCCGCTTGCTTTAGAGAGGGCGAAAGGAGATACAGATGAAAAAGCTGGCAGTTGTAGCCCTAGCCGGGCTCGTCCTCGTCTCAGCCGCCCTTTTTTTCCCAACGTCCCTCGCCGCCCACGATGTCAATGAGTGCTACAAGAACCACCGGGATTGCCGGGAGAACGCCCTCAACCTGGACGCTCCCTGGTACAAGGTCATGCTCATCCTGACGGTTTGCGACGTTGCGCTCGGCAAGTGCGTCCTGGCCCTGTGACAGAGACGAAGAGGGCCCTCGCCTTCGAGGGCCCTCGACCCTTATCCCGGGGAGGCACGAACATGAAACGAACTCGAAACGCGGCGTGGACGATCTTCATCGCCGTTTCGCTGACTGTTTTCACGGCGGCCCGGGCGGTGGATAGACCTGGAGTCGGACAATGGAAGGCGGTCGAGATCGCCCTCCCGGCCAACGACGTGGACAAGGCCTATCTCGGGCGGCCCATCGCTCTGGCCCTCGACGCCGATCAGCTCTACATCGTCGACGCCCAGGACTGCGCGGTCAAGATTTTTTCGAAGGACGGGGAATTCATCAGGGAGGTCGGCCGGAAAGGCCGCGGCCCGGGCGAACTCTCTTTCCCGTCCGGCGTGTCCGTCATCGGCGGGCGGCTCTATGTCGCGGATAAATTCAACACCAGGGTCCAGGCTTTTGACCTGGCGGGGAAGCCCTGCGGGGAATTTTCTGTGCCCTTCGCGCCGGACAAGGTCTGGGCCCTCACCGGCGAAACACTCCTGGTCACGAGCAATCCGACCGGCCGGCCGGCGGCCGAAAAAATGCTCCACATCTACGACGTCGGCGGCCGCCTCCGCTGGGAAGGGCTCGAGGCCCAGGCGTCTTCCGACCCCTTGTTCGACGCCTTCCGCAACATGATCCTGGTCTGCCCCGGTGAGGGCGGAGATTTTTTCGTCCTCTTCCGGAGCGGCGAGCGGAGCATCCTCCACTTCGCGGGCTCCGGGGTCCTCGTCGGGAAGATCCCCGTCGACGAGCGCCACGCCTTCCGGCCGATGGACCTGCCCTTCCCGGGGCCGAAAAAACGTCTCCTCGGTTTTTGCTGGGCCGCGGCCTGGGACCGGGGGTTCTTCTATATATCGGCGCCCGCGCCCGTGGAGGGGAAGGACCTCGGGCCGGGCCGGCTCCTGTCCGTCGTCGACCGGGAGGGCCGTCTGACCGCTTCCATCGAACTGCCATGCCCCGTCCACCGTTTCGTCATCGGAGGAGGGCGGATCTATGCCATCGACGATGACGGTGGGCTGAGGATCTTCGAGGTCGTGCGATGATACGCGGACTGCTCCCCATCGCTCTCGCCGCGGCCCTCGCCGGAGGCACGATGGGCGCGGGCCGGGAGGCCATCGAGACCCGCATCTACGCCTCGCTCGAAGAGGCGTCCCGGGGCTCACCCGGCCCGGTCCTTCTCGTCTTTTTCTCGACGGATTGCCTTCGCTGCTTCGACGACCTCTTCGAGTCGAGATACCTCATCGATAAAAACCGCTGGCCCGTGTCCGTGGTCGGCGTCTTTTCCGGGCTGCGGGATGACCTCCGGGCCTTTCTCGAGAAGTACGCCTGGACTCTGCCCGTCGTCCTGGACAGGCGGAAAGTCCTTTTCAAGAAGTACAAGGTGGACGCTGTCCCTTTCAAAGCCCTGCTCTTGGGGACGGAGGCGGTCTACCGGGATGATCCCTACAGCGATCCCGACAGCCGCCGGGAGGAATTGAAACGATGTTTGACACGACTATTTTTCCGCTGACCTGGCGCGTCACCCGGCGCCGGCTCGTCGCCTCGCCGCTGACCTTGGCCGCCGGCCTGGCCTTTCCCGCGGTCGTCGTCGGAATCGGCCTCCGCGACTCCTACGAAACGGCGGCGAAGTTCTTCTTTTTTCTCTTTCCCCACATATTTCTCATCGCCGCCCAGGACATGGTCCGCACGGATATCGACGGTGGGGCCCTCGAGAACGTCCTCTTCCTTGGGGGGAGATTCCGGCGCTTTTTATGGGCGAAGAACTTCGTCCTGGCCGGGGCCGGCGGGGCCTACGCCCTCCTGCTTTTCGCCCTGTTCTCAGCCTGGGGATTGGCCGCGGGCGAGTTCAGGCCCATCCACGCCGCCCAATTCGGGATGGGACTCCTGGCCGGGTTTTACTATATCGCCCTGGCCGGGGCCTTGAGCTATTTCCTCAAGGCCGGCTCGAATACGCTGGTCCTGCTCCTCGCTCAGTCGGCTGCCCTGGTCGCGCTCCTCTTCTCGGCCACCTCGCGGACGGGTTTCCTCGACTACGCGGCCTCGGGCCGCTTCCCCGGCCTCGGCTCCAAGCTCCTTTTCGGCGGACTCGTCGCCGTCCTGCCCAACCTGGTCGTGTCCGGCCGCCTGTCCGCGTTCGGAGTCGAGGTCCTGGCCGGGCTCGTGCTAACGCTTTTCGTCCAGAATCGGCTGGCCCGGACGCTCGAATTAGGGAAATAGGAGGCGAATATGATCGAAGCGCATCGGCTGTCTAAACGATTCGGCCCGGTCCAGGCCCTGCATGACGTCAGCTTCAAGATCCGGAAAGGGACGATCACGGCCATGCTCGGCGAGAACGGTGCGGGCAAGACGACAACGATCAAGGTCGTTCTCGGATTCCTCAGGCCGGACTCGGGGTCCGTCATCGTCGCCCCCGGCCGCGTCGGGTACATCCCCGACAGGCCGGCCTATTTCACCGGGCTCGACGGGCGGACGATCCTGGGGCTCGCCGACGGACAGGCGAACGGGAACGGGAAGAACTCAAGGCCGTGCATCCTGGCGGTCGCGAGAGACCTCCTCTTCGACCCGGCCCTTCTCCGGCGCCGCCCCGGCTCGTACTCGGCCGGGAACGCGAAGAAGTTCGCCTACCTTCAGAACCTCGTCTTCAAGCCCGACCTTCTCGTCGTCGACGAGCCCTTTTCCGCCCTCGACCCGCCCTCGATCAAGCGCGTCCGGGACCTTTTCCTCGAGCTGAGAGACGCCGGGACGACCCTTCTCCTGAGCTCCCACATGCTGGCCGAGATGGAGCGGATCGCCGACGGCTTCGTCGTCCTCCGCCGGGGCACAGCCATCGCCCACGCCGCCCTCCGGGAGTGGCGCCTCATGCGGGCGGCCGGGACGGCGCCGGACCTCGAATCGGTATTTCTCCGCCTCACGGGGTCTTGAATAGGAGGGGCTTAGATGATCGTGCCGTCGGGGATGACGGCGCTCTTCGGGACGACGATGATGCCGTTGACGATGACGTAATTCTCGGAGGATTCGTTGGCCGCCCCGCTCCGGTTGACCAGTCTGACACCGTGGCCGATCCGGGCGTTCTTGTCGATGATGGCGTTCCGGATCTCGCAGTCGCGGCCGACGCCGACGTCGGGGATGCCCCGTTCCCGGTTCCGGGCCATGTCCTCCTGCGACTCGTAATAATCGGCGCCCATGATCACGGTCCGTTCGAGACGACCGTTGTCGCCGATGCGCGACCGGATTCCGATGATGGAATCCCGGATCTGGGAGCGGTTAACGATGCTCCCCTCACATAGGATGGCGTTCTCGACCTCGGAGGACAGGATTTTGGAACCGGGGAGGAAGCGGGCGTGGGTGAAGATGGGTTTTTCCTCGTCGTAGAAGTCGAATTCAGGCAGCGGCCGGGTCAGGTCCATATGGGCCTCGAAGAAGCTTGGGATGGTCCCGATGTCCTCCCAGTAGCCGTCGAAGAAATGGCCGAAGACCTTCCTCTCGCCGATCGCGCGGGGGATGACCTCCCGGCCGAAATCCCGGTGGTCTGTGTGCGCGAGGAGGTCCCGCAGGACGTCGTGGCTGAAGAGATAGACGCCCATCGAGGCGAGGTGGGTCCGGTCCGCGGCGGTGACACCGAACTTGGCGAAAACATTGTCCGGGACCCGCATCCGGTCGATGTCGGCTGCGGCCTTGGGCTTTTCAAAGAACTCGGTGATGCGGCCCCGGCCGTCGACCTTCATGACGCCGAACTCAGGGGCCTGTTCGGCCCGAACGGGCGTCACGGCGATGCTGATCTCGGCGCCCGAGGCGATGTGGAAGTCGACGAACTTCCGGTAGTCCATGCGGTAGAGGTGGTCGCCCGAAAGGATGAGGATGAGCGCGCCGGCCTCCTTGATGAAATTGAGGTTCTGCCGGACGGCGTCGGCCGTCCCCTGATACCAGTTCCTGTTCTCGAGGGTCTGCTGGGCGGAGAGGAGGGTGATGAAGTCGCGATGGAAATTGTCGAAGCGGTAGGTCGTGAAAATGTGGCGGTGGAGGGACTCGCTGGCGAACTGGGTCAGGACGAAGATGCTGCCGATGTTCGAATGAATGCAGTTGGAGATCGAGATGTCGATGAGCCGGAAGCGGCCGGCGATGGGTACCGCCGGTTTGCTCCGGACCTTGGTCAACGGATAGAGTCGGCTGCCCTGCCCTCCGGCCATGATGATGCTGACGACGTTGGCCATGCGGGCATTGTAGCACCCTCGGCCCGATAAAGGAACCGCCGGATCGCGCCGCTCCGGCGGTCGCTGTAGGGGGGCCTCGGGCATCGTCTCCGTCCGCCGCGGTGATTGAATACGCCTTCCCGGTCCGGATTCGGGGACCGGATCCGGGGACACGTACCTCTGGTACGTGTCCCCTTTCTTTTGCTTTCTTTAGTTTAAACTCGTTTCAGATATTTCCCCGAAGCGCTCCTCCGAGCCGCGCCGTCGCGCTTCAGTCGGTCGCTGCCAAGTGTCCGCTCCCCGCCGGTCCGGCGATTCCCTCAGCCCCTTAATCCAGCCGCCGCCTCCGCACATCGCCTGTGCGCTTTCCTCATATATCATGCTGTCGCGAACTAAACCGGCATTGCCGCGCCGTAATGTTTCCGCTAAGATGAGGCCGCAGTGTACGACGTCATCGTGATCGGAGCGGGCCTCGGCGGGCTCATGGCGGCGGCCAAGCTGGCCGGCGCGGGGCTGGGCGTCGTCGTCCTCGACAAAAAGACCCTGCCCGGCGGCACGAGCTACGTCTTCCGCAGAGGCGGCTATGCCTTTCCCATGGGTCCGTTGTCTTTCGGCTTTCCCGGCCGCGTCCGGATGTTCCTGGCCGACGCCGGGGTCGGGCAACATATCGAATTCCGGCGGAGCGGTTTCGAGATCCGGACGCCGGCCCTCGACGTCGTCATCTCCCGTCCCCTGTCCGAGCTCGAGTCCGAGCTCGGCCGGCTTTTTCCCGGTGAAACCGGCGGCCTGGCCCGGTTTTTCGCCGCCCTCCGGGGCGCCATAGCCGTCTCCAAGGACATGGACCTCTGGCATCCCGATTTTGGCCTAACTCCCGGCCCGGGCCGCGGAGAGCGTCCCGATGCGGCCTTTTTCGATGGCCGGGTCCGCGCGGTCGGGGAGCTTTCCCGCACGCCGGCCGCCGGAGTCCTCGACGCGCTCATCGCCGACAGGCACTTGAAGAATCTTCTCGGCTCCATGGGCTCCCGTCCGCCGGAGATGTCCATGCTCAACCTGGCCCTGATGTGGAACGTCATGGCCGAGGAGGGTATCTGGTTCCCCGAGCGCGGTGTCCACGGCCTAGCCGACCTTCTCCGCGAGCGGCTGGCAGCTGCCGGAGGAGAACTCCGCCTTACGACACCCGTCCGAAAGATCCTGGTCGAGAACGGCCGGGCGGCCGGCGTGATCACGACGGCGGGCGAGGTCCTGGCCTCCCGTTGGGTCGTCTCCAACGCGGACTACAAAACGACCTTCCTCGAGCTCCTCGACTCAGCCGATATTCCCGGCGTGGACCTTGGCGAGATCCGCGGCGTCCCCTACACCGGCTCGGAACTTTGCGTCTATCTCGGAGTTCGGCCCGAAGCTGTCGATCTCTCGGCGCTGCGGACAGAGCACCTCTTTTACCGTCATGAGATCAGGGACGGCGACGACTCCGACCCCGAAGATTTCGACAACCGGGAGATCGAGATCTGCCATTGGTCCCGCAAGGCGCCGGACCTCTCTCCCGCCGGCCGGGCAGCGCTGGTCCTCCGGGCCGGATTCCCCTACGAGCGCTTCGCACCCTGGAGACTGGGGGAAAAGAAACGCCGCGCCGGCTACGGCGAGTTCAAGAGGAACTTGGCCCTGAAGCTCGTGCGGACGGCCGAACACGTCCTTCCCGGGCTATCCGGCGCCGTCGAGGTCATGGAGACGGCCACACCCCTGACCTATCGGGACTGGGGCGGAAGGTACGAAGGGTCGATCGCCGGATGGACCTGGGCCGCCCGGCCGGAAGCCGGGGATCGCGCCGGAAAGGTCCTCGTCCGGACGCCCGTGCCGGGCCTCCTCGCCGCGGGCGCCTACGCCGCGACCGAACTATTCCTAGGCGGCGTACCTACGGCGCTCTACACGGGAAGCCTGGCCGCGGATATCATCCTTACTTAGCTGCGTTCTGGACGGGGGAGAGGTCGTCGATGATCCACATGCCCCGGCCGTTCGTAGCGATGATCATGGCGTTGTCCCTGGGGTGGATGGCGATATCCCAGACGTAGCTCGTCGGGAGTCCGCTGCCGAGGACGTTCCAGGTCTTGCCCGCGTCCTGGCTGACGTAAACGCCCGTGTCCGTGCCCGCGTAGAGGATGTCCTTTTTCTTCGGGTCTTCGCGGACGACGTTGACCGGGCCGCCGGGAATGTTTGCGGCGATCGAGACCCAGCTCTTGCCGTAGTCGGCGGACTTGAAGATATAGGGGTTGAAATCGTCGTCGTGGCGGCCGATGAGCGTCACATAGACCGTGGCCGGGTCGTACTTCGAGGCAACGACCTTCCAAACGTGCTTATTGAAGGGGAGTCCGGCCGTGATTTCCGTCCAGCTGTCGCCGCTTGTTTTCGTCACCCAGACCCGTCCGTCGTCCGTTCCCGCGTAGAGGAGGCCGAACTTGAACGGCGATTCGTCGACCGCGGTGATCGAAGCGAAGGGGATGGCGTAGGGCCACTTGCCCTGCTCGGCAGGATTGTTATAGGTCAGGTCGGGGCTGATCTTCTCCCAGGTTTCGCCCTTGTTCATGGACCGGAAGAGATACTGGAAGCCGTGATAGACGACCTGCGGGTTATGGGGCGAGAGCATGGTCGCCGCCAGCCACTGGCCGCGGTGTTCGGGCTCGCCCTGGGCCGCTTTGGGGAAGATCTCTTTGCTCGTCCATTGGCCTTCCTTGTACTCGGACCGCTCGAGCCGGCCGTAGAAAGATGAGGAGTAGACGGTGTTGGGGTCCGTCGGGTCGACGCCGATGAGCGTCCCTTCGCCGCCCGGGGCCGTCTCCCACTTGGGCTGGGCCATGCCGGAACGCCGACGTCCGGCCGGAGCGGCCGCGGTAGGCTTTTGGAGCGGGATGAGGCCGCGGTAGGTGCCTTGGTCCTGGACCGAGCCGTAGACCCAGAACGGCGTCGAGAAGTCGAAGGAGACGTTGTAGAACTGGACGCAGGGGATGCCGTTGTAGAAGTCCCGCCAGCTCTTGCCGCCGTCGTAGGAGATATTGACGCCGCCGTCATTGTTGTTGATCAGGTGGTCGCTGTCGCTCGGATCGATCCACAGGCCGTGGTGGTCGCCGTGAAGCCCTTCGCCGTAGAGGTTGACGTAGGTCTTGCCGCCGTCGGTCGACTTGGACAAGCCCAGGCCCATGATATAGATCGTTTCCGGCGTGTTGGGGTCGACCCGGATCTGGGCGAAGACCCAGCCGTAGGTGCCGCCGAAGCGTTCCATGCCGGCCGGGCTGACCTTAAGCCAGCTCGCTCCCGCGTCGTTAGAGCGGTAGACCTCGGCGCCGACGATGCCCCGCTGGCGGGGCCGGCCGTAGGAGTCCCGGTCTCCGGCCCTGGGCTCGGCGCCGGGAGTGTGGTTGTCGACGTAGGCGTAGATGACGGAGGGTTTCGTCCGGCAGAGGTCTATCCCGATGCGGCCGGTAAAATTCGTGTCGGGCAACCCGCTGTCGATGGGCGTCCAGGTCTTGCCGCCGTCGGTCGTCTTGAACAGGCCGTCCTCGCCGCCGGGGACGGGGTCGCTCCAGCGCTTGCGCATGCGGTTCCAGGTGGCGGCGTAGAGGGTGTCGGGTTGCTGCGGGTCCATGACGAGGTCGTTCGCCCCGACCTTCTCGTTGACGTAAAGGACCTTCTGCCAGGTGGTACCGCCATCGGTCGTCTTGTAGACGCCCCGGTCGGGGTTGGTCGTCCATTCGTGGCCCGTAGCCGCGACATAGACGATATCGGGGTTTTTCGGGTGGATGATGACCCGGGCGATCGTGTAGGTCCCTTCGAGGCCCATGTGCTTCCAGGTCTTGCCCGCGTCGGTCGACTTGTAGATGCCTATCCCGGCTTCGGACGCCCGGAAGATGTTGGCCTCGCCCGTCCCGACCCAGACGATGTTGGGGTCGGACTCGGCGACGGCGATGTCGCCGATGGAGAGCGTCGGCATGTCGTCGAAGATGGGCTCCCACGTCGTGCCGGCATTGACGGTTTTGAAGACGCCGCCCGTGGCCGTACCCGCGTAGAAGACCGTCCGGCTGCCGAGTGGCACGGCGACGTCGGTCGCGCGGCCGCCGAGGTCGGAGGGGCCGATGAAGCGCCACTTGACGTCCTTCGTCGGCGACTGCTGTTTCATGGCCGTATGCTGCTCGAACCACTTCAGCCGCTGGGCCGTGTCGGTGTTCTCGATCTTTTTTTGGCCCTTGGCCGGCGCCTTGCCCTGGGGTGCGGCCGCGAGAAGGCCGACAAGAAGGGCGACGACGCCGAGGGACAAAATTGTATGCTTGGATAAATGCATAGAAGACCTCCCTGTGATTTTCATGGCGAGATATTCAAAATATGATATTTCAGAGGCCCCTGTCAATATTTATCCTCTCGGCGTTACTTTTTCGGCTGGAGCATGTCGAGGACCTCGATCTCGTAGACGAGCAGGGTGTCGGGCGAGATGACAAAGCGCTTTTCACCGGTCCGCTGTTTGGCGTAGTAGCCGCTCGTTTTGTAGCCCTGCTCCGAGGGGACGATGACGAGCCGTTTCTCGCCCTTTTTCATCAGGGCGATCGACGCGTCTATGCCGGAGTTGACGCACGGCGAGCCGACCACGACCTCGAACGGCTCCGGCGTCTCTCCCCAATAGGGCTGGCCCTCGTCGGGCGTGCTAACGAACGACTTGCCGACGAGCGGCGCCTTGCCCGTGTAAACAACCTTAAGCGTCGCGCCGGCGAGCGGAAGCGGACCCTGACCTTCCTTCAGGACGACGTATTTCACGCCGTTCCCGGCGTCAACAGCGGAGGGCCACTCGGTCTTGACCAACTCGGCTTCACGGGCCTTTTTTGCGGCGTCATCCTTGACGACGCGGACGCGGGCCTCATCGACCATGGCTTTGAACGACTCCGTTGTCGGCTTGAACGCCCGGGCTTTTTTGCCGATGCGGACAATTTTCACGGTCCGGACCTCGTCGTCCTGAATGATGGACATGACCGTGTCCATCCCTCCGACGACCTGGCCGAAGACGGTGTAATCGCCGTCGAGGTAGGAACGGTCGCCGAGGGTGATGCACCATTGACTGGAATTCGTATGCGGCCCGCCGTTGGCCATGTTGACCATACCCGCCCGGCCATGGTTGAGCTCAGGAAGGACGATCTCGTTCGGGAATTCGTAGCCGGGGTCTTTCGCTTTTTCGCTCGCGGCGATGCCGCACTGGATGACATGGCCGGGGACGACGCGGTGCCATTTGGTCCCGTCGAAATAAGGCGTGTTGGGAGGGAACGCGGCGTTTGCGATCGTGCCCTCGGCCAGGCCGACGAAGTTGGCTGCGGTCATCGGCGTCTTCTCGAATTCGAGCCGGAGGACGATGAGGCCCTTGTTGGTCGCGACTTCGGCGTAAAGTCCTTCCGGATATTTCGGCTTCTGGCAGGCGGGGGCGATAGACGCGACAAGAAGTGCCAGGGCGATCATAGCGCGCAGGGGTGAACGCATGGGGGACCTCCTTAGGGGATTGTGATTCGACGAAAGCGGATTCATTGAAGGACGACGTGGACGACGACGATCTCGGAAGCGCCGACAGTTCTGACCGGGGGCCCCCACAGCTGGGCGCCGCTCGTGACGATGAAATGGGTATGGCCCGTCTTGCGATGGCCCCAGCTGAGCCCGTATTCAAGCTGAGTTACGAAGTTGATGGGGAACAACTGGCCGTGGTGGGTGTGCCCCGATAGCTGAAGGTCGACCCGCGTCCGGCCGACAGCCTCCATGTCCGTCGGCCGATGGTCGAGCAGGATGAGCGGCAGGCCGTCAGGTGCTTCCCGAAGCAGGTCGTCGATGGATTTCCGGGTTCCCCGGCGGGCGTCCCTCCGTCCGACGAGGATGAACGCGCCTTCGACGATCGCCAGATCGTCCTGCAGGAACCGCATGTGCGACCGGTCGAAGAATTCCCCGGTGGTCCCGGCGTAGCCTTCGTGGTTTCCGGGGACTGCGAAAACGCCGTAACGGGCCTCGAGGCGCCGGAACTGGGCTTCGATGGCGCCTATGTCGGCTTCGCCGCGGTGGCCCTCGCGAATATCGCCGCCGATGAGGACGATATCCGGCTTCTGGGCATTGACCTTGTCCACGAATCGCGTCAGCCAGCCTTTCGATGTCATGGTGCCGAGGTGGAGGTCCGAGGCGAAAACGACTTTGAGTTTCCGGAGCGACGACGACCGGCGCGGGACTTCGACCGAGTATTCGTGGACGCGCAGGACGTTGGCGTTCACGATGCCCGCGGCCACGACGAGGGTCGGGACGGCCAGGACGAGGGCGAGCCGCCGCAGCCGGAACTTGTCGCTCCGGACTGTTTCGCGTGTGACGGCCTTGGACAAACGCAGGATGACGACGGCCAGGTCTGTCAGGAGGACGGTCATGGTGAAGTACAAGACCAGGGGCAACGCGTAATATCCAGTCAGGACTAGGAGCTTCAGCGCTCCTCCGATCGTCCCGTGGGATAGGCTCTCGGCGGCGGGATAGCCGGCCGCGAGCAAGGCCACAAGGATGGTCGAAAGGTTCCTCCAGGCCGGGCGGGCGATGAGCGTCCGCAGCCGCCAGGCGACATAGATGACCAGCGGGACGGACATGAGGAGTTCGTTGAACAGATACATGATGATCAGGACAGGACTTTGAGGAGGTGGTAGTCCGATTCGATGTCGGTTTCTTTGACCTCGCCCGCTGTCCCGAAGGGCAGAAATTCAACCCGACCGTTCCGGATGTGGACGCAGCCGCCGCTCCGGCCCTCCATGAGGGCTTCGACGGCGGCGTGCCCCAGCCGCGCCGCCAGAATGCGGTCGACGGCGGTCGGCCGGCCGCCGCGCTGGATGTGGCCGAGGACGGCGATGCGCGTCTCGAGTCCGGTCGAAGCCGTCACCGCCGCTGCGACCTTGGAGGCCGTGGCCCGGCCCTCGGCGACGACGATGATCCAGCTGGCCTTGCCCCGGGCCCTGCCGGCTACGATCTCCTCGCACAGGGCTTCGATGGGCACGTCTTTCTCCGGGAGCAGGACCTCTTCGCATCCGCCGGACAAGGCGACCTGCATGGCGATCCAGCCGCACTTGCGTCCCATGACCTCGACGACGAAGATCCGCTCGAGAGACGTAGCGGTGTCGCGGATCTTGTCGACGGCGTCCAGGGCTACGTTGACGGCCGTATCGGCGCCGATGGCGCTCTCGACGCCGGGGACGTCGTTGTCGATGGTCGCCGGGACGCCGACGGCCGGGAAGCCGTATTTCGTGGCCAGGACACGGGCGCCGGCGAGGGAGCCGTTGCCGCCGATGACGACGAGTCCGTCGATCCCGCGGGCGCGCATGTTGGCCAGGGCCGTCTTCTGTCCTTCTTCGGCCATGAACGCCTCAGCCCGAGCCGTTTTGAGGATCGTCCCGCCTAGGCCGATGATGTTCGAGACGGAGCGGCGGTCGAGGTGCACGAAATCGCCGCGGATGAGGCCCTCGTAGCCGCGCATGACGCCGTCGACCAGAAGGCCGGAGGCCGCGGCCGTCCGGACGACGGCTCGGATGGCGGCGTTGACCCCGCCGCAGTCCCTGGTCAGGATGGCGATTCTGTTCATGGCCGGATTATATCAAAAAACCGGGTCAACCGGCTTTCCGTATGATAAAATGATTAGATTGAGACAAAAAGGAGAGTGACCGCAATGGCCAACAAGAAGTTCTTTGCGATCGGCTGCCTGGGAGTGATCCTTCTGGGCGTTCTCATCGTCGTTCTGTTCGTCACGGGCACGTACAACTCGCTCGTCGGGCTCGACCAGAAGGTCCAGGCCCAGTGGGGCCAGGTGGAAAACACCTACCAGCGTCGGGCCGACCTCGTGCCCAACCTGGTCGAGACCGTCAAGGGCGCCGCCGCCTTCGAGAAGGACACGTTCACGGCCGTCACCGAGGCCCGGTCCAAGGTCGGTCAGGTCCAGGTCTCGGCCGGCGACCTCAGCTCGGGAAACCTGGCCAAGTTCCAGGAAGCCCAGGACGGCCTTTCGTCGGCCCTTTCGCGGCTTCTCGTGGTCATGGAAAAATACCCCGACCTCAAGGCCACCGAGAATTTCCGGGACCTTCAGGTCCAGCTCGAAGGCACCGAGAACAGGATCACCGTGGAACGGATGCGCTTTAATGAGACGGCCCAGGCCTTCAACACCAGGCGGCTAAGGTTCCCCGCTGTCTTCATCGCCGGGTTCTTCGGCGACCGGTTCAAAGAGAAAGCCTACTTCAAGGCCCAGGCGGGCGCCGAAACCGCTCCCAAGGTCAAGTTCTGACGCGCTCCGGCTGATAGCTGACTGAACCGTGAATTCCGTACGGATCCGGCGAACGGCTTTCCTCGTCGCCGCGGCGATGTGCATGGCGGCGGCCCTCGCCGTCGCTCAGGTCAAGGTCCCCCCGTCGCCCGGCCGCTGGGCCACGGACGAAGCGAGCTTTCTCTCCCGGCAGACGGTCGCCGCACTCGACGCCCGCCTCGAGAATTTTGAACGGCAGACGGGACACCAGGTCCTCGTCTTTATCGGGCGGACGCTCGGCGAGGGCGCGGTCATCGAAGATTGGGCGGTTAAAACTTTCGAAGCCTGGAAGGTCGGCCGCCGCGGCCTCGACGACGGGCTCGTCCTCTTCATCATGGCTGAGGACCGGAAGATGCGGATCGAGGTCGGCTACGGGCTCGAAGATCGTGTCCCCGACATCCGTGCTTCCCGCGTCATCAACGACATCCTCGTCCCGGGCTTCCGGGCCGGCCTTCAGGATGAGGCCGTAGATAAGGCCGTTTCGGCCCTGCTCGGCTACATCACCGGCGGGGAGGCCCCTGCGGATGAACAGGGACGGCCCGGAGGCGCCGTGCCGCGCGCCAAATCCATCGTCAACATGATCTTCGTCGGCCTGGCTGTTCTTGTCTTCCTCTTCATCCTCATCACCAACCCATCGCTCGCCTTGTGGCTTCTCGTCAGCATTCTGAGCGGCGGTCGGAGCGGAGGCGGTGGAGGAGGCGGAGGGGGATTCGGGGGCGGCGGCGGACGTTCGGGTGGCGGCGGCGCTTCGGGTTCGTGGTAATAGAGGAGGATGACGATGACCGTGCACAGCCGGCGCAAGCTCTTGAAGGCAGTCGATGTCGAGCGGGTCAAGACAGCCATCGCCGCCGCCGAGCGTTCGGCCTCGGGCGAAGTCCGGGTGTCCGTCGCCCCGTTTTTCTGGGGGAGCGTCCGCCGCGTTGCCGAGAAAGCCTTCGTCCGGCTGGGCATGACCGGAACGAAGGACCGGAACGGCATCCTCTTCTTCATCGTCCCGGCCCGGAAGAAGTTCACCGTCCTCGGCGACGAGGGCATCCATGCCCGGGTCGGCCAGGAGTTCTGGGATTGCTTGGCGGATCTCATGTCCGGGCATTTTCGGAAGGGGGATTTCACCGATGGCCTTGTCGCGGCGATCGAGGAGGCCGGACGCCAGCTCGCCGCGCATTTTCCCTGTGACCCCTCGACCGATGTCAACGAGCTTCCCGACGACATCGATTTCGGATTAAAATAAGCGCCATCTAAGGAGAGGAAATGAAAAAAATGGTTTTGATGTTCGTATTGCTGTCCGTTGTCCTGGCCTTCGCGGCCTGTCAGTAGGGGACGGCCAAGCTCGCTTACCCCGTGACAAAGAAAGTCGACCAGGTCGACGATTACTTCGGGGCCAAGGTTGCCGACCCCTACCGCTGGCTCGAGGACGACAACGCTGAGGACGTCAAAGCTTGGGTCCAGGCCGAAAACGCCGTGACCTTCGGCTACCTCGACACGATCCCGTACCGGCCCAAGATCAAGGCCCGGCTGACCGAAATCTTTAACTATCCGCGTTACTCGTCGCCGTTCCGGGCGGGGGAATACTATTTCTTCTACAAGAACGACGGTCTGCAGAACCAGTCCGTCTGCTACATCCAGAAAGGGCTCGACGGGACGCCCGAGGTTTTCCTCGATCCCAACCTCCTCTCGGCCGACGGGACGGTCCGGGCCTCCCTCATCGGCGCCTCCAACGACGACCGCTACGTCGCGGTCTCGCGCGGCGAGTCCGGATCCGACTGGTCCGAGATCCGGGTCATGGAAGTCGCCACGAAGCTGGAGCTTCCCGACCGCGTCCAGTGGGTCAAGTTCTCCGGCGCGGCCTGGAAGGGCGACGGCTTCTACTACAGCGGCTACGTCAAGCCGGCCCCGGGTGACGAGCTCCAGGCCAAGAACGAATACCAGAAGGTCCTTTATCACAAGCTGGGCGATCCCCAGGAACAGGACGCCCTGGTCTGGGAAGACAAGGAACATCCCCTGCGCTATGTCGGCGCCGGGACGACCGAAGACGAGAAGGTCCTCTTCCTTTCGGTTTCCGAAGGCACGAGCGGGTCGGAACTCTACTACAAGGACCTGACCAAGAAGGACGCGGCATTCAGCCTGCTGGTCAAGGGCTTCGCCTACGACAGCGCTCCGGTCGAGGTCGTGGACGGCAAGGTCCTCGTCTACACGAACGAGGACGCCCCGAACTTCCGGGTCGTGCTCATCGACCCCAAGAACCCGGCCAAGGAGAACTGGCAGACCGTCATCGCCGAGAAGCCCGAGGTCCTGAGCGGGGCGGGGACGGCCGGCGGATATCTGTTCACGAACTATCTCAAGGACGCCAACTCCAAGATCTTCCAGCACAAGCTCGACGGGGCGCTCATCCGCGAGATCGAGCTTCCGGCCCTGGGCTCGGCCGGAGGCTTCGGCGGGAAGCGCGACGAGAAGACGCTCTTCTACGCCTTTACCTCATACACGTATCCGCCGGCGATCTACAAGTTCGACCCGGCCACGGGCGCCTCCGAGGTCTTCCGCAAGAGCGAGGTTAAATTCAACCCGGCCGACTACGAGACAAAACAAGTCTTCTATGCGAGCAAGGACGGGACGAAGGTGCCGATGTTCATTGTGCACAAGAAGGGCCTCAAGCTCGACGGCAAGAACCCGACCTTCCTCACCGCCTACGGCGGCTTCAACATCAGCGTTACGCCCGGCTTCAGCGCCGCGAACATCATCCTCCTTGAGAACGGCGGCGTCTTCGCCGAAGCCAACCTGCGGGGCGGCGGCGAATACGGAGAATCCTGGCACAAGGCCGGCATGCTCGAGAAGAAACAGAACGTCTTCGACGACTTCATCGCCGCGGCCGAATACCTGGTCAAGGAAAAGTACACGGCCAAGGACCGGCTGGCCATCGCCGGCGGCTCGAACGGCGGGCTGCTCGTGGGGGCGGTGATGACCCAACGGCCGGAGCTCTTCGGCGTCGCCTTCCCGGCGGTCGGTGTCATGGACATGCTCCGCTACCACAAGTTCACGGTCGGCTGGGGCTGGGCTGTCGAGTACGGTTCGAGCGACAACGCCAAGGACTTCCCATATCTTTACGCCTACTCGCCGATCCACAACTTCAAGGACGGCACCTGCTATCCGGCGACCATGGTCACGACGGCCGACCACGACGACCGCGTCGTGCCCGCCCATTCGTTCAAGTTCGCGGCCACGCTCCAGGAGAAGCACGCCTGCTCCAACCCCGTCCTCATCCGCATCGAGACGCGCTCCGGCCACGGCTCGAGCAACCTGAGCAAGGCCATCGAGGACCTGGCGGACCAGTGGTCCTTCATGTTCTTCAACATGGGGGTCACGCCGATCTATAAGTAATTAGTTTGGGGGACATGTACCGCCTCGGTACGTGTCCCCTATCTTGCTTTCTAAAACGGGGACACGTACCGAGGCGGTACATGTCCCCATTCAGGGAAGAGGGGGTCAAACCTACTTTTTGCAGCAAAAGGTAGGTTTGACCCCCTCTAGCCTATTTCCCGGCCAGCGCCTTTTCGAGGGCCGCGCGGTACTTGTCCATGAGTTCCTTGTTGAGGTCGTTGGGCGGCGTCGCGTCGGCGGGCAGGAACGGCTTGTAAGGGTGGATCTTGGAATACTCCTCGAACTCCTTCCTCAGCTTGCCAAGCTCTTCGGGCTTGGTCAGGAGGTCGATGGCCGAGGCGGCGATGGCCTTGGCCCCGGCGTTCAGGCCCTTCCAGGTCGTCGACCCGTAGAAGCAGGCCACGGCCGACCAGTGGTGGCCGATCGCCCCGGGCACCGAGCCGGGGAAACCGATCGTCGCCGTGGGGGCTATCAGGGTCACGTCGCCGACGTCCGAGGATCCGCCCCCGACGAACATGCCGCTGGGGGCTTCGAGCTTGTCCACTTCCTTCGGCATGCCTTTCTGCTCGACCCCGAGCTCCTTCTGCAGGGCCTTGGCGAAGGCCTGCTCCTCATCGTTCCAGGCGGGCATTCCGACGAGCTCGATGTTCTTCTGGATGAGCTCGGCGGCGGCTTTGTTGGCGTGCTGCTGGTGGATGGCGCTGACGACGCGCATCGAAGCGAGCTCCACCCCCGCGGCCAGGGCGCCGGCCTTGGCGCAGTCGACGACCCGCCGGTACATGTCGTCGAGACCTTCGTCCGTGCTCCGGACATAGTACCAGACGCTGGCCTTGTCGGGGACGACGTTGGGTGCTTCGCCGCCCTCGAGGATAACATAGTGCATGCGCTGGGAGATGGGCAGATGCTCCCGCAGGAAGTTCGTGGCCACGTCCATGATCTCGACGGCGTCGAGGGCGCTCCGCCCGATCCAAGGCGCGCCGGCCGAGTGGGCAGTCTTGCCCTTGAAGGTGAAGATCGTCGAGAAGAGGGCGTTGCCACCGACGCCGTAGCCGGTGCCGAAACCGTCCGAGCTGTGGTTGTCGATGACGGCGTCCACGCCATCGAAGAGGCCGGCCCGGATCATGTAGGGCCGGCTGGCCACGATCTCCTCGGCCGGCGAGCCGAAGACCTTGATCGTCCCCTTGATGCCGTGGGCGATCATGGCCTCCTTGACGGCGATGGCGGCAGCCGCGGCGGCCGTGCACATGGCGTTGTGGCCGCAGCCGTGGCCGGGCGCGCCCTCGACGACCGGGTCTTTTTTCGGCACGCGTCCTTTTTGGGAGATCATGGGCAGGGCGTCGAACTCGCCGAGGAGCCCGATGACGGGCTTCCCTGAACCGTAAGTGGCGACGAAGCAGGTCGGCATGCCGGCCAGGCCGCGCTCGACCGTGAACCCGGCCGCCTCCAGCGTGTCGGCCAGAAGTTTCGACGACTGGAATTCTTGGAGGCCCAGCTCGGCGTTTTCCCAGATCCTGTCGGAGATCTTGCCGAACTTCTCGACCGTCTCGGCCTTGCTAAGCCAGTCGAGGACGAGCTGTTTTTCCTTGGCGATCTTCGTTTTGGCGGCGGCCCCGGCTGCCGGGGGGCCGGAAGCGAGGCCCAGGGCGAGGGCGAAAACGAGCGCGGAAAGCAGGAATTGATGCCGGACAAGGCGATGGCTGGTGTTGTTCATGGGGCCTCCTTTGGAAAATTCATATACACCAAGATCGAGAGGGGGTCAAATCCCCGGGTCCCTCGCTCGAGGTATGATTTGACCGAACCCCGCAGCTTTAATACAATCCGAGGCTCAAAGATTCGCGTGAACGGAGGAACGAGATGAGCATCGACCGAAGAAACTTCCTGAGGATCGCAGCCGGGGCCGTCGGCGCCCTGGGGGTCGGGGCGGGGGCGACCGGAAACGCGGGAGCCGGCCAGGCCTCCGCAGTCACCCCGGGCAAGGAGTCGCCCATCGGCAAGCTTAAGCCCATGATCCAGGGGATCGCACCGATCTCGGATGAGGAGCGCCGGGCCAGGATAGAAAAAGCCCGCAGCCTGATGTCCGAAAACAAGATCGACGCTATCCTCATGGAGGGCGGGACGAGCTTGTCTTATTACACGGGCACGGCCTGGGGCAACAGCGAAAGGACCTTCGCCTGGGTTCTTCCCGCACGGAGCGAGCCGGCCTGGATCTGCCCGAAGTTCGAAGAGGACCGGGCCCTCGAGCTCATCCGTTTCGGGACCGACATCCGGACCTGGGAGGAAGACGAGAGCCCTTATGCGGCCATCGCCAGACTCTTGGAGGACCGGGGGGTCCGGACCGGGCGGGTCGGGATCGAGGAGCGCGTCCGCTTTTTCGTCTATGACGGCCTCCGGAAGCAGGGGCCCGGCCTGGATTTCGTCAGCGCCGATCCGGTGACGATCGGCTGCCGCTCCATCAAGAGCCCGGCCGAGATCGCCCTCATGCAGCGGGCCAACGACATCACCGTCGAAGCCTATAAAGCCGCCCTGGCCATGCTGAAGGAGGGGATGACCAAGGGTGAGTTCAGCGCCAATGCCTCGGCCGCATTCTCGGCGCTGGGGGCTTCGGGCGGTATCGGGGCGAGCTTCGGCGAACAGTCTTCGCTCCCTCACGGCAGCATCAAACCCCGGACTTTGAAGGAGGGTGACGTCATCCTCATGGACGGCGGCTGCGGTATCGAGGGCTACCGCTCGGACGTCAGCCGCACGGTCGTCTTTGGAAAACCGACAAAAAAACAACTCGATGTCTGGAACCTCGAGAAAAAAGCCCAGCTCGCGGCCTTCAAGGCGGCCAAAGCCGGGGCCCCACATGAGGCGGTCGACGCGGCCGCGCGCAAGGTCATCACCGCTGCCGGCTACGGGCCCGGCTACAAGATCCCCGGACTGCCCCACCGTACCGGTCACGGTATCGGCCTCGACGGCCATGAGTGGACATATCTCGTCAAGGGCAACAAAGCGCCCATTCAGCCGGGGATGTGCTTCACCAACGAGCCGATGATCGTCATCCCCGGTGAATTCGGGGTCCGCCTCGAAGACGACATGTACATCACGGAAGGCGGGGCGAAGTGGTTCACCGAGCCCAGCCCGTCCATCGAGCGGCCGTTCGTCTGACCGCGTCGACGGGACCTCTCTTACGGACTGAAAGGAGCCGGCAAATGAAAAAGACCGTCCTGGGCGGCCTCGCCGCCGCTTTAGTCTTGGCATCGCTAGCCCTCCCGCTCCGCGGGAACGGGCTCCTCTTCGAAAAACAGGAATACGCCGCGCGCCGGGCGCGCCTGATGGAGGCGATCCCCGACGGGGCCGCGATCCTCCTCGGGGCCCAGCCCGTCGACGGCTACATTCCCTATTTCCAGAACAACGACTTCATGTACTTCTCGGGCGTCGAGATCCCCGACGCCGTGCTGGTCATCGACGGCAAGAGGAAGCAGACGACACTCCTTTTCACGATGAGCGAGCGGGCCGCGAAAGGCGAGGGCCTGCCCGTCGGTCTCATCGCGAACACCCGGGAATTCACGGGGATCGAACAGGTCGCGCCGGCCGACCAGCTCTCGTCGGTCCTGTCGCGGCTCGCCGGCCAGGGTTACGTCCTCTACACGTCCTTCAAGCCCGAAGAGCTCATGCGCGAGGTCTCGTCGGAGAAACTTGGAACGCTCCAGCGCAACACGACCCTCAATCCCTGGGACGGCCGGCTGACCCGTGAGCTCCAGTTCGTCAAGCTCCTCGGGGAGCGCTTTCCCGGAGTCTCGGTCAAGGACTGCTCGGCGACGATCTGGGACCTCCGCACGATCAAGTCTCCGGCCGAGATCGACCTCCTCCGCAAGGCCGGCAAGATCGGAGTCAAGGCCATGACCGAGATCATGCGGGCGACGCGCCCGGGGACGGGAGAGTGGGAGGTGGCCGCCCTGTTCGAATTCGTCTGCAGGAAGGAGGGGGCCCAGGACCTCGCCTACCACACCATCATCAGCTCCGACGAGAACCACCCCTATCTCCATTACTACAAGCACGACCGGGTCCTCCGCGCCGGCGATTTTCTAGTGGTCGACGCCGGCCCCGACTTAGGCTACTACGACGTGGACATCTCCATCTCCTATCCCGCCAACGGCAAGTTCACGCCTCGCCAGCGCGAGATCTATGAAGCGGCCCTGGCCGTCCAGAAGACGAGCGTTGGGCTTTACAGGCCAGGGGTCACTTTCGATGAGGTAGCCGAAGAGGTCCGGGCCGCCCTCAAGAAGCGCGGCATCGACATGGGCGGCCCGCTCTTCAAGCCCCGCACCATGCAGAACGGCGGCAGTCATTACGTGGGCATGGCCGTCCACGACGTCGGCGGCTCGCCCCGGGGGGCCCTCAAGCCGGGCATGGTCTTCGCCTGCGACATCTACGCCGTCTATCCCGACGAGAAGCTCGGCGTGCGGATCGAGGACACGGTCGTCATCACCGAGACCGGCTGCGAGAACCTGACACCCGGGATCCCCCGCACCGTTGCCGAGATCGAGGCCCTGATGAAGAAGTAGGGAGGGGGTCAAACCTACCTTTTGCAGCAAAAGGTAGGTTTGGCCCCCTCTGGTCCCCCGCTGGCCGGCTTGCCGGTCTTCGGCGCCTGTGCTATATTTAGGGGGCCGATTTATGGCCTCCCCGCCGGGGAGGACCCCCCGCCGAAGGCTGGAATGAAGAGCGAGAGAAGCATGGTTCGTGTACGTT
>Ga0315286_10000633_pt1 | contig 30270 bp, 21 predicted proteins | sample YL17G10_0_MG_FD_205038 | JGI IMG/M metagenome (GOLD analysis project Ga0315286, IMG submission 205038) | Sediment microbial communities from Yellowstone Lake, YNP, Wyoming, USA - YL17G10_0 | ecosystem: Environmental > Aquatic > Freshwater > Lake > Sediment | place: USA: Wyoming | collected... | reverse complement strand
CATTCCCCAGGAACTGCGAATACTTCGTGATCGCGGCTGTCAGGGTGGTCTTGCCGTGGTCGATGTGTCCCATCGTCCCCACGTTCAGATGCGGTTTCGTCCGTTCGTATTTTTGCTTTGCCATAATATATCTCCTCTAAGGATGCTGAAAAGATAAATCCAAACTAAGATCGAAGAATTCCCTGTGCAACTGTCTCAGATACCGGCGCATAATGGTCGAATTCCATCGAAAAGACACCTCGACCTTGTGTACCAGATCGCAGATCTGTTGCATAGCCAAACATTTCCGCCATGGGGACCATGGCATTGATTGCCTGAGCATTCCCAGGTCGCATCTCCAGGCCCTGGATCTCAGCGCGACGCCCATTCAAATTGCCAATGATATCACCGACATATTCTTCAGGGACGATCACTTCCACTTTCATGATCGGTTCCAAAAGTACCGGTCCACCTTTTTGCACACCTTCCTTGAAGGCAAAGATGGCAGCCATTTTGAACGCCATATCACTCGAGTCAACTTCGTGGTAAGAGCCATCGATCAAAGTAACTTTCAAATCCACGACTGGGTAGCCAGCCAGCACTCCTGTCTCCGAGGCTTCTTTAATCCCTTTTTCAACTGCCGGGATATATTCACGGGGGATGCTACCACCCACGATCTTATTCTCAAAGACAACCCCACTGCCCCGTTCACCGGGTTCGATGGAAATAACGACGTGACCGTATTGCCCATGCCCGCCGGATTGCTTGGCATATTTATAGTTCATCTCGGGTACCCGCCGGGAGATGGACTCCCGGTAAGCAACCCGAGGACGACCGACATTGGCTTGAACTCGAAATTCACGCAACATGCGGTCGACCAGAACATCCAAGTGCAACTCACCCATGCCAGAGATGATCGTCTGAGCGGTGGTTTCATCCGAGCGAACCCGGAATGTGGGATCTTCCTCGGAAAGCTTGCGGAGTGCCTCACCCATCCGGTCCTGGTCAGCCAAAGTCTTGGGTTCGATTGCGATCGAAATGACCGGATCGGGGAAGGTGATGTTTTCCAGTACGACAATCTTGTTGTCGCACAGGGTATCACCAGTGAACGTATCCTTGAAACCAAGAACAGCCGCGATATCCCCTGCCCGCACTTCCGCCACATCTTCGCGGCGATCGGCATACATGCGGATCAGCCGACCGATGCGTTCCCGCTTGCCCTTGGTCGAGTTGGTGACCGTTTGCCCCTGTGAGAGGGTGCCGGAATATACCCGGAAATAAGCCAACCGTCCGACATAAGGATCGGTAACAATCTTAAATACCAGTGCGCTCAACGGGGCACCATCTTCAGCGGGAAGTTCGACAATCTCATCCTTGTGCGGATCAATTCCCTTGACTGGGGGAATATCTGCCGGAGATGGCAGGTAGTCGATGACGGCATCCAGGATAGGTTGAACACCCTTGTTGCGCAAAGAACTTCCACAAAATATGGGAGTGGCTTTGTTGTTGATGACTGCATTCCTAAGGCTTGATTTAAGTTCCTCGAGGCTGATCTCGTCCCCTTCCAAGTATTTGACGGTCAGTGCATCATTCAACTCCGCAATTCGTTCCACCATGGTGTGGTGGGCGTCATCTGCAGAAGCCTTAAGATCGGCAGGGATCGCAGTTTCACGCGGGTCCTGCCCCATCTCATCTTCCCAGTAAATGGCTCTCATTGAAAGAAGATCAATAACACCCTTGAAGGCTGATTCGCTTCCAATAGGCAATTGCATTGCGATTGGTTTGGCACCTAATCGCAAGCGAATGGATTCGATCGTTCGCTCGAAAGAAGCACCGATCCGATCCATCTTGTTCACGAAGCAGATGCGGGGAACGCCATAACGGTCAGCCTGACGCCAAACCGTTTCGCTTTGAGGTTCAACTCCCTGGACTGCGTCAAAGATCACAACTCCTCCATCCAACACGCGCAACGAGCGTTGGACTTCAGCGGTGAAATCTATATGACCGGGAGTGTCAATGACATTGACCTGGTAGCCTTTCCATTCGGCGGATACAGCCGCGGAAACAATTGTAATCCCGCGTTCACGTTCCTGAGCCATCCAGTCTGTGACTGTTGTCCCATCATCCACCGAACCGATGCGGTGAGTCTTACCGGTATAGAACAAGATACGCTCGGTGGTGGTAGTTTTACCAGCATCGATGTGAGCGATGATCCCGATATTGCGATACTTGTCCAGTGGATGTTGCCGTGCCATTAACTACTATTCCTTTATTAAAGTACAGAAAGATACAGATCAAATACGGAAATGTGAAAATGCCCGGTTCGCCTCTGCCATTTTGTGACTTTCTTCGCGTTTGCGGATGGCTGCACCTTCATTCTTGGCGGCATCCATCAATTCGTCTGCCAATTTTTCAGCGAAAGACTTACCGCTTCTAGCCCTGGCAGCAGCCAAAATCCAGCGAATCGCCAGGGCAGTCCGACGGTAAGTCGGTACTTCCATGGGGACTTGATAAGTTGCACCACCCACACGGCGAGGCCTTACTTCCATAACAGGGGCTACATTCTTCATGGCGGAATCGAATACTTCGACCGGGTTCTTGCCATCACTGCGGCTGCTGATTATGTCCATTGTGTCATAGACGATATGTGTGGCGACACTTTTCTTGCCGCGGCTCATAATATGGTGGATCATTACCTGCAAGGTAACATTGTTGTAACGAATATCCGGGGGGGTCTTACGATTTTCGGGTTTTGCTCTACGCATGCCAGTACTCCATTCGAATTATTACTTGCCCATTCCTATTTTGGGCGCTTGGCGCCGTATTTTGAGCGACCTTGCTTGCGCTTGGCGACACCGGTTGTGTCCAACGATCCACGCACAATATGATATCTTACGCCAGGAAGATCCTTTACACGACCGCCACGCACCAGGACAACGGAGTGCTCCTGGAGTTGATGACCTTCGCCAGGGATATAGGCAGTCACTTCCAGACCATTCGTCAATCGCACGCGGGCGATCTTGCGCAGGGCTGAATTTGGTTTCTTGGGTGTCATGGTACGCACCACGGTACAAACACCGCGCTTTTGAGGGGCACCTTTTTCCTGGCGTACCCGGCGTTGTTTGTTTGAATTCAAGGTATACAACAAAGCAGGTGCTTTACTCTTCACCCGTTTTGTATGACGACCTTTGCGGATCAATTGATTTATTGTGGGCACTTTCGCCTCCGGACAAGATCTCGAAAAATGATTACGACGATTTTCAATAAGCGAGGCCATCAACCTAAATGACCTGATGGCCTCAACTTTGTTATTGACGATGGTTAATGCGAAGCATCAACCCTTTTAGGCAACGAACCAAGATTTTATCATACGGTACGAGCATCGTCAAGGAGATTTCTAAAATTGATTCAACCGTTCACCCAAACCCAGCAAACCGGTCTCGAATTTGGGGGGGTGGATCTTTTCTTCGTCTTTACCAAATCTGATAACTTCACCGCCATCTGAGACGGCTTCCACTGCCAGACCCAGACTCTGCAGCTCCTTGACCAGTACCCTGAAGGAAGCAGGAATACTTGGTTCCTCGATCTGCTCACCCTTTACGATCGCTTCGTAGGTATTTACACGACCCTGGACATCATCCGATTTGACGGTAAGCATCTCCTGGAGCGTGTAAGCGGCACCATACGCCTCCAACGCCCAGACTTCCATTTCGCCGAATCGTTGACCGCCAAATTGTGCCTTGCCACCCAGAGGCTGTTGGGTCACGAGGCTGTAAGGTCCGGTGGAACGTGCGTGGACTTTATCTTCCACCAGGTGGTGTAATTTCAAGATCGTCATAACTCCAACTGTAACGGGCTGGTCATAAGCTTGGCCAGTTTTTCCATCCCGCAACCATTGCTTGCCGAGGGTTGGGATCGGACTGCCACTGATGAACATGACCTGCTGTGCGACTTCGTTCAATTTCTCATCAGGCACTTCATCCCTGCCATGATCATGCAACCACATGTGTAAACAAACCTGGATCGCGTTCTGGTCCCGATCCAACCTTTCCTGCAGATCTACCGTGCGCTTTAAGAAGATCTTATCCGGATCATGCCCGTGATCGCGCAACCATTCCTGCGAAGTGGTATAACGAGCATAATCGATATCAGAGGTTAAGCGATAGACATCATAATTACGTGCGCCGAGCCATTCTCCCAGATAAAGACGACGGACTTCATTATCGTCTTCGATTGTGGTTGGATCATATTCCGCTTGCTTCAGCCAATCCCAGGCAGTTTGCCCGGTCTCCTTCCAAGCCTGGTCAATGATCCATGAGCGAGCCAGTTCGGCTTCGATCTCGATCTCCCTGGCTCCATCAAATACGGGGGTGACAGCCCGGAAACCCATCTGTTTTGCAGCCCAACCCAGGTGTACTTCCAGAACCTGACCGATGTTCATACGACCCGGAACACCCAATGGATTGAGGATGATCTCGACAGGTGTTCCATCATCCAGGAAGGGCATGTCCTCGGCAGGGACAACACGGGAGACAACACCTTTATTTCCATGACGACCAGCCATCTTATCTCCGGCAGTGATCTTGCGGCGCTGGGCGACAGAGACTCTTACCATGGTATCCACGCCGGCAGACAAATCTGCATTATCTTCCCGGGTGAAAACGCGCACATCCACGACCTTGCCGCGTTCGCCATGAGGCATACGCAAGGAGGTATCTTTAACATCACGTGATTTCTCACCAAAGATCGCCCTCAATAAGCGTTCTTCAGGCGTCAACTCTTTTTCACCCTTGGGAGTGATCTTTCCGACCAGGATGTCATTGGGTCCCACTTCTGCACCTACACGGATAATCCCGTTTTCGTCGAGGTCTTTTATGGCTTCCTCGCCAACATTGGGAATATCACGAGTGATCTCCTCCGGTCCCAATTTCGTGTCCCGAGCTTCAACTTCGTGTTTTTCGATATGGATCGAGGTGAAGCGGTCCTCCTGCACCAGGCGGTCAGAGATCAAAATCGCATCTTCGAAGTTGCCACCTTCCCAGGAAAGGAAAGCGACGACCACATTTTGTCCCAATGCCAGTTCACCACTTTCTGTGGAGGACGAGTCCGCGATGATCTCACCTTTCTTGATCACCTGCCCCTTCACAACCGCAGGACGCTGGTCTATGCAAGTGCTCTGATTGGAGCGCTGATATTTCCGAAGATTATAAGTTCGTGTTGTGCCGTCTTTTTCCCGAATGACTATGGACGAACCAGTCACGGAGATCACATCACCGTCTTTCTCGGAGACAACCACCTGACCGGAATCCCGGGCGGCATTATATTCCATGCCCGTTGACACCAATGGGATCTCAGGACGGACCAGTGGAACCGCCTGAGTCATCATGTTCGAACCCATCAGTGCCCGGTTGGCATCATCGTGCTCCAGGAACGGAATGAGCGCGGCGCTGATTCCCACTACCTGGTGAGGGGCAACATCCATGTAATCCAGACTTTCAGTACCACGGAAATCAAAACCGGAGTGATAGCGAACGGAAACTCGATTGCCTTCATATTCCCGATATTCATTCAATGGGGCATTTGCTTGTGCGATGACAAATTTGTCCTCAGCATCGGCAGATAAATACTCAACCTCTTCGGAAACAAAGGGAACTACTGAAATATCCTTTTTTTGCTTGGCGATAATTTTTAAGTCCTTACCAGACAAACGATGATCGGATTTTATGACCACTCCCCCGCTCTTTGGGTCCAAAAGGTCATCTTTTAAAAGTCGATTTTCAAGACGGGGATCATCAGCGGCAAGGTGCTTGACGACTCGTCGATAAGGAGTTTCGATAAATCCATATTCATTGACACGGGCAAAGGAAGCCAGGCGACCGATCAAACCGATGTTTGGACCTTCCGGCGTTTCAATGGGACAGATGCGACCATAATGGGAGTGGTGCACATCGCGGACATCAAACCCGGCGCGTTCACGACGAAGACCACCCGGACCCAATGCAGAAAGGGTGCGCTTGTGACGCAGCTCAGCCAACGGGTTGGTTTGATCCATGAATTGGGACAACTGGCTGGAGCCGAAGAATTCACGCAGGGCGGCAACCACCGGGCGGATATTCACAAGTGTGACCGGCGAAAGTTGTTCCTGATCACGTATGGACATTCTTTCCTTTATCACTCGTTCCATCCGACGTAAACCTATGCGCAGTTTATTTTGAATCAATTCACCCACCGTTTTTACCCGGCGGTTACCCAGGTGATCGATATCATCAGCGTGCTCAACTCCATTGTTAATCAGGATCATGCGCCGGATCAAGCGGACAATGTCTGACTTGGTTATGGTGCGATGGGCGATGGGAACTTCAAGATCCAGTTTTTGATCCAATTTGTACCGACCCACACGTTCCAGGTCATAATGCCGCTGATCGAACAGCTGTTCTTCAAGGAACTGGCGGGCATTATCCAATGTCGCCGGGTCGCCTGGTCGCATTCGTTTAAAGAATTCGATCAGGGCAGCTTCAGCAATCGACAATCCACCTGACAGGTCCCATTCAGGTTCCTGACGCAGGGTCGTGGCAATGAATAATCGTTCGGGATTATTATCGATATCTTGAAACAGACCCAACAGTTCTTCGTCGGAACCTGTGGTTAATATATCCTTGGTGATGCCGTCATTTACCATGGCAAGGGCACGTAAAAAGACAGTGATCGGGACAGTGCGCTTGCGATTGAATTTTAAAATGATGTAATCGCTTTTTCGTGTCTCGAACTCCATCCATGCTCCGCGGTCCGGGATCAGTTTTGCCATGGCAAGAGAACGCCCGGTGGCACGGTCCAATGGGGCTTCAAAATAGACACCTGGCGAGCGGATCAACTGGGATACGACCACTCTCTCCGTTCCATTGATGATGAAGGTGCCTTTTTCAGTCATTTCAGGGAAATCACCCAGGAAGATATCCTGTTTGATAGGCTCAGGGACATCCGGGCCAGCCAACAGGACAGATACATACATCGGACGGGCAAATGACAAATCACGCTCGACGCATTCCTCGATGGTATGCTTGGGTTCTCCAAACCAGTACTGAAGATCCCATTGTTTTGCTTCGGGGCTGCGGCTGGGAAAATACAGCTTCATTCCCTTGTTGTAAGATTCGATCGGTGATATTTCGTGCAAAAGGTCTCCCAGACCTTCTTTCTTTAAACGTGAAAACGAGTCAAGTTGTATTTCGATTAAATTGGGAAGATCAAGTTTAACCGGGATACGCGCGTAACTCATGCGGGGCAGGACAGATGCCATTTCTTTCTCCTGAACAAGATGGATGTAACCAGGGTAAATAAAATCATGCCGCGCGCCACCCTTCTAGCGGCAGTAGCACGGTAGGCAAACGAACAAATATTATACCGAAATGTCCCAGAACGGTCAAGGATAACATGAAATTGAATCCATGAAAAACCTTACAAATCCAACTTGCAATTCAACGACTTCCCTTTCAGTTATTATTTGCGGCCTACCGGTCCCTTTTCATTATTTTCACAAAAAATTAATCTACCGACCGGTCGGTTGTTTATTAATTTTGGGATATACGATATAATTGATTCGACCGTCGGAGAACAGGCATGGATTTTTCCCTTTCCACTGAACATAAAATGACCCAGCGGATGGTGCAAGATTTCGCCCAAAAGGAAATTCTGCCCATCATCAAGGAATATGACCGCAAACAGGAACCCATCCCGTTCGCTTTGCCCCGTTTGGGTGAGCTGGGGATACTGGGTATCTGTTTCCCCGTACGTTATGGCGGGCAGGGAATGGATTTCATCTCCCTGGGGCTCGCTTGTGAGGAGTTGGAGGCGGCGGATACCAGCCTGCGGGTCGCCATGTCCGTCCATGTTGGATTATGCGGTCTCACACTTTTGCAATGGGGAAGTGAAGAACAGAAACAAAAGTTCTTAATCCCCCTGGCAAAAGGAAAGAAACTCGGTTGTGGTGCTTTCACGGAACCTGGCATGGGATCGGATATTGCTTCCATGCAAACGACTGCCAGACGGGAAGGGGACATCTACCGATTTAATGGCGAAAAAATGTGGATCTCCCTGGCAAGCAAAGCGGATCTGGCCTTGGTGACCGTGCGAACGAATCTCACAGATTCCCAACCGTCAAACAGGCTTTCCACTTTCATCGTCGACCTGAATTCTCCCGGGATCACGCGTGGAGATATTCATGGCAAGCTGGGTGTGCGCGCCGGCTCAACCGGATGGATCAATTTCCAGGATGTGCTTGTACCTGCCGAAAACCGAATTGGTGAAGAAGGGGAAGGGTTTATGATCACCATGTCTGCATTTGATCATGGACGATACACGGTCGCTTCAGGTGCAACGGGCATTGTGCGGTCTGCCCTGTCAGCCAGCGTACGCTATGCCAAGGAACGCTCTGCTTTTGGCAAACCCATCTCTTCGAACCAACTCATCCAGGAAAAGATCGCAAGGATGTCCCAGGATTATGAGATCGCGCGCCTGCTCTACCTGCAAGTCGGCTGGCTGAAGAACCAGGGAGTGCGCAGCACGCTGGAGACATCTTACGCCAAAAAATTCGCAACCGAGGCTTCTTTCCGGGCAGCGGATGATGCCATCCAGATCCACGGAGCATATGGTTATTCTGATGAATATGATGTTGAACGGTATTTGAGAAATGCTCGCGGTGCGATCATTTATGAAGGCAGTTCGGAGATCCAGACACTCATACAAGCCGGCTATGCTCTCGGAGAACGAAAACAGAAACCATTGCGCTGTGAGATGCCTGCCTATGATCCTGTTTTCTGGCAGAGTATTGATTAGCGCGTAGCTTATAGAATATTTTTCTTAACACCATTCAATCATTAATTTCATTAAAAGGAGGCAATTTTGAAAATCGTCGCATGCATCAAACAAGTTCCAGACTCAGCAGCCAAAGTTGTTGTTGAGAATGGACGCATTTCCTGGGGGGATGCCCCATTGGTCATCAATCCCTGGGATGAATTTTCTATTGAAGCCGCGCTTCAATTAAAGGAGAAGCATGGCGGAACGGTCACGGTAATAAGTGTTGGAGGGGAAAATGATAAGGAAGCCATCAAGTATGCCCTGGCAATGGGTGCTGACGATGCCATACTGATCACAGACCCAACCCTGGCAGGAGCGGATACACAGGCGATCGCACAGGTGCTGGCAAGTGCGATTCTAAAAATTGGTGGAGTCGAGGCAGGTTTCTTCGGTCGACAGGCTATCGACAACGATTCGGGTCTGACCCCGGCTCAAACTGCACGCCTGCTCAACTGGCCAGCCCTGACCCTGGCGGCGGTGATCACCTATGATGGAAGCAGAATAAGAGTTGAACGATCGATCGAAGAAGGTCGTCAATCTGTTTCAGCTAATCTGCCGGTGGTCATCAGCCTGGTCAAAGATTACGGCGAACCCCGATATCCTTCCTTCATGGGTATCCGCAAAGCTGCCCGGGCTGAGATCCCAACCTGGTCACTGACAACTCTGGGAATCACTGCACCTGCCCCAGTCATATCCTGGCCGGAGATCATGAATCCACCCAGCCGGGAGGTCGTTTGTGAGATCATCAGTGGCGGCACTCCTGATGAAATTGCTGAAACCTTGGCAGATAAAATTCTAGCAGAGAAGGTCCTATGAAAATCTGGGTATATATTGACCATTTCAAAGGTAAAGCCCTGCCGGCATCCTGGGAAGTTGTTGGTGCCGGGAAAAAACTGGGTACTGTAGCAGCCCTCATCTTTGGCCAGAATGTCGAAGCCCTTGTAAAAGACGCTTTTGAGCATGGTGCGGATGAAGTCCTGCTTGCGGATGACGCCTCCCTGGCAGATTACTCTGCTGAAGTTTTCAGCGCCAATCTTGCCACCCTGGCAACTTCAGGTTCACCGGATATTATTATGTTGCCAACCACCACTCGTGGTCGTGAAATTGCCGCCATGGCTGCCATCGACCTGAAAACTGGTGTCATGGTGGATGGAATAGCCATCGAACTGCAAGGTGACCGCCTGATGGTGACACGCCCGATCTATGCCGGCAAGCTTTTGGTTAAAGAAACCTGCTCAACCAAACCACAAATCGTCACACTGCGCGGCCGTGCATTCCCAAAACCAACTCCAGAACCCGGGAAGACCGGAACACTTACCAAGGTCACACCGATATCAGGCGGGGAACTAAAGACCAAAGTGGAAGGTTACTCCACATCTGATTCTGGGGTCAGCCTTATCGATGCGAACGTGATCGTTTCTGGTGGACGTGGTGTTTCAAACAATCCAGCCCTGACACCTCCTGCCGGGTTGGATGAAAAGCAGGCTGAGATCTGGCGCGCCCAACAAGGCTTCACACTGGTCAAAGAACTTGCATCCGTGCTCGGTGCTGCCGTAGGCGCAAGCCGTGCAGCAGTGGATGCAGGCTATGTCCCTTACTCTCACCAGGTCGGTCAGACTGGGAAAGTCGTTTCCCCCGACTTGTATATCGCCAATGGAATATCCGGTGCGATCCAGCACCTGGCAGGGATGCGAACATCCAAGGTCATTGTAGCGATCAACAAGGATGCAGATGCACCCATCTTTAAAATGGCTCGCTTTGGTGTGGTTGGTGATCTCTTTCAGATCCTGCCTGCATTGACAACCGTATTTAAAAAGCGATTGGGTAAATGATCTTCATATGGAGAAAGTAAATTGATATTCTGACAAGAACGGGCTTGAAATAAGCCCGTTCTTAATTCTAATCATTATTCAACATTATCAATCCTGATCATCAATTCACTGCAATCCCCTTACCATCCTAATGGATGTTATGTGGATGATATTTCCTTGACATTTCCATCAAAGAGCGTATAATCCCCGTTGAAAATCTTCGCTTTTCCATCCAAGATGAAGGAAGTTATTAAGAGGTATTATGCCTGAAACTGAAAAGATCACCATTAACATGGGAGCAGTGGATCTGGGTAAGATCGATCTATTGGTGCAGGAAGGCAGCTATACAAATCGAACGGATTTTATTCGTACAGCCATTCGCAACCAGATAGAAAAACACACTTCCGAGATCCAGCAATCTGTTGCCCGAAATTCCTTCCTGATCGGTGCTGTTATTTACAGTCGTACTGATCTGGAACGGTATAAAAATAAAGGGGAAAAACTCAATCTCAGAATGATCGGTCTTCTTCACTTTCAAAATGATATCAGCCCTGAGCTGGCGTTAGAAGTGATCGAATCCATCCAGGTTCGCGGTATTTTTCAGGCGAGTGAAGAGGTAAAGAAAGCCCTGGCAGGCAGAATGAAAATTTGAAAAAAGAACGAAAATAATTGGTGAATCATGAAAGACAATTCTGCGAACATAGATATCCCGGAAAACTGGAAATCCAAGTTCTTCACAGTTTGGACCGGGCAGGCATTTTCCCTGGTTGGCAGTTCAATGGTCCAATTTGCCCTGGTGTGGTGGCTGACCAAGGAAACCGGATCGGCGACGATCCTGGCAATGGCGACCCTGATCGCACTGCTGCCCCAGATCATCCTGGGACCATTTGCCGGGACCTGGATCGATCGGGTTAACCGGAAAAAGGTCATGATCATTGCGGATGGTTCCATCGCCCTGGCAACGCTTATTCTCATATTTATCTTCATTATTGGTCGTCAGAATGTGTGGATTATTTTTACTATTTTGTTGATCCGATCAGCTGGAAGCACATTCCATTTCCTGGCTATGGAAGCCTCCACATCCCTGATGGTTCCAAAGCAACAACTGGCGCGAATCGCCGGCTTGAACCAGACATTGGGTGGCATCATCACTATCATTTCTCCACCGCTGGGTGCATTACTGATCACGATCTTTCCAACCCAGGCAGTCCTGGCAGTGGATGTGGTCACGGCAGCAATTGCCATCACAACCCTGGTGATCATCCCCATTCCACAGTCGGCTCAGATCCTGGGGCAATCCGATGGCACTTTGCAAAAAACATCCTTCAAGGCAGATATGCAGGCAGGTTTTAAATATATGCGAGATTGGCCTGGATTGCTGGCAGTTGCCATCCTGGCGATGCTGATCAATTTTCTACTCACACCGGCAAGTTCGCTCATGCCGCTGATGGTCACGAAAGTCTACCATGGTGCCGCGCCACAATTGGGATTGCTGGATTCGATATTTGGTGTGGGGGTTATTGTGGGGGGGTTGGTTTTGAGTGCCTGGGGTGGATTTAAGAAGAGGATCCTGACCTGCATGATGGGTATCATTGGCATTGGAATCGGGATTCTCATTTTTGGCGTGCTGCCTGCACATCTATTTTACCCGGCTCTCACAGGGATCTTTCTATTAGGCTTCATGCAAGTTTTCGCCAATGGTCCACTGAATGCAATATTTCAAGGCAGTGTTGACCCCAGCATGCAAGGACGGGTGCTTTCGCTCGTTGGAGCCGGAGCGACAGCCATGTCACCCATCAGCCTGCTGGTGGCAGGTCCAATCGCAGACCTACTGGGTATCCGAAGTTGGTACTTGATCGGTGGTGTATCCTGCATCCTGGCGGCGTTGGTGGCATTATTCATTCCGGCTGTCATGACCATCGAAAGCAACCAGCAGAATGTTGTCAATAAACAAGCAGTGGATGTGGAAATCCCTTCTGAACAACAAACGGATCAACCAGGGTAGAAAACTCGAATTAGTATGAGTTTATTAATCACCGGGATTATTGCTATCATGACACTTGGTACAGGTCGCTGATTTCAAATTCACTGTATGACAATCCCGGCAGGAAGCACCCTCGTGGTTAATATTAATTGAAGGATGTTGTCCATTGAAGGTAGCAAACCAATTGCTGGTGCCATGGCAGACTGCGCAATCCGTCCCAAAACTTCCGGCATGCCAGGCTGGTTCCCCATGACAACTGAAACAGACTGGCGAGGTATTCTTAATACTATTGTTGGAGTGACATGCAGTGCATGCCAGGTTCAAGTGAGCCCCTGTAAGCGGAAAACCACTTAAGGCATGGTCAAATGTCGCCGGGAGCCAGCCGGAGGTAGTATGGCAAGCGCCACAATCCGTTCCAAACCTGCCAGCATGGGAGTCGTCCTTTACATGACAGGCGAAGCAATTGACCGGTGTCCCCTTGAATACATTATTAACATGACAGTTCGCGCAAAGAACTCCAAGGTGTTTTCCAGTCAATGGAAATGCTGATAAAGTGTGATCGAACGTGGCTGGTTTCCAGCCATTGGTCGAATGGCATGCTTCACAATTTGATCCGTAACTGCCCTTGTGTGCATCGTCTTTGGAGTGGCAGGAGGCACAGGCTGTGGGTGTGCCCAGATATTTCGCATTAACATGGCAACTGATGCAATCCACATTAATATGCTCCCCTTCCAATTTAAAACTTGCCAGGTTGTGATCGAATTGGGCTGGTATCCACCCGGAAGGTTGATGACAATCCCCACAAAAGAGACTGATCCTGGGTGAATGATTATTGTCTTTTAAATGGCAATCCACACATGCTTGCGGGGTTGATCGCAGATCTGTTCTTGAACGGGCGGCAGGATGACACTGAGTGCAGAGCGCTTCACTATGTTTGCCGATGAGCTTGAATGGATAAGCATCATGTTGAAATAATTTCCCATACGTTTCAAGACCATCGTGGCAAGCCAGGCAGTTGGAACCAAAAACGAGATTATGATCGTTCATATACCTGGCATCTTTTTGCAGATGGCAGGAGGCACAAATTTCCTGACTGAAATTCTTCAACCCGGATGGATGGCATTCGAGGCAGATCACTGAGAGATGAGTATTTAGGGAAAAACCCAAAGGATCATGTGGAAAATTAATCCCGTTCAACATTGTAAGCGGAGATGTCGGACCTCGGTGCTCAGGGTGGCATTTCCGGCAGGCCAGAGATAAATTATTTTCAAAAAGGATCCCATGCAAACTCGAGCTTGCCTGTAATTGGAAGGTTATGTCCACATGGCATTGCCTGCAAAGATCATCCATATGGACGGGATTCCATGGTGCGGGATGGCACATCGAACATTTATTCCCGATCTCAGCATGGGAATAATAACCACCCAGTGGTTCGCCTGTTTTGTTGTTCAACCCTCCCGGGCTGAATAAACCATTTCCTCTGGTTAAGATATAACCAGCCAGAATGATCAAAGTTAATAATGCAGATAATATTCCACTGTTCGTTATAAATCCAAACCTTTTTTTCACAATTATTATCCAATTATTTTGGGCACGCAAACAAAAGGGTTTCCTAATAGAATGAAGCTTAAGTGCGGATCAGGGGTACTGAAAAAAGAGGGGAAATGGCGAAGAGCCAGATCGACATGAATCTTTACATTCCAATCAACAACCATCCAGGCAGTTCCAGACAAATTTACTATTCTTGTTTATTCCTCTGTTTCCACGCCATCCAATGATCCACCACAATATTTCCAAGAGAACCTTCGGTTTGCAAAAGCCGGTCATGGATCTGGCTGATATTCACCTGGTTTAATATCAATTCCTTTAATGGCCGCGATAAAGTCTGATCCCCCATGACAAGCGCTCCAACCAGGGTAGTCTCTCCGATCAACAAGCGGACATGGTTGACATCTGAACCAGATCTCAATGCAATGGCATTGGGCAATTGACGGAAAGTCTCACTATCGCCGCGGGCAATATCCAACATATCCGCATCGGTGATATCTCCTCCAACCATTCCGATGATAGTGGTCGTAATTCCTGCCAGACGGGTGACATTATAGGCTATCTCTTTTCGGTAGGTCTTTCTTTCTCCGGCCATATTCAAACCTGCAAAGAATCCTTGTTCCCGGGCAGGATTCCATAAACTATCCAAAACATAACGTTTTGAAAGAGGATCATAGACCTGGGCAACATCTCCTGCGGCATAAATATCGACCTGATCTGTCTGCAGGAATTCATTGACCAAAATTCCACGGTCGATGGCGCATCCAGCGGATTGAGCCAGGGAAAGACGTGGTTTTATTCCGACCGCATAACCAACAACCTGGCATTTAATGGTCTCCCCTTTATTCGTAACGACACCTGTCACTCGACCTTTTTTACCGATCAGCATGGTAGCTTCGGTTTGATAATGGATTCGCACACCCTCTTCATGCAGTTTTTGCTCAACAATGTGTGATTCATCTTCATCCAACACATTGCTCCAATAACGGTTCCCACGCAGAAAATAATGGACCCTGACCTTCTGTGCTGCGAGTCCTTCCACCAATTCCAGGGCTGTGATACCTCCACCGATCACAACCGCGGATCTGGCTTTTTTCCCGAGCTCTCGTATTCGTTGAGCATCCTTGAAATCATCCAATTTAACAACACTTTCCAGGTCGGATCCCGGGATCTTCATGGGAGCAGCCACGGAACCTGTTGCGATCAACAAACGATCATAATTCAGGACCCCACTCCCGGTAACTTCGATCTGATGCGCGTTAGGGATAATGCGGATTACATGCCCTTTAATGTTGCGGATATTGGCGGTCAACCAATCGCGCTGGGATCGTGGAAACAATCCGTGATCTGGTAATTCACCACTCAGATAGAAAGCCAGACCTGGACGTGAATAGAAACCGCCTGGATCATCACTGACCACTACTATTTCACCAATGGCATCTTTTGAACGGATCGCCTGGGCAGCCGCCACTCCTGCAACCCCTGTCCCAATGATCAGATATCGCATGATTTAGCAATCTCCAAGTTTCGATTAACTCTTGAATTCTAATGTCTTTATAATGAGGAACACACCTTCACACATTATGCACCAGATCCCAAAAATCAAATGATCATGAAATTCATTTCCGACGCTTCAATTTCATAGAATAATTTTTCAAGATCCCCCCTGGAACAAGGATCTGATTCAAGATAGCCTTCGTTTAATTGGCAACCAATTATGGATTTTCACCAGGAGAGAGACCATCGATCGAAAAAGGAAATTTAGGATATTAGTGTATGCGGTCATATTACTAGACCTGATGGTCACCTGGTTTTGATATTCACTTAATTTTCCTAATTGTTGAATGACCTTCCTGCTGTCATGTGTCAACTCCAATTTCTGTTATAAAAGCCGTTTTGGTTAAATCTTCTCATAACTCTTACTTAATAGGTTTTATCAATTATTTGGTTTGTTGCTGTCATGGCATTTCAAGCAAGAAAAGCTACCCACATTCACGGCATGACAATCTTTGCAGGATGCGCCCTGGTGGTTGACAGGATTAATTCCATCATAGGTCTTGTGATTGGGATAGCCAGCATTCCAATTGCTGGTGGTATGACATTGCGCACAAGCTGTACCAAAGAAACCTGCGTGGAAGGAAGGTTCAGCATGACAGGCTGAACAAGCGGTCGGGGTTCCTTTATAGACTCCGTTCGCATGGCAATTGGTACACTGCACATTCAAATGTGCACCGGTAAGTTTAAAGATCGATAAGTTATGGTCAAAGGAAGCAGGCAGCCAGCCAGAGGTAGTATGACAGGAGGCACAATTGGTACCCAAACTGCCATTGTGCGCATCTTTTGAAGCATGACAGGCGAAACATGTTGTTGGAGTTCCTTTATAAACACCATTGATATGGCAATTGGTGCAACTGACACCGATGTGCTTACCGGTCAATTTAAAGGAGGATAAGTTGTGATCGAAGGTGGCTGGCAGCCAACCGGAGGTGGTGTGGCAGGAAGCACAATTGGTTCCCAGGCTACCATTGTGTTTATCATTGGAAGCATGACAGGCATAACAGGTAGTCGGTGTGCCTTTATAAACACCATTGATATGACAACTGGTGCAACTGACACCGATGTGCTTACCGGTCAATTTAAAGGAAGATAAATTATGATCAAATGAGGCAGGCAGCCAGCCCGAGGTGGTGTGGCAGGAAGCACAGTTGGTTCCATAACTGCCGTTATGCTTATCATTGGAGGCATGACAGGCATAGCAGTTGGTTGGAGTTCCCTTGTAAACACCGTTTTTATGGCAACTGGTACAAGTAACGCCAATGTGCTTCCCGGTTAATTTAAAGGAAGACAAATTGTGATCAAATGAGGCTGGCAGCCAACCCGAGGTGGTGTGGCAGACCGCACAGTTGGTTCCATAACTACCGTTATGCTTATCGTTGGAGGCATGACAGGCATAGCAGTTGGATGGAGTTCCCTTGTAAACACCGTTTTTATGGCAACTGGTACAGGTAACGCCAATGTGCTTCCCGGTTAATTTAAAGGAAGATAAATTGTGATCAAATGAGGCTGGCAGCCAACCCGAGGTGGTGTGGCAGACCGCACAATTGGTTCCATACCTACCGTTATGCTTATCGTTGGAGGCATGACAGGCATAGCAGTTGGTTGGAGTTCCTTTGTAGACACCGTTCTTATGGCAACTGGCGCACGCTACACTGATATGTTTTCCGGTGAGCTTGAAGGAAGATTGACCATGATCAAATAATGCCGGCAGCCAACCGGAAGTGGAATGACATATGGAGCAATTGGTTCCAAAACTTCCTTGATGTTTGTCTCTGGAGACATGGCAGGCATAACAAGTAGTCGGGGTTCCTTTATATTCACCGTTTTTATGACAACTGGTACATGTCACATTGAGATGTTTTCCGGTGAGTTGAAATGAAGATAGGGTGTGATCAAAGGTGGCCGGTAACCAGGCTGAGGTGGAATGGCACGTTGAACAACTGGTACCAAAAGTGCCATTATGCTTGTCAATGGAGGCGTGGCAGGCATAACAAGATGCAGGAGTTCCTTTGTAAATACCATTGGCATGGCAATCCACACATTGGATTTTTATATGTGCACCCGTCAATTTAAATTTGGACAATGTGTGATCGAATGCAGCCGGGAGCCAACCCGATGTCGTGTGGCAAGTGGCACAATATTTACCAAAAGATCCCTTGTGCTTATCTACCAATGCATGGCATGTACTGCAGTTTACGGGGGTTCCTTTATATGTGCCATTTGAATGACAATTTTGACATGAAACCTGCGTATGTTTCCCATCCAACTTAAATGATGCCAGGTTGTGATCAAATCTGGCAGGCTTCCAACAATCGACAGAGTGACATGCGGCACAATTCGATCCCAACTGACCTTGATGAGCATCCGCCAGATTATGGCAGCTGGAACATTCTTTGGAAGTTCCGGGAAATATATTATTCAGGTGACAATTTTTACAGTCAACAAGGGCATGTTTGCCATCGAGTTTAAAATCCGCCTGATTGTGATCAAATTTTGCGGGTTTCCATCCTTCCGTTACATGGCAGACACCACAACTGGTCCCGAGGCTGCCGGCATGACTATCATCTTTCAGGTGACAGTCCACACAAGTCTGGTTGGTCGCCTGTAACTGGGAAATTGATCGTTGATCGACATGACACTGGGAGCATTGCAGATCGGAATGTTTCCCATTAAGGGGAAATGCGCTGTCATTATGGTTAAAAGCTTTGCCATATGTTTCCACACCATCATGACATGCCAGGCATCTTGGTCCAAATGAGGTTAGGTGGTTCTGGGTAAAAGATGGATCTTTTACCAGGTGACATGTGCCACAGATAACCTCATCCATGCGGGTAAAATCGCTTCCATGGCAATCTTTACAAGCGGTTTCGATCCGTAAAAAATTACCTTTATGTGCTCTAAGGGAAAACCTAAAGCCATCATGAGGAAAATTTAATTTTGCAAGAACTGTGATCGGGGAAGTTGGACCGTTGTGCTCAGGGTGACATAGGCGACAGGCGAGACCGGTATTATTCTTGAACAACGCACCATGCAAAGAGGCAGGATCCTGTTGCTGGATGGCGACATCCACATGACATTTCATGCAGTAATCAGACATGCCTGTTGAGAACCATGGAGCGGTATGACATGCCCCGCATTTTCCGGCGATTTCTGCATGGGAGGTGACCCCACCCAAGGGAGGACCAACCTTATTATTCAAAGGTCCAGGGCTGAATAATTGTTCCCCACGCGTCAAAACCAACCCGCCCACGATCACCAGAGTCAAAATAGCCGAGATGAGACCAAGACCCGTCAGGAACCCAAGACGTTTATTCAAAATAGTTCCAGATGGATATTATCTGAACCCTGATAAGTGGAGATAGACCAGGAACAACCATGACATTATTCATTAGAATATGAACAAATCGATCTAATGTAAAAGGGTCGCATAATAGATGGCTGCTCCAATATGGATGAATGCTGCTGTGAATAATGCCATGCCAATGGGAATATGAATGGTGTGCCAGATCGCCAGCATTCTCCGCGTCCGTACAAGTGATCGAACCTGTCGCTGTAACTTCTCCCGTTCCTTCCTCAACTTTTTTAATCGTTCCCTGGTCCCTGCTCCAGTTTGCCCCTCTCTTTCCAACTTCATCACTTCAGAATCCATTCCCTGCATCGTCTGCTCGAGTACTGGTTTCTCCACTTCCATACCGTCGACTGTGCGCGGCACTGCAGTATAGATATAACGCCCCACAAAACCACTCACCACGATCACCAGGGTCATCAACATCACAGCCCCTGCCAGCCCATTGAATTTCCATGAACTGTGAAGGAGTACCATAAACGGTCCCACCAAACCGGTGAAGATGTGAAATTCCAACCAGTCGGACATCTTACCCCAACGAGCTGTGCGGCTGCGTTTTCTTAATGAATAAAACAGTTCGGTCATCAACATGAGCACAAATCCCAGCACCCCTACCATGTGCCCAAAGAATCCGCTGGCTGCAGGCACCTCTCGATTCCAGATCATCATCAATCCATAAATCCCCCCGATCAAAAGCATGCAGAGCAGTGCCAGCCACAATTCCTTATTTTTATACACTCTTGTTTCTCCAAACCTTCCAATCATTCAGCACGAAAGCTAACATGATCTATTAATGAACTTTAATCGATTTCCATTACAAAATGTCAATGGTTTCCCAACTTAATAAGAAAATCTCCAGGAAAACAATTTTCAACGTTTTGGAAAAGACGCTGAGGGACTGTTCGCCCGGAGATTATTCTAAAAAATCAATTTATGATCGGATTGGAAATATTCAACTTTTCAAAACGCAATACACCGCGTGGACAGCGATTGAGACATTCACCACAAGTCAGACAATTGCTGTCATATATTTGTGTACCTTCCCACACATGCTTGCGGATATCGATACCGATCGGGCAATTATAGGTACAGATGCCACATTGAACACACAGTTCCTTTTCGGTGACAACCAGCCCGATGGATAACGCGGTCAAGCGATTCGTTTCAATTTCAAAAAATTCTTTAAAACCCATTTACATTCCTTAAAATTATTTTTCGATCAGGCATTATACTATACGTTGCGGATAAATCTTACCAAATTAGTTGACAATTATGTAAGTATATTTATTGATACCGATCCAACAATCGAACCGGTATCATACCAGAAGAATATCACTCACATCCATGTGGAAGCAAGTGACCCATTGGTAGGGGATGGTATGGTGCTCAGTTTGTGCGGGGAGAAAGCATCTTTTCGGGTTGATCACCCTGATCCAGTTCCATGTATAACTGGTGAACCGAGCTCTCGACCATATTCTTCAACCGCAAGCGTTCCTTGACCGGTTGATTCAAAGGGCTGAACAGAAACGGACATCCGATCTTGGCTTTATGGGTCTCATGGACAGCCATTGGGTAAAACCCGAGCCTCTTTTGGGTGGTGGAATAGTACAATTCTCCCAAACGAAACACAGTTTTCTGGAATGGGTAGATCTTCTTCATAGAGTCTGTTCCGAGGATGGCATACTCAGGAAATACGAGCAGGTATTTCTCCTCCAGAAGCAACTCCAGGCTCTTTTCAAGTGTCCCATACAACAATTCCTGACCACCCAGGTAGGCAGGAATGCCCTGGATCGATCTCATTAAAGGAACAGTGATCTTCGTCAACCACCTGGAAAAAAACTTGCTGAAAGGAGGTTTAAGTTTTAGACGTGGTTCCACAAAGTCAGCACGGATGTACTCCGGTGCAAGGTCAGGGTCCACCATTTCCCCCACAACCCATGGATACATCCTGAATGGCAAGGAGCAGACCACTCCGATCGGACCGAGCGGGCCCAGGTGATTGGCAATAATCACCGCTGGACCTTTTTCAGGCAGGTTTTCATCCCCAAACAACTCCCCGCCCCAAATGAAAGCATCCAAACTCTTTACCAGCAGATGATACGAGAAATCATTCATCCGGAATGTCTCCCAGAACTGTGAACTTAATTCTGTGTCTGGTATTACATTACAACGAATTCATCCAAATTTCAAGTCAGCATCAGCCTGGACCTGTATTGCAAGGCTTCAGCCAGGTGCACGGACAGAATCAGTTCACTGCTTGCCAGGTCTGCGATCGTACGTCCGAGCTTCAGGACACGGTGATAGCCGCGTGCTGAAAGCTGCATCTGGCTCATGGCGGTTTTCATAAGGGATTGTCCAATATTATCTAAGGTGCAGAATTTCCGTACTTCTGCCACATGCATATCCGCATTGGTTGAGACGGTATCCAGACCTTCAAAGCGGAGGCGCTGGCGCTGGCGGGCTTGTTCCACACGCGATCTTACTTCTGATGAGGTCTCACCCATCCGGTTCTCGCTCAATTTTTCATAATCAACGCGCGGCACTTCGATATGAATGTCAATACGATCCAGCATCGGTCCGGAAATTCGTTTTTGATATTTCGTTACGATCATCGCCGAACAGGTGCAGGGTTTGATGGCATCGCCATAATATCCGCACGGGCAGGGATTCATGGCAGCCACCAACTGAAAATTTGCCGGGAAGGTCAGGGAGCCCTGTGCCCGGCTGATGGTGACGACCTTGTCCTCTATGGGCTGCCTGAGCACTTCCAGGACACGCGTTCCAAATTCTGGAAATTCATCCAAAAACAATACACCCCGGTGTGCCAGCGAGATCTCACCCGGGTGAGGCCAATTCCCGCCTCCCACCAAACCAGCGTGGCTGATGGTGTGGTGCGGGGAACGGAAAGGACGCTGTCGAAGCAGGGGAGTGTCAGATGGCAGCTGGTCTGCCACGGAATAAATTCGGGTTACATCCAACGCCTCGTCGATGGTCATTTCCGGCAGGATGCCAGGCAGAGCTCGCGCCAGCAGGGTTTTTCCAGAACCCGGGCTGCCTGTCATAAGTATGTTGTGACCACCTGCAGCTGCCACTTCCAGGGCACGTTTGACATGCTCCTGACCCTTCACCTCGCTGAAATCCGTCCTGACGGTGAGATCGGTCACCTGACTTTCTGTCTGAACATAGGGTGGAATTAACTTACGACCAGTCAGATGATTAAAAAGCGCAGCGAGCGAAGTTACGGGGATCACTTCGAGGTCTGGAAGGAGAGCCGCTTCAGATGCATCTGCGTAAGGGACGATGATCCGTTTGAAACCATTCTTACGGGCTGAGGCAGCCATGGGTAGGACGCCGCGCGTGTGCCTGACAGTCCCGTCGAGGGACAACTCCCCGACCACCAGGGTATCCGCAACACAACCTTGATCCAGGTAATCGGAATAGACCAGCACACCGACCGCGATCGGGAGATCATAAGAGGGTCCTTCCTTGCGGACCGAAGCCGGTGCCAAATTGACGATGATGCGCTTGCGGGGATAGGGGATGCCGGCGTTGCGGACAGCTGCCTGGACGCGTTCGCGGCTCTCTTGGATTGCGGCATCCGGCAGACCGACGATGGTCATTCCGGGCAGACCCTGACCGGTATCCACCTCCACCTCGACGATGACACCATCCAGACCGATCACTGCACAGGAAAAAACGCGCGCTAACATGTTGTTAGTTTAGAGGTGAACAGGGGAATAGTCAATAACATTTTATTAATTTGATCGCATTTTGGTGGTTAAAAGGGGTTGAACAACTTTAATCCTGTAGATCTGTATAGCTTATCACCTGGGATTGTTTTCCGATTTGGTGAATTCAACCTCCCAATCGGAGCCATAATTCAGGTTGTAGACCTGGCAAAGATTACCCTGATTGATGGCAACAGCCACTTTCATCAGTTCATTGTTGTAGATAATGACATCCCCTTTGGAAGTGTAACCAAATGATTTGTGGAAGAGAGCAATCTTATCCAGAACAACCTTGGTACCATGCCGGACCAGAATGTGTAGATGATCGCCATAAACGAACCCAGCCAGGGTGAACATGGATAGAGGAATATTAGTCCACAGATTCCCAAAATTTGGATCATTGATCTCAAAGTTCCCAGATACCTGACCGAAACCCAGGGAAGGTTCCTGAACTGGAAATGAGACGATATCGTCGGTAGAGTATTCAAGTCCGACTTGTTCATAAGAGATAATTCCACTCGCCAGCCTGGCAGCACAAAACCCGAATAGATCCCTGCCATGGAAGACACTGACCCCCTCGTTATCCTTGCCGCGAAGGCGGTTGATGGTTTCGTCGATCTCACGGATGCTTGTGATCCCCACCTCTTTTTTTAGATGTGTAAGGGTGCCATTATCCGGGGTGACAACAAAATAGCCATCCTTGGTTAGGGCAACACAAGCCTTGCGAGAAGTACCCACACCCGGATCGACCACAGAGACGAATATGGTGCCCGCAGGCCAGAAGCGCATGGATTGCCAAAGACGGTACGAAGCGCTCCAGATATCATATTGTGGGATTTCGTGAGTTCCATCGATGATCTCCAACTGGCGATCGACACTCTTGACCACTCCGTACATGGCGCAGACCGCCCCTTCCTTATATGTAAAATCTGTCTGAAACACCAGGATAGGTTTCATAATTGCCTTCTTATATGAAAGGATTGTAGAAGCGACTATGATTGATGAAAACAGAAACACATACTGTAAGGATGAGGATCAGTAATGAAACCAGGATAGCAATGTAGTCCAAGTGTGCCAGTTTTTTGGAGGTGTACCAAGTGCGGGTCTTTCCCTTGGCAAAACCACGCAGATCCATGGCATTACTTATCAGTTCGATCCGGTCCAGAGATGAAAAGATCAACGGGATAATGATCATGAGGGCGTTTTTTAAGCGATCAAAGACCCTTGCTTTGCTAGACATGTCCAGACCGCGGGCTTGCTGAGCCAGACTGATGTCATGATAATCCATTTGAACATCTGGGAAATAGCGCAGTGTGAGGGCAACAGCAAATGCCGCCTTATAATTGACGCCGACACCATTCAATGATGAAGCGAACTCGCTGGGGTTGGTCGTCAACAGGAATATCATGCCAAGAGGAATGACGGATGCATATTTAAAGAACTTGGTAACTTGATAGAAAAGCTGTTCCCAGGTGAGTTTTATGTGTCCAAAAAGAACTCCAAAGACATGCTGGGTGCCATAGATCGATGAGCCCTGCCCGGGGGAAAAGAAAAATGATATGACTGCATTGGTGATGAGGAAGATCAATACATAGATCACCATCAGACGGATCTGCGAAAATTTGATACGGGAGATGATAAGAATTACAATCGAAAAAACCATGACTCCCAGGATGACGCGAATATCATAAGAAAACATGACTCCAAAAGTAAGGAACAAAAAACACAGCAGTTTGGTAAACCCAGACAACCTGTGGATGGGAGTATCCACCAAGTTATATGAAAAAAGCTTTAACTTGACGTTCATGGATTCCTCAACCCGGTTTCATAATCTATAAAGCACTGCACAAAATCCGTCCCATTCTCGATCCCAGCCAGTTTTGCCAGGTGATACAAGGATGTCTCTTTCAGGTTCGCCTGGGAGATGACCTGCTCATCCGTCAGGACGATGGAAGCCAATGTGTCCGCGATCTTCCTGCCATCGGCAAGGACAATTGCCCGGGGGGTATATTCCAACATAAGGTGCATATCATGGGTGATCAGAATGATCGTGACCCCCAGTTTGTTGATCTCAACCAAGAATCTCATGATCTCGGTGTAATGGCGGAAGTCCTGTCCGGCAGTAGGTTCATCCAGAATCAAAATCCTGGGATCCAATACAAGGATGGAGGCAATGGTTACCCGTTTTTTTTGCCCGTAACTTAGGGCAGAAATTGGCCAATCTTTAAAAGGGGACAATCCACAAACATCCAAAACCTTTGCCACTCGACTGGTGATCTGGTCTTCTGGAATCTGCCTCAAGCGCAGACCCAGAGCCACTTCATCAAAGATCATTGGTTTTGAGATCATCTGATTCGGATTTTGCATGACGACCCCAATGATCTCTGCCCGTTCTTTGATCGTCCTGGATTGTAAATCCTGCCCACCATAATAAATGGTGCCACTATCCTGCTTTTCAAAACCGCAAAGTAACTTGGAAATAGTTGACTTACCAGCGCCGTTCTTTCCGATAATTGAAACCATTTCCCCTTCAATCAGGTTGAAACTGATATCAAACAGGACTGGTCGAATGCCATCATAGGAAAAGGAGACATTTTCCATATTAATGATGGATGAGTGTTTATTCATATAATTATCGGCTTTGATGGATCTGTGCCAGACTTTCAAGGCTTCCAAAGAATTGTCAATTCTAATGGAAGTTATATGCCCGGGGTGCATATCCCGTGTCACTTTGACACCGGCATATTTCAGGGCAGTGATGTACAACGGTTCCCGAACTCCGATCTGCCTCAGGATCGGGGATGAAACCAACTCATCCGCATTCATATCAGCAAGAATGCGTCCATCATTAATGACTATGATCCGATCAATATCACGGTGAAGTACATCTTCCAGGCGATGTTCAATGATAATGACAGTTTTTCCAGACTTGTTATGAATATCATCGATTATCTCAATGGCTGTCTTCCCGGTGGCAGGATCCAGGTTTGCCAGTGGTTCATCGAATAAGAGGATATCCACGTTATCGATCATGACCCCTGCCAGAGAGGTGCGCTGTTTCTGCCCTCCGGATAACTCAAAAGGTGAGGAATTAAGCAAAACCTGCATGTCAACCATGTGGGCGACTTTTTGAACCCGGTCGTGCATTTCCTGGTTGGACACATTGTCATTCTCGAGGGCAAAAGCGATATCCTCTCCCACTGTTAATCCCACGAACTGACCATCAGAATCCTGCAATACAGTTCCGATCATCTTTGATAGCTCAAAAATATTCAGGCTGGAAGTCTCATTCCCTTTTACCTTCAAGTGTCCATTGATCTCCCCTTTAAAGGCGAACGGGATCAAACCATTCAGGCAATGACCAATGGTGCTTTTACCGCTGCCACTCGGTCCAACGATCAGGATCTTCTCTCCAGGATATATCTTCAAGTTGATATCATGAAGGGTTGGTTCTGATTGACTATGGTATTTGAATGAAAAGTCTTGAAATTCGATTATGGGTTCATTATTCATTATGAAATTTTCTGATCAAGACCCAAAGGTTAATTTAATGTTCCTTGCGAAAATTCAATGGCATTATGATAGGTCTTCAACACATCGAGTTCACAGTTATTGTACTTTGTTTATCTCGCACTCATCGGAATTAATTCTCATTCCCCATACAAAAGCAAATGAGAACGGTGGCATATCCATCCGGGAAGACAAATTTCGAGCTGTTTCTCAATCGATGCTTCAAAATGCTATGCATAATAATTAAAGCCCAGACCAAGAAAAAAGGGTCTGAGCTTTAATTTCATCATATCCTGAGGCAGATTCTAACCTTTTGTGAGACTGCCTTTCTTCGTGCGTGTGGCTGCATAAGCGATCAGCAACAATGAACCGATCACACCTGCGCTTATGGAGTTCATCAAAAAAGCTGTAAAACCCTGCACAAAGACCAGATTGACCGGTTCCTGGTAGATGAGGATATCCAGAACAGGTGCAACGATAATCCAGGAAATGGCGTTACCAATGATCTGGATCAGGTTGAAGGTTAATAGATCCTTGCCCTTGAAAACCCCTTCTTCAACACGGGTGCGCTTGTAGGCAAACCCAAAGATGAAACCAGATACACCGCTGGCGATCACCCAGCTCCACCAGGGGGAGCCAAACTGGACTGCGTCACTCAGCGCATGTCCGATGAAGGACATTAGAGCTCCTGCGATCGGTCCGAACAGTGCCGCCATGAAAGAACTCAGACCATAGGCGGTCTGAAAACTTGTCTCCGGGATCGGCGATGGGATCTTTACATACATGAATAACAACATGAAGATCGCCGCTCCTATTCCAGTCGCAACAATCGTTTTCGTATTAACTTTGAAATAATCCTTCATCTTTATCTCCTTTGGATCGAAATGAATGGGTGGCTAGGTTTTAAAATCTACATAATTCGAATGAAAAATATCTGGGACTTTGTCTTTTTGAGAAACAAGGATGAGATTTGATCTATCTACCTCCTCAATACGAGATCAGTGCTTTTTTCTGAAGCTTATTTTTATTAACCCACTCGTCTTTTAAAGGTGACGAAGACAATAGGGTTGAGTCCTTTGAATATCCATAATGATATAAAAACTTAGTAATAATCCAACGATATTGGTCAATCCCATCCTTCAAATTTCCTAGTGTCTTCACACTCACACCTTGTAGAGCACATCTGCGAAACGCCTGAGCATTTCACGGATGACACCCCGAAGAGGCAGAGCAGCTGCCATCCCGTAGATAGGCGCACTTCCACCTTCTTCCAATGGATTTGTCCGTACGTATGCCACTGCTTCCTGCAGATCATGGATGAATTTTTCAGCAACGCCAGGCTGAGTATGCCTGAGAGTCAGAGCAATATGCACAGCGATCGGCTTTTGCAGAGGATTCAGGCTCCATTTCTTCTGTCGCATGTGATCCATTACCTGGTACATGTTGATTGTGTCCGAACCAAATGCCAAAACCCAAAGCGGATCGCCCAGCAAGTACAGGTCTGGGATGCCTGAAATGCCTTTCTTAATGGCAGTTGCTGTCTCAAGGATGCGCCGGGTGGCGTCCAGGTAACCAGCTTCCCCCATGGCAACCATGGCTGCCCAACAGACAGCACTCAAACTGCCCGGGCGGCTGCCTGCCAGGGTTGGTGAAAAGTACAACCCTCCCGGCCAATCAGAGGCAGTGAAATATTGAAAACGGCGCAATTCCAACCCCCGGTAAAGGACGACCGAAGTGCCTTTGGCAGCATATCCATATTTGTGCGTATCAGCCGACATGGAGGTCACTCCAGGTAGTCGAAAATCGAATGGAGGAACTGGATAACCCAATTTGCGTGCCCAGGGTAGGACAAAACCTCCCAGGCAGGCATCCGTGTGAAAGCCGATCCGATGCTGAAGTGCGAGGGTTGATAATTGTTCGATCGGATCGATGGCTCCGTGTGGGAATGAAGGTGCTGAACCCACCAAGGCTATCGTGTCGTGATTGATGGACCGGCTGGCTGCCTCAACATCTGCTCTAAAATCAGACCCAACCGGAATACGGATGATCTTGATCCCAAAATATTGAGCCGACTTATCAAAAGCGGTATGAGCTGTCACCGGAACGATCATTTCCGGTTGTCTGATACCACGCAATTCACGTGCCCGATCGCGATAAGTCTTCATGGCAAGCAGTATGCTTTCGGTGCCTCCAGAGCTGACCGTTCCACAAATGGGTTCGACGGTTTCAGAGGCTCCGAGCATTTCTGCTGTCATGGCGACTATCTCAGCTTCAAATTTGGTAGAACTGGGCCAGACATCTGTATGCAACGGATTGGCTTGTGAATGAATGGCGTACACTTGATCCAGGAAATCAATAAAATCAGGGTCACCGTTATAGACCGCGCCTGAGACATAACCTTCCTTCCAGCGTGATTCCTCCCGCCCCCTCAAGGCGACCATTTGATGAAGGATCTCTTTACGATCCAGCCCGGTCGGAGGGAGGTGAGAGTAAACCGGGAAATCGTTACGGTAAGGTTTGAGTGATGGTTCAACCTCTTTCATCATGCTGTCATATTCCGATTCCATTTGGGCTTTTATAGCCGGGAACCTGTAAAGGAATTTTTCCACATCCTCCACCCATTTTGGGGGAAGTTTATTCAGAATTTTCGGTATTTTATGAATATCCATACCATGACCTTTCCATTCTTCAAGAAACGCCCCTCTCATATTCTTATTGTACCATCTGTCACGAATGGCAGGTCGAGGTGATGGAAATAAAGATCCGAACTCTATTCAAATGTAAATAAAAATGTCAAGTCATTTACATTCGTTCCGGTTACAACTGGCTTGAGAAGGTCACCCAGGGCAGAGAAGTATGCAAATGAGTCGTTATCCTCCAGATAGGTAGTGGGATGCAGCCCAAGCGAAGTTCCGCGTTTGAAGGAATCCCCTGTAACCACCGCACCGGCAGAATCCGTGTTCCCATCCTGCCCGTCCGTTGCCAGGCTGATCAACATTACCTTCGGAAAATCAGCCAGATCGGATACGGCTGAAAGTGCAAGCTCAAGATTACGCCCACCCTGTCCATTACCACGTAGAGTGACAGTCGTTTCCCCGCCAGCCAGGATGCAGGCTGGAGGCGGCAGCGGGTCGTGCCGCTGCCAGGCCCAGCGCAGGTTATTGCAAAGTTCATGCGCAACCTCACGGGCTTCGCCTTGCAGATCGGTCCGCAACAGATAGGTGTTGTAACCTTCCGACTTTGCCTGAGCCAGGGCTGCCTGGGCAGATTGTAAATTGTTTGCAATAATGATATTTTGGATTTTTTCAAAATCAGACCCGTCCCAGGATAAATTTTCATGTTCTAAGCCAAGGAAGTTAATGATCGATGCGGGGATCTGACCCTTGATGTGATATTTTTCAAGTATCTTTATGGCATCGGCAGTCGATGTTGGGTCGAATACTGTCGGACCTGATGCGATCGCTTCCAATGGATCGCCAACAACATCCGATAAGATCAGGCTGACAAGTTGAGCCGGCACCGAGTGATGTGCCAAGCCACCTCCTTTAAGCCTGTCCAATTTCCGACGCAAGGTATTGACTTCATCAATGCGAGCACCACAAGCGAGGAGCACGGACGTCAGTTTCTGGATATCCTTCAGGTCAATACCAGGGTAGGGACTGGCCACCAGAGCTGAGGCTCCGCCGGAGATCAGGCAGAGGACCAGATCTGTTGCCTTTAAATTATCCAGAAGCTGGGTGATCTTTTCACCAGCGCGCAAGCTGAGTTCATCCGGAACGGGATGACCGGCTTCCATGATGGGCAGCCTGGATAAAAATCCGGGAGGAATTTCTTTGGTCACGATCAAACCGGTTGAAATCCGATCTCCCAATAGATCGTCCAGTGCCTGAGCCATGGCTGGTGCAGCTTTTCCCATCCCGATGAGGAAGATCCGACCATAAACTTCAAGATCATATG